>Ga0105348_1001483_pt1 | contig 15784 bp, 8 predicted proteins | sample EN8Hudsemesocosm_2_FD_83504 | JGI IMG/M metagenome (GOLD analysis project Ga0105348, IMG submission 83504) | Methane-oxidizing microbial communities from mesocosms in the Hudson Canyon - EN8C Hudson Canyon | ecosystem: Environmental > Aquatic > Marine > Cold seeps | place: Hudson Canyon... | reverse complement strand
TATTTGACTACTATCTTGTGCTAAACCAAACATGGTCAAGTCTGCTTTGGAGGTTGGTAGTTTATTCTTAAGGTGTATCTCTAATGGCCTGCCCGGGTGGTAAAATAATTCGCCATGGTAGCTAGCATCACGAGCAAAAATAAAGGGGTTATAGGGGGCTTGGGGAAAGTTATCTAATGCTATTGGTGTAATAAACGGCACAGTGACATTAAAAGTCAATTGTGAAGCGTTACTGCAGTTTTCTTCGGTTTTATAATAGCTACAGTTTTCAGTGATCTGAATATGACTTTTTAAATCGTCAGTGATTTGTATCACCAAGAATTGCGTATCAGCTTCAATAGGACTAGTTTGTTGTAATACGCCATTAATTTCAAAGCGTACTAGATTAGCATCGACGTTACTGGGCGATATGTTATCAAGCTGAATAGCAAAACCATTGCGATATGATGCTCCGAGTGCTTTAAGCTCCCCTTGAAATTCTATTTGTTTAACCTGATAAGTCTCTGTTAATAATAGTGAAGAGTTTTGCAAAATAACGACATCATTCATATCGTAATCGCCTTGCTCAGGCCAACTATCTTCAAAAGCAAGGTAGTAGGGAGTATCTTGAATTTGGCTGTTACCTGTATTACTCACCAGTACCCGGTAGTCTTCTACTTCTCCGTCAGCAACACCACCACTGGCCACAATACCTTGTATTGAAGTAAATCTTGCTCTTACCCAAGTAAAGCCATTTAATGCTGCTATGGGAGTATTGACTAAAAAGGTATCATTGACGTTATCTAAGTACTGATCCGAGATTAACTTTTCATCACTAGAAAATTGCCCATCACGGTTCCAATCTCCCTAGATATTGAGATAACCTGCACCAGTTGTGTGTACTTGAATTAGGCTGTCGCTGCCTGAAAGTAGGGGGGTTAAAAAAATAATACCATCATCTTCATCGGTTTTGGGGTACACATTGGCATTATGCTCAGTGGTGATGCTGCTTCCTAAAAAGTTATTACTAATGCCATGTCTAGCCCCGTTGCTAAATAACGTTGTTCCATAGCTATCTGGTGCATCACCGTAGTCAGTTGTTGGATCAATAGACTCATCAATAACAGGGGCTATGGCGCAGCGAGCACCATCATTTTGTGATGCACTTGGCCCATAAGCGAAGAATTCAGCTTGCGGACTAGGGTCGTCAACATCAATAATAAAAACATGACCGTCACTGTTTCGACTGATATAAAACTTACCTTCAACATCAAAATAAACGGCACCAAAAGTACCTATTTCACCGACATTACCTAAATTGCTAGCAGAGCCAGAGTTGACATCAATTTGATAAAGTATGCCACTACTATCAACGGAGTAGAGAAAGCTGTTATCTGGGTGAAAGGCAAAATCATAAATATTGAGTGACAATGCTTGACCATTAATAACTTTTATACTTTTGAGGTAATCAGCGGATTGTTCATCAAGCGATACTTTGTAAAGCCCGTAATTTACGCCTTTTCTATAAAAGTAATAACTATTTTCGTTAAGCGCAATATCACCCACATAAAAATTAACACCTGGATTGTCAATAAGAGTGAGAGGGTTTGCTTGATAATCACCGCCAATACGCACTAGGGTTCCCCATTCATAGCCCCAACCATAAATATAATTGTCATGGAAATTGAATCCGACAGCATTAATTTTATTTGTGGTGCCTAAGTCACTCGAGATTAAAGAGTAATCGCCAGTAACGAGATTAACGCCATAAAGCTGGGCAATGCTTTGCTGCATTAAAAATGCTTTTGAAGGACAGCTTTCAAAGGGGCTTGCATTTATATGACTAGAGAAAAGTATTACAAAAGCAAAAAGTGAAGCAAGAGCAACTTTTAAAGGCAACATAGACAAACTCCAAGCGAGATCCTATTAACAGATTACTTAATAAAAGCAAAGACAGTACCAGTTTTTTAAGTGTTAATTATCAATGTATTAAGTTTTATCTGCTGCTAGTTTTTTGCAAAATGAAAAGCAATATTCATATCAGGAATTACGGACACTAGTTTTTTTAAGTTTTAGCAACCAAAATAACAGAGGGATAAGCAAGAGGAGTTATAATTACGGAGTCATTTACATGCTATTTAGCAAGCTAAAACTGTTAGCTTGCTAAATAGCGATGACAACATTATTTACCAACTGAGTTTTTTCCGGTAAATGGTAGATGGACTCACTTCTAGCATTGCCGCAGCTTTAGGGATATTCCCCTGACAATGTGAGATAGCTGACTCGATAGCATCTTTTTCAACCCGCCACAGCGGCTTTATTACCATGGTGTTATCAGCCTCATCTAAATGAGGGTTATCATAAACAGGGGTAGTGGAGGGCGTCGTTATAGTTGCAGCAGTGTGAATGGCTGGAGGTGGTTGAATGGCAGTATAATTTTTTACTGTCGTTGATAATGACTTAATGATCATTTCAGACGTAATCTGTTCACCAATATTTAAAATCACCATACCGTGAATAACATTTTCAAGTTGACGAATATTACCCGGCCAGTCGTAAGCACAGATGATTTGAATGGCATTACGAGAGAACTTCTTAAAGTGTTTATTTTCAACCTTATTGTATTTTTTCAAAAAGAAGCTCGCAATGTGCACTAAATCTCCTCCTCGTTCACGCAATGGTGGCAAAGCCATGGTAATGACGTTCAGTCGATAATACAGATCTTCTCGAAATTCACCTTCCATCACCGCATTACCAATAGAGTTAGAGGAAGCTGAAATAATTTGCGCATGGAATTTGACCAGTTTGTTAGTGCCTAACGGAGTGAACTCTCTTTCTTGAACGACTCTGAGCAATTTAGCTTGTAACGTTTTTGACAGAGTAGTTATTTCGTCTAAAAATAACGTGCCTTGTTTAGCAGCAGAAAATAGCCCCTCTTGATTAGCAACTGCTCCGGTAAACGCTCCCTTGGTATGACCAAATAACTGCGACTCCATTAAGCTCTCACTAAAATTTGCGCAGTTTACGGCGATAAAAGGTTGGTCTTTGTGATAGCTTTCAAAGTGACAAGCCTTGGCAACTAGCTCTTTACCTGTGCCGGTTTCACCAGTAATAAATATTGGCGCGTTAGTGCTTGATGCATGCCTAATACTATTAAATAATTCATGCATAGCTTCATCTTCGGCGACAATACCATGAAAGTTGATTAATCCAGATAAAGGGACTCTGTCACTCTCAACTGTGGTAGATACATTTCCATCAGTCTCTTTGTGTAATGCCTTATCTACGACAAAGTTTAATTCTTTATTTACCCAAGGCTTACAAATGAACTTTTCGACAACACCAGAGCTAAAGGCTGCAGAGACTAGATCGAAATCTTGATAAGCGGATAAAATGATGCGCTGTGAATTGGGCCAATGTTTTTTAATTTGTTCTAGTAACTCACAACCATTCATTTCAGGCATATGTTGGTCTGAAATAACCACATCAGGCTGATTAAATTTACAATACTCCAAGGCTTCTATTGGCGATTGAAAGTCAACTATGTTGGCATTTACTCCATGTAAGGCCCTTTTAAGTGCCTGTAAGATATTGCAATCATCATCTACCAGTAATAAAGTTGCCATTCTTGACGTGCTATTATTTATGTCCATATTAGAGGTTTTTTAAAAGGGTTATACTTTAAGCATAGAATATATTTGCAAAGTCATAAGCATTATTTGCACTTTGCGTCTTTTTATACAAATAATTGGCTATAATTAAAGATATCAAAGTGTTGTACAAATGATATTACGATCTGCTTTTACTTACCGTTAACAAGGAAAACCACATGGATAAGCCTGCGTTACTCATTTTGGATGATGAAAAAGAAGTACTTAATGCGCTAAACCGTGTACTGCGTAAGCATTTTCAATTGTTTTTATTTTCTGATGCCAATGAAGCGATTAGCTTTTATCAAGACAATCCCCATATTCCCTTGATCCTTACTGACATGAGAATGCCTGTGATGGATGGCGCGACCTTTTTGGGTAAAATAATCGAGATCAATCCTCACTGTAAACGTTTTTTATTAACGGGTCATGCAGATATCAATTTAACGGTTACCGCTGTCAATGACGGCAAAATAAGCCACTATTTTTCTAAACCTTGGGACAATGATGAATTAATTTCTGAGTTAAATAGTGCCTATGAGCTTCTTATTCATGAACGAAAAACTAAGCAGCTACTAAAAGTAAATCTAGCTAAAAATGCCGAGCTGTCCTTAATTAATAGTTCGCTTGAGCTCGAAACCAGTAAAACGCAACAGAAGTTACAGCTGCTTTCAACGAGAGAGTCCAACAGCTTTGTTCGACTAAAAAAGACTTTCTCAACCTTTATTGATATTTACGCAGAAACTATCTGTTTGCATAACCAAGATAATACTCGTCATAACTTTCGTGTTGCCGCGCACTCAAGACTTATTGCTGAGCAATTAGACTGTGATAAGTTGACCATGTTTCAAATATACATTGCCGGTTTGTTATATGAGGCGGGTAAGTTGTCACTTGAGCAAAGCTTACTTAACCAGCCTATAGATAGCCTTTCAGCACATGATAAGTCTTTATATAGTGAATTTTACCTCAAAAGTTTTCAACTCATTAAAAAAGTAGATGAACTTAAGTTTGTCGCTGAAATCATTAAGCATATTCCGGAGAATTATAATGGTTCTACTCCGCCCGAACATCTCGCAGGTGAGGACATCCCGTTAGGCTCAAGGATTATCGCTATTGTTTCATTTTACGATAATCTAATTACTGGTCGCCAACTACCCGTAAGGGCTCCAACCGTTGAAGCGAAATTTCGTCTTAAGGAGTTAGCAAAAACAATGTTTGATCCGACACTCGTTGGTCAATACCTTGCAATTTTAGCGCAGCGCCCTAGTTCGAAGGAAGGTGAAGTTGATTACTTGTTAAACAGTGGTGATTTACAGCCCAAATTGCTACTAACGCGAGATATTCTTAACGCTGAAAACAAGCCTATGCTCACTAAGGGCACTGAGCTTGAGCAACATCATATCGATAAGCTTGTTGACATTGAAAAAGAACAGGGAGAATCCTTCATTATTTATGCAAGGTAGGTGAGAATGGATTGCTTATGATTTCAATATGTTGTCGAATGAGTGACTCTATATTGAATATTCTTGCGTATAGAAGCGACAAGTTCGATGCAACATGGCTATATTTGCCAATACTTTCCTAGAAACCCTACTTCCTCAGTTTACAAACATTATAGAAACTACGTCGCAATTTAATTTTATCAGGACTTTTTATCTTGTTCGCCGTTGACCCTAAAACTTTGCCGTAAAGTTACATGTGTTGATTCATCCCCCTAAATAAAACTCTTTCATAAATAAAATTATGCATTGTTGGTAATGGCGTTAAGTTATTTCGGCAACAAGCATTTTCAAACTTGAAATATGCGCTACCCAGAGCTTAATTTTGCAAGTTAGGCTGTCTACGCTCTTTTGAACTTTGTTGCAATATTAAAGGATTAGTAAAGTCATACAAAAGACATAATGATCTTGGTCAAAGTGGTTAAGTTTCGCTAACCAGTCGGAAAGTTGATTGCTTTAATCATCTCAAAGATAACAAATGATCTTTTTAAATCATCTCAATGGTAAATCAAACGGTATGTTGCTCTTACCTAATTATGCCGTCTGGCATTTTTATCTCTTATTCGTAGAGCTTTACTGGCATTGCGTTCATTTACATCCATTCAATTGAATATATAAAAAAACAATCCTCAATAAGAAATCATCCAATAGAAATTATCAATTATTAACGTTTAATCGCGTATTTACAGTGAAAGTATTAGCTGCATATATTGTATACATCTCAAGGATGGAGTTAAGCAAAAATAATGAGAATAACAACAAATAAGTTGGCTAATACATTCAACGTTAAGAACAAACGCGAAGAATTTAAAACCAATAAATTAATAAAACAATTGAAACAAATATATTGGAGATGTACACAATGAAATTTAAAAATACCCCTGTTGCGTTAGCGCTAATAACGGCCTTATCAACCTCATATGCATATGGTGAAGAAGCATTAGCCGATAATTCTTCAGCCGTTGATGTTGAAAAAATCGTGGTAACAGGCTCGCGTATCGCCAGACCAGGTGTCGAGAGTGCCTCTCCGGTAATTTCTCTCGATGTAGCTGATTTAGCTATTACAGGTAGCATGAATGTTGCTGAAGTTTTAGCAACATTACCTCAATTTGCTGCAGGTATAGAGTCAAACGCTAATGCTTATAACCCTGGTAATGCGGGTTTATCAACAGCTAACTTACGTGATTTAGGTTCTCACAGAACTTTAGTACTGATAAATGGCCACCGTCCAACACAAATGGTTGACAGTAGTGGTCGCCTTGTTACAGACATGCAAAATATTCCAGCATCTTTAATCAAAAGTGTTGAGATATTAACCGGTGGTGCCTCTGCTGTTTATGGCTCAGACGCAGTAGCGGGCGTTGTTAACATTATTCTTAAGAAAGATTTTGAGGGCTTTGACGGTAATATTCAGGCCTCTTCTACAGAAGAGGGAGATGGTGAAACACAAGCTTTGTCATTAAGTTACGGTACTAATTTTAATGATGACAAAGGGAATATTGTAGCCAGTGTTGATTATTATAACCAAGAAGCAATGACGTTTGCTTCACGCCCTGGTTCAAATGGTCAAACGACTTATATTAATAACCCTGATGGTGATATTCCAAATGAAGTCATTCTAAATAATGTCGGTTGGGCTGATTACAATATCCCTAATAATAGACCTACTTTTATGTCAGGCAATAGTTATGATTATTTTCAATTCAATCGTAATGCCGATGGCTCTTTAGGTGAAGGTTACAGAGCGATATTAGATTCAGAATTACATGATTATTATAAGCAGTCTTATGACTTAAACCCTAATATGTATTCAGCGGTAGGGCCTCAAAATGCAATCACACCTTACGACAGATTAAATCTTAACTTACACGGTGGCTATGAAATAGCTGATGATGTTTATCTGTCGGCTGATGTCAGTTATAGCAAAGTAGCTAGTACCAATACTATTGATCCAGAGTTTATTTTCTCTTGGAATGGCTGGGTTGATGTTTATGATGCGCCTTTTGATGTGCCACAAGCCGTGGTTGATGCAGCAGAAGCTGATGATACAGCTTGGATAGCTATCCCGTATACCTTTAATGACTTAGGTAATAGAACCACTGAGGTTGACCGTGAATATATCTCAGCATCATTTGGTTTAGAAGGGGATTTGGACAACGGTTGGAGTTGGGATGCTTATGTTGCTGGTGGGAAAACCTCTGTTGATGAAACATCGACAAATCGAATTAATTCAGATAATTGGTCTGGTGGCTTTGAGCTAGTTGGAGATTGTGAAGCAACCAATACTTGTGCGGTATTAAACCCATTCGAGCCGATGAGCCCAGAAGCAATTGCTTATCTTAAACTTGACCCTTTCACTGATACTTCAGAAACCTCTCAGTATACCTTAGCCGCTAATTTATCTGGTGAAGTTATGTCTTTACCTGCAGGTGATTTAATGTTTTCAACGGGTTTTGAATTGAGAAACGAAGCATTAAAAGTAACACCTTCACAAGTATCACTCAATGGTACAAACCGTGGTAATACGAAGGGTGAAACAGATGTTGATCGTGATATTCAAGAAGTTTACCTAGAGTTTATTGCTCCAGTACTTGCTGATGTAATGTTAGTGAAGTCTCTTGATGTTGAAGCCGCTTACCGTTACGCAAATTACACTTATGCGGGTAATAACGACAGTTGGAAGTTAGGTGCTAACTGGGCGGTAGATGATAATGTTAGAATGAGAGTTAACTACTCTAAAGCCGTACGTGCACCACAGTTAACAGAGCTGTTTAGACCTGAAGAAATACGCTTTAGCCGTTATATGGACCCTTGCGATAGTGATGAGTTAGATAATGGTGCAGATGATGAATTACGCAGAGCAAACTGTGCTGCATTAGGCTTACCCGCTGATTTTGAATCAGAAATGCGTATTACCGGTGGTTCAAAATCTACAGTACAGGGTAATGATAATTTATCAGTAGAAACCGCATATACCTTAACTGCTGGTATTGTCTTAACACCAACATTTATTGATGATTTTAGCTTCTCTATTGATTATTTCGATATTGATCTTGCTGATGGGATCAGTAAATTTGGTGTGGCTACAACAGCTGAAATGTGTGTGGATGCAGATTCTATTAATAATGTATTTTGTGCTGAAGTAACACGTAAAGCTGATGGCAACATTAGCAATGTTAATAATACTTATGTTAATGCCAATAAAATGCGTCGTCGTGGTTTGGATATTCAAAGTTATTACGTACAAAACCTTGACGAATATGGTGACCTAGACTTCAACCTTTACATTACCCATTTACTCGAAAGTTCATTTACTGAGTCTGATTTAGCTGGCGCTGATAAAAGAGAGTGGGTTGGTGTATCAGGTTCCCCTGAATGGAAGGCTTCTTTTAGTATCGCATATACACTGAGTGATTTAACGGTTAGCTGGCAGACTAATCACTCATCAAGCGTATTATATGATCGAGCTGCAACTGCCGAAGATTATGAAGAGTACAAATTACCTGCTTCTACTTTGCACAACTTAAGAGTTGGCTATGATGTGACTGATCAAGCTAATGTTTATTTTGGTATTAGAAATGTTACCGATAAAGATTGGTTAGGTACGCCAGGCACAAGTATGGGAGGCTCCACTTACCCTATTTCTGGCCGAGGTTATTATGCTGGTGTTAACTTAAGCTTCTAATTAACTTTTTTATAAATATTTAAAAGCACAAGCAGTGAATGCTTGTGCTTTTCTTTGTTACCAAAGTTTTATGCAACGTTGACTTTATTTTATCAAAGTGAGAGGGTGACTTAGCGCTTTTTACCATAATTAAAACTACAAAAATCCAATATGCTTGATATGCAACAACCCTTTAAACTTGGCAATATTACAATCAACCCAGCAAGCGATGAAATTAGTTTCGAAGGTAATACTATCGAAATTAAATCGATGGCAATGAAAGTAATTTGTTATTTTGCTGCGCACCCAGAGCAGGTCATTAGTCGAGATGCTCTTCGAGAAGAAGTATGGCAAAACTCAACGGCATCAAATCATACGATAAATAATCATATTTATAGTCTTCGCCAAACATTGGCAAAGTTAGATTCTCAAACAAAATTTTTTCACACGGTAACAGGCAGCAAAAGTGGTTATCGACTTATTGTTGAAGTAACGAGCTTAAATCATGTTGGTGATGAGAAAGTAACAGCGGAGCTTTTACCCACTGAAGATTCTTCTAACCATCAATTAAATGAGACTAACTATAATGGCTTGGCTAAAAGTGTAAAGCAAGATGGCAATAAACAGGCTTTCTATGTGAAGCTGTTGATTAGCTCTTTAGTCTTAATCACACTGTTATTTGTCCTAAGCTTCTTTTTTAATGCTGATATTAATTACCATCAAACAAAGGTATTAACTTCTCAAGAGGGAAGGGAGCAAAGTCCAGCCATTAGCCAAGACGGTGAGATATTGCTTTATGCTAATCGGACTTCAAGAGCCGCTAGCTGGGAGTTATACGCAATGAAAATGCATGCTCCCTTTACAGTAAAAAAAGTTTTTGAAGCAACAAATTTTCAAGATAATTTTGTCAGTATTTCACCGAATAAAAGATATATCGCTTTTATGCGATATACCAAAGGTGCTAAAGGGATTTACATTGCTGACTTCAATGCAGATCGATTAGTAGCAAGCAATGCTAAGCTTATAATTCCACTGAGTGAAGCTAATTTATCTCCGGCTATTAGCTGGTTGGATGATGGACAATTTTACTACAGTGCTAGTGAAGCTGTGTCAGCACCATTAAGAATCTATTTATACGACCTTGCCTTAGATCGCTCTGAAAAAATAACAACGCCGCCTATAGACTCCTTTGGTGATTTCGCTGCAATGGTCTCACCAAACAAAAAGTGGCTAGCCATAATGAGGGCCAAGAGAAATACGGGTTTTAATTTATATTTATATAATTTAACCAATAAAGCATTAATTCAAACTCCCGTTGAAAGTCATGAAGATCGTTTGAATATCAGCTTTTCTGATGATAGTGAACGCTTATATTTCATTAATCAAAAGGGGTATTTATCTAGCTATTACCACGAAACAAAAATGATAAAAACACTTTCATCGGAGCAATATATTGGCTATTGGCCATTAAAAATACCGAACAGTAATAAGTTTATCATGCAGCAAGATTGGGGCCTTTCGTCATTAACTACTCAAATCATTAAAATTAATAATCCACTAAAGGGAGGAGATGGAGCGAGTGAAGTTATTGTCAATAATGATCTTTCTATTCGTAGTATTGCAGGTATCGCTGACGATGGTCTTGTGTTTGCTTCCATTAAGCCAAATTACCAAGTTGAATTGTGGAAATACACTCAAAGTAATGTAAAGAAATTGACTGAATTCAATGAAAAGCCTGAGTATAGATACCCACTAAGTTTACACTGGAAAAAAGGCTCAGATCTTGTTTTGTTATCCATCAATAACAGTTGTCGAATAATTCAACTTTCAGATGGCAATGACAGTCCGTTATGCCCTGATGATAAAAGTTTTTATGCCGGGCGATTTTCTGCAGACGGTAAAAGTATATATTTGGCCGACTCAGAACAAGAAAATAGCAGCGCTGTAAAAATGGGTGATAGCGGGTATCCACTGGAAAGCATTCCACAACTTGAACAAGCGAACCTGATTCATGAAAATACCGATGGAAGCTTTTATTATTCTAAAGAAGCTAGTTTTGATATTTATTATGCAAATACTAAAACCGGTCAGCACGATAGAATAATTGAGCGTACTCATGTGAATAATCGTTATTCAGTTAATGATTTTGTTGTAGTAGAAGATGGTATTTACTTTATGGATAGGAAAGCGGTTACTAAAAACGCTATATATTTTTATGACTTTGCTGAGAAAAATATTATACATGTAGTCAATAGTAAAGATAACTACCCTAATATCGTTCTCAGCGAAGATCAAAAATCAATTTATCTGATCGAATCTGTAGATAATAATACCGGGTTACTGCTCGTGGAATAGTGGCGAATACTTGCTTCGCGTTATTCGGTAAGTATTATCACTAAATTATCATAGTTGATGATAATTTATTGTCAACAGTTTGATTTTGTTGATTTTAATTTGTTTTTCGTTCTAAAACTACAATCAAGTCTACGGGGCTATTTATCAATTATCTAGTCTGTTCTCTTTTAACTCATTGTATTTATTGATTTATATTGGGTTTTGATGGTTTTTCTAGGTGTTGCGTGTTATTTCTTTTGACAGTAAAAGGGACTAGATGATTTAAAGTTATCGCTAAAATATTGATAAAATCCATGTTGTTAAGGTAAAAATACACTCCTCATTTACTCAGATATAAGCCATAAATAATGAAGCCAAAACGCCTTTGTATTACTGCGTTGCTTTTAGGGATAATTTGCTCATGTTCAAGTGATTCTAGTTCAAAAATAGAGCAAGCTGATTACTTACCACTTAACAATGCTCCCAGTACGGGTAATACTGCGGGAGACAACTTACCAAATGATACCGCATACAATACAGCTGCATTGGTCAAACAATATCATTGCAATACCAACACGGTAATTTATGCTGAAACTGAGCTTAACTTTGCAGCTATTTGCCAAAACTTAGCAGAAGTAGAACTATTATTTTTTGAACATTTTGGTTCAATTCCAGTGACCGGTGATAATAATCTTAATCGCAATCTATACCTATACAAAGACAGAGTTAGTTATTTGGGGGTAGGGTTTAACGCGAGTTCATATGGCAAATATATAGAGAAAAATCCAAATGATATTAACAGTCCTGATGAAATATATTCATATCTATTAAATACCGGCAAAGTTAAAAACCTCAGTCATGAATATATACATTATTTGGATGGTCGCTTTAATAAAGAGGGGGATTATCATGCTACGGATGTCGCCGCTTGGTGGACCGAAGGCATTGCTGAGTATTTACAACACCTTTATTGGCATGTTCCATCTTCTTTTATTAAAGAAAGTATTAGTGATTACGGCGATAACTTTTCTTTAACTACCATATTTTCTCTAACTAAGGATGACTATAAAACAGATTTTTTTAATCTCGTTTATGACGGAGGTAATGTAGCGTTATGCTATTTTCTGCAAGAAGAGCCAAACGCGCTTAAAACTCTACTGTCACATTCTCGCTCAGGCAATTGGTCTGCGTGGTCAAATGAACTTACCAACCTTGACGCTAATTATGGTGAGGATTTTGCTATTTTTGTTACTGACATCTTAAACAATAAGAAATTTTGCCATGGTAAAACAGGCAAAAAAGTATAGAAATACTCCCTTTGCGTATTTTTAAGCTGAAAAAATTATTGTTATCACCGTTATATTAATCATTAGGAAAGTAGATGTTTGACTCAATTAAATATCAATATAAAACGATTACCCAGTTGGTTGTTGAAAACCTTAGGGAGCGAATTTTAACCGGAAAAATTAAACCAGGAGAGCGAATCAACCAAGATGTAATCGCAAAAGAGTACAAGGTCAGTAAAATTCCTGTGCGTGAAGCGTTACAATTATTAAAAGGTGAAGGTTACGTGTCAATTGAGGCCAATGTAGGCGCAAGTGCTTCGGTTATGAATGTAGAACAAATCGACGAGCTGTTTGAGTTAAAAGTGCTTATTGAAGCTAGTTTATTGGCCGCTTCTTTGCCTCATATTTCAAAAGAAAAGTTAATCGAGGCTGAAGTCATTATTGAACAAATCAGTTCTGCTTCTTCTGCAAAGCAATGGTGTGAACTAAACACCGCTTATTATAATTGTCTTTATTCAGGGGTTAGAAGACCGGAAACTGAAAAAATGATTCACATGATCAAAACACAGATTGAGCGCTTTAATTACGCCTGCTTTTTTGGATTCGATAAAAAAAAGCAACATATGGCGATTCGTAAGCTATTAGACCATTGTTTAGAGCAAAAGGTTGACCTTGCTGTAGAGCAATTTAAATTACACCTTGTAGACGCCAAAGATGAAATCAAAGCATTATTATAGCTAAGGTTTAGCTGGTTAAGTCGATTATGTCCTATAGATAAAGCCTGATTTGACCGCTTCTTTAGCATATGAACCGTGCAGATTATTATGAAACCATCAAATAAAACCAGTAGCGAATATAAAGACTAATATACTGCTATCAAACGCTATTCTCCCTGTGAAACAATTGCTATAATGCCGCGTATCTTTGTGCGTAAATCGCACTTTATAGCAAACAGATAGCAATTTAGGTTATTTTCAGAGGTTTATTTTCATGTCGGATGTACAAGACCGCCCAACAAACTTTATTCGCAATATTATTGATGGCGATTTAGCTAGTGGCAAGCACACGAGTGTACAAACTCGTTTTCCACCTGAGCCTAATGGCTTTTTACATATTGGTCATGCCAAGTCTATTTGTTTAAATTTTGGTATTGCTCAAGATTATAACGGTTTATGTAATTTACGTTTTGATGATACTAACCCTGAAAAAGAAGACATTGACTACGTTCATGCAATTCAAAAAGATGTGAAGTGGCTTGGTTTTGAGTGGGCGGGTGATATTCATTACTCTTCAAACTACTTTGACCAATTACACGGTTTTGCCGTTGAATTAATTGAAAAAGGTCTAGCTTACGTTTGTTTTTTAAATGCGGAAGAAACACGTGAGTATCGTGGCACACTGAATAAGCCAGGTAAAAATAGCCCTTATCGCGACACGTCTGTTGCAGAAAACTTAGCATTATTTGAAAAAATGAAAAATGGTGAGTTTGAAGAAGGTATTTGTGCGCTGCGTGCCAAAATAGACATGAGCTCAAGCTTCATGTGTATGCGTGACCCGATTATTTATCGTGTCCGTTTTGCTCACCATCATCAAACGGGTGATAAGTGGTGCATTTACCCTATGTATGACTTTACCCACTGTTTATCTGATGCACTTGAAGGCATTACCCATTCTATTTGTACCTTAGAGTTTCAAGATAACCGTCGTTTATATGATTGGGTTATTGAAAACGTATCGGTACCGGCGACACCGCACCAATATGAATTTTCACGTTTAAACCTTGAATATACTTTAATGAGCAAACGTCAGTTGAACTCATTAGTGACAGAAAACCTAGTTGATGGGTGGGACGATCCGCGTATGCCAACTATTGCAGGTTTCCGTCGTCGTGGTTATACACCAGCATCAATTCGCGAGTTTGCTAAGCGCATCGGTGTCACCAAAATGGAAAACACCATCGAGATGGGCGTTTTAGAAGCGTGTATTCGTGAAGATTTAAATGATAATGCCCCGCGTGCCATGGCCGTATTAGACCCAATTAAATTGGTCATCGAAAACTATCCAGCAGATAAAACTGAAGATCTCGTTGTGAAAAATCACCCAAGTGATGAAGCACAAGGAACACGTATTGTGCCGTTTTCTAAAGAGCTTTATATTGAAGCTGAAGACTTTAGAGAAGAAGCCAATAAGAAATACAAACGCTTAGTGCTTGATAAAGCCGTGCGTTTACGTGGCGCTTATGTAGTAACCGCTACACGTTGTGATAAAGACGAACAAGGCAATGTGACCACGGTTTATTGTAATTATAATGAAGATACTTTAGGTAAGAATCCAACTGATGGTACTAAGCCTAAAGGTGTTATTCATTGGGTTGATGCCAATAAGTCACTTGATGCGACAGTGCGTTTATATGACAGGTTATTTACGGTTGCTAATCCAGCCGCGGAAGAAGACTTTCATACTGCCATTAATCCAGAATCGCTGGATGTAATAAACTCGGCAAAAGTTGAACCTGCGTTAGCCGATGCTAAACCAGAGTTAGCTTACCAGTTTGAGCGTCAAGGGTATTTTTGTTTAGACAATGCCATTGAAGAAGAAGGTAAGTTAGTCTTTAACCGTACTGTTGGTTTACGTGATACTTGGGCTAAAATTAGCAAGTAGCGCTTACAACCGATAGAAATGAAACCAGTGATAACTTTATCACTGGTTTTTTTTTTGCCTAATGCTGTTATGCTTAATTAATTAGACTTTACCACGATTAATTTACCTCTCCTTCAATGTATAAACTATTAATGAAACAAACTCTGCTATTGTTAATCGCTTTTTCATTGCACTTTAATGTTGAAGCACAAGAAAGTGAGCCTGTGCACTTTGCTTATGCAAACTATTTAGGCAGCGGTATTTATCGAACAACAGGTCAAAATGCTAGCTTGATCAGCATGCCATTTTCCTATGATTTAGGTAAGCAAGGTGAGACAAGTTATGGACTTCGCTTACCTGTATCCGTTGGTTTTTTTGATTTTGAATTAGCAGATCTTCCTAATTTGGAACTACCAGATGAAGTAGGGACTATTACCTTTACTCCGGGCATTGAATTTAAACATTACTACACTAAGCAATGGCTTATCGAAAGCTATATCGATCTTGGTTATGGCAGAAACTTAACGACCAATAAAGGGGTTACTATCCATTCTGCAGGAGTGTCTGCGCTATATCACTTTGACGTTAATAAGCTTGATGCCATTTGGGCAAATCGAATTTATTATGCGAATTATGATGGTAATGGCTATCAGGCTCAAGACTCCTATGCTGCCATGCAACTTGGCGTAGATACTGGCTTTCCTGTTCGTTATCAAGTGTTTGGCTATC
>Ga0105348_1001480_pt1 | contig 15792 bp, 14 predicted proteins | sample EN8Hudsemesocosm_2_FD_83504 | JGI IMG/M metagenome (GOLD analysis project Ga0105348, IMG submission 83504) | Methane-oxidizing microbial communities from mesocosms in the Hudson Canyon - EN8C Hudson Canyon | ecosystem: Environmental > Aquatic > Marine > Cold seeps | place: Hudson Canyon... | reverse complement strand
TAATAAACGGGAAGCGTTACGAGCATCGTCATAAAAAAGCTCGTAAAAATCACCCATGCGATAAAACAACATGGTTTCAGGGATTTCAGCTTTAAGGCGAAAATATTGTTGCATCATAGGGGTGTGGGTCGCTGCTGCTTTACTCATATCCGCGCTGAAATCCTAAATCTAACTATTTGAAAACAGCATTGTAAGTGATTGCGAGGCAATTGAACAAAGCATCTGTGTCATACCAATCAGTACAGATATTACAAATGAAAACATTAATGCTAGAAAGTACTGTGTTTATGAGTAGATAGTACTGGATAAAATACTGTATATATTGTCTCCGCTCCTGAAAATATAGAGCGTAAAAAAAATAATTGAGACTCTGAGATGTATTATCCATGGGTGTTGTGGAGGAGTTGATTAATTTTTGTTATGGGAAATCAATTTTATGACTTGGCCAATTAACTAAGCTATGCTTAAATACTGGTTAAATCTACAGTGAAGCAAAGAAGATTAGACAAGCTGATCTTTGAAACCAATTTATAAGGAACGTCATGATGGATGCAAATAAGCAAAAAGCACTTGATGCAGCACTAGGTCAAATTGAGCGCCAGTTTGGTAAAGGCTCCATTATGAAAATGGGTGATCAGCCACGTGAAGCAATTCCGTCTGTATCAACCGGTTCTTTAACTCTGGATGTTGCGTTAGGCATAGGTGGTTTACCTTATGGTCGTATCGTTGAGATCTATGGTCCAGAAAGCTCGGGTAAAACGACGTTATGCTTATCGGTTATGGCTGAAGCTCAAAAGCAAGGTAAGACCGTTGCTATTGTTGATGCTGAGCACGCTTTGGATCCTTTATATGCAGAAAAGCTGGGTATCAATCTAGATACGTTATTGGTATCTCAACCAGATACCGGCGAGCAAGGTTTAGAGATTACTGATAGCTTGGTCCGCTCTGGCGCTGTTGATGTAATCGTTGTCGATTCTGTTGCCGCGCTAACACCTAAAGCTGAAATTGAAGGCGATATGGGCGATCACCATGTTGGCTTACAGGCGCGTTTAATGTCTCAGGCATTACGTAAAATGACAGCCAATGTTAAAAATGCAAATTGCTTAGTGATTTTCATTAACCAAATTCGTATGAAGATTGGTGTGATGTTTGGCAACCCTGAAACTACAACAGGTGGTAATGCATTAAAGTTTTACTCTTCGGTTCGTTTAGATATTCGTCGTACCGGTGCCGTAAAGCAAGGTGATGAAGTTACAGGTAACGAAACACGCGTTAAAGTTGTTAAGAACAAGGTTGCTCCTCCGTTCAGACAAGCTGAATTCCAGATCTTATATGGTGAAGGCATTTACCATATGGGTGAAGTTGTTGATCTTGGCGTTAAGTGTGATTTGATTGATAAATCAGGCGCTTGGTATGCTTATCAGGGCGATAAGATTGGTCAAGGTAAAGCGAATGCCGCTAAGTTCTTATCTGATAATCCAGCGATTGCGGAAGAGATAGAAAGCCAAATTCGTGCACAGTTGATGAACAGTCAGTTGCCTACTGAAGCTGAAGCTAAAGAGAAAGCAGAAAAACCTACAAAAGCTGAAAAGACAAAAGAAACTAAAGATAAAACGGGTTCGTAGGATCATCCGTGTATAAAAATAACTCAGGGTTTGCCAAACCAACGGAACTCTCTGAAAGTGAATTACGCGTGGCAGCAATCAACTTGCTGTCACGTCGTGAATTCTCCCGCCATGAACTTTATCAAAAGTTAATCGTTCGCACCTCTAGCGATACGTATTTATTAGCATTACTCGATCAGCTTACAGAAGCCGGCTATCAAAGCGATCAGCGTTTCACTGAATCATTTTTGCGTTCTCGGATTAATCGGGGTTTAGGAAAAATGAGAATAGAGCGTGAACTAAAAGAGAAAGGGATAGATCAAGATCTTATCGAACTGTGTTTGCAAGATGATGTTGATTGGTTTGAATTAGCCTACGAAAGTGGTCTACGAAAGTTTCATTCATTAGATTTAAGCGATTACAAGGATAAGCAAAAAGCATTTCGCTATTTGGCTTATAGAGGATTCGCCATGGATCAGATACATTTCGCAGTAGAAAATTACCAAGAGTTACACAAATCTTAATGTTATAGTTATAAAGATCTTACTTCTTAGACTATTAGTTTAAAACATCGTTCAAGTCCGCATAACCTTCTAAGCTGTCGTCAGAGTTCATTGACAGATTAACCACTTAAAACGAACATCGTTCTCAATAAAACTAATAAAGAACAGTTGATTAATATATAAGTGCTACATATGTCTTTAGCGCTGCACTCTATATTAAAGAATGCTGTTGCACTTACAGATTGAATCCGCGAGGGACAATATGGCTATTTTATCGCAGGTGGCAATGCCGCTTGTTCGATTACTGTATAAATTTTGGTTGGATCATGGTGTGCCGAAAAAAATATTGGATGATATTTTGGGCATGGATATAACTGTGGAAGGTAATAATAAATTTGGCATAGCCAGTAATAAAATGACCATGCTGCATCAAGCGGCCGTTGAGCATGCTGCTGATACGGCGTTAGGGCTAAAATTGGGTCAATATATTGCGGCTTCAGATTTGACTCTTGGTGAGGTTTTTTTGAAATCTAAAACACTCGGGCAGGGGCTAGAAACATTCATCGCCCATTCGATGATGGTATCTGAATCAGGACGATTTGAATTAATCGATATAAGCCATGAATCTGTAAGATTATCATTTGTACCCGCTAAGGGGGTTGTCGTTAACTGTTATCAAAAAGATATGATTTTTGCGGCGATTACCAGTTGGTTTAATAGTGTATTTTCTGATGCTAATGATTTCGTAAAGTATTTTTATAGCGATGCAGTAGTCAGTGGTATCGAGCATGAAAAACTTTTAGGAATGCCAATATATCAAGGTAAGGATACCTATATTGAAATATCTAAGCATTTACTTGAGCGAGAAAATCCTTCTGCTGATGAAAAAATATTTGATAAAAATTTGGCACAAGCGAAAAAGATAATTTCAAAGCGAATACAAAGACTAGAATTATACTCTGCGGTTAGAGCTGCAATTAATGAATGTTTATTACAGCGCTGCGCTACTCAAGAGAATGTCGCTAATCAGCTGAATTTAAGTGTTAGAAATTTACAGCGTCGTTTAAAAGAAGCGGGAACAAGTTATCAGGTTATTCTGGATGATAGCCGTGAAGCATTAGCATTAAGCTTAATCAAAAATTTAAATATGCCGCTGTATGAGATTTCATTTCTTGTTGGATTTACTGAGCCTAGTGCTTTTTATAAGGCATTTAGGCGTTGGACTGGAAAACGCCCAGGTGATTATCGGCAGGACGTTTTGCTTCAGGCTGACAACCCAATCATTGATGAGGGGGTGACAACCTAAATTGGCAAAATTTTAGAGCAGGTTTAGTGCAATTTAAGACGTGGACGAATCACTTTATTGATATGGCCAACGAGAGAAAGCAGTAAGGTATGCATATAGCCATGCAAAGCAATTTGATGCATGCGATATAAAGAAACATATACAATGCGTGCTAAGCGACCTTCAATCATCATTGAGCCTTTGCTCAAATTCCCCATTAGACTTCCTACTGTGCTGTAACGACTTAGCGAAACGAGGGAGCCTTTATCTCGATAGACAAAATCAGGTGTTGTTTTCCCAGCACGAATAGCGGCCAATACTTTTATAAGATGGCTGGCTTGCTGATGCGCGGCTTGAGCTCGAGGAGGTACAGCTTTGCCATTTTCCTGCATTAAAAATGCACAGTCGCCGATGGCAAAAATGTTTTCATCTAAGGTTGTTTGTAAATTGGCTTTAACCGTTAGTTGATTCACCCGGTTAGTTTCAAGACCACCAATATTGGCTAAGAAGTCTGGTGCCTTAACGCCTGCAGCCCAAACTTTCAGTTTGGCTTTGATCACTTCACCAGATTTAGTAATAAATCCTTCTTCAGTGATTTCAGTGATCATAGTATCGGTTAATACACTGACTCCGAGTTTTTCTAGTTCACTCTTGGCTGCGTTCGAAATTCTGCGAGGTAGGGCGGGTAAAATCTGAGGGCCTGCTTCAACCAGAGATACTTTAAGCTTGTCTGTATTGAATTGGCTCATGTCATAGCTGGCCAAGGCTTCGGTTGTATTATAAAGCTCGGCTGACAGCTCCACTCCCGTTGCTCCAGCACCAACAATGGCGATACTTAACTCTTCTGGATTATTGCTGCCATTCGCTTTAATGAATTGGTTTAATAGTTTTTGGTGGAAGGTTTCGGCTTGTTGGCGACCGTCTAAGAAATAGCAGTGTTCAGCAGCGCCTTTTGTACCAAAGTCATTCGTAACACTGCCTAGGGCCATTATTAATTGATCATATGGCAATTCGCGCAAAGGTAAGATCTCTTCACTATCATCAAAGATAGCTTGGAGTTCAATCGCCTTAGTATCGCGGTTGAGTCCAGACATTCTGCCAACATGGAAATTGAAGCCGTGTTTTTTACCATGTGCTTGATAGTTTAATTCGTCGATCCCCGAATCTAATGCGCCAGTAGCAACCTCATGCAATAAAGGTTTCCATAAATGTGTATGGTTGGCATCTACAAGATGGATTTCAGCTTTGCCTTTTTTACCCCACTTATGGCCCAACTGAGTTGCAAGCTCTAAACCGCCCGCGCCGCCGCCAACTATAACTATTTTCTGCACAATCAAATCCTATCCAAGGTGGGAGTTGTGTGCATTATATCCGACAATCTAGTCAATGTGCGTCACAAAACCGGATTATTTCTTCTGCGACGCGTTTTGGATGATCATGAGTCAGCCAGTGAGTGCCGTCAGGATAATAGGTTAGCTCGGCATTCTCGCAATATTGGGTGCTTAATTGCGCCATTTCTTTACTTAGAGCAATATCATTTTCGCCCCATAATATGCGGACGGGGCAAGAAATGCTCAAATTATCGGCAATTACTGGACGCCTAAGTGCTGCTCGATACCAATTTAACATTGCACGAGTAGCACCCGGTTGACGCCATGCAGTGGTAAGTTGGGAGAGTGTTTTATTATCAAAACTGTTGGTATTAGAGGAATCAATTAAGCTTTTTTTCAACTGCCTAAAATTCATAAAGGCATTAATAGTTCAGGTAGTTTAGGAATTTGAAAGAAAAATATATACCAGCTTTTGATGAGCTGACGCTTACTTGATTTGAGGGTATCTTCGAACACAGAGGGGTGAGGGACATTGATAACGGTTAGTGAGCGTAATTTTTCAGCATAGTGCATTCCATACCACCAGGCGACAGCCGCTCCCCAATCATGGCCGACTAAATGAAACGTTTTACAGCCCGAATATTCTCGAATGGCTTCAACATCACTTGCGAGGACATCAATTCGATAATCATCAATAGATTTAGGTTTGTCCGTTAGGTTGTAGCCTCGTTGATCAGGAGCAATAATACGATAGCCTGCATCGACTAAAGGCTGAATCTGACCTTTCCAAGTCAGCCAGCATTCTGGGAATCCATGTAGAAGAATGATAAGCGGAGCATCAGATTGACCTGCGCAGACTAAATTAAAAGTTAAGCCATTCAAATCTACCTTTTGCTGTTCAACGTTATCAATCATTAATTCGATACTCTTTTTGCAGCAGTGCGACGGCACTCTCGTTGGTTAAGTGCTTCTTCTGCGCTATAAACAGGTAAGTTGATGCAGGTTGTTAATAGGGTACCGAGTTTAGAGTGATAGTCGGAGTCATCCAGTCGAATTAAGGCTTGAGTATATTCATTGTAAAGCACCGCAAGACGCTTCTCTTTAGTCAGAGCATTCTCAAATAGCTCAATAGCCTGTTCTTCGTCAGCACCATATGTCATGCCCCCTAAAAAACCACCTACTCGCTCAATAATACCTGCATCAATGCCGGCAAGCATTGCGCTGTATAGAGGGTGCTCAGGAAATTCTTTATGCAAAGCCTGTAAGGTTGTTTGAGTTGGCCCAAGAAGGCCGGAAGCGGTTGCTTCAGTGGTCGATAATAATTCTAAGCGGCGCGCTTTTTGGTAAGCATCACCAAAGGTTAAAAAGTTGAAGTCTTTAGCTAAAGGGATTAATGGTTTAATTATGCGGTCTATTTCAAGATATTTCTCTTCTTTTTGTGCTTTTTTAATTAGAAAAGTCGTATGAATTAGCTTTGCATAAAGTGCTGGTAGCAGGCCTGCTGGACCTAGTTTAGACCCTAGTTCATAGGCTTGTTGATATTGACCTTGATAATGAAAGCGCCAAACTTGCTGCACTTCTTGCGCGATAGCTTGATAGTTCTGTTGCAGAATAGGCTTTAAAGCAGGGTGGGCATTAGGCTGCTTTGCTAGGGTTATTAGTTGTTCAGAAAGTTGAGGGAATTCCCCCATCATTTGTTGAATGAATTTACTATCTGGCCAAGGTAGCTGAATCCCAGCTGCTAGTAGTGGCCAGTTCTGCTGGAGCAAATCACCTGAATAATCAAATTGAGGAAGCGCTTCAGGATAGTTCGACCATATTGCTGGTTTTGCTGCTGGTATTTCACTTATCTTAGAATCATTAATAAGAGGTTCATTCGCAGAGACTGTTACAGTGATGGATAAAAGAATAAAAAGAGTGCGCGCAGTGAAACGTAAGCTCATAGCTTATTTCCTAATATAGATTTCGGGCGAAGTATAAAGAAAATAAACGACGGTATTGGGGTTTGATTCTGCCAAAAAGAGAGCTCGTTTAGGGTGAACTCTCAAGAATCGGTTTAGTTAAAAGCAGAACCTGCTGGTTTACCAATGGCTTTTAAGATTTTCGCCAGAGGGCAAAAACCAGTAAACGCAGCTTGCAGCATATTGATACCAACAAAGGTCGTAAGGCCCAGCCAATAAGGAGAATGTAATTGCGATAAAGCCAAGCTTGTTAAGATGAATGTGCCTGCAATGGCGAAAACTAAGCGATCAATGTTCATCGGGTAACTCCTAACTATTAGTTTGTATTTTTATATTCTTATACAGTTATATAGATTCGTCAAGCGCCGTCTCTTTCTTGCTACAAATGTCAGTATTATTTGGGGAAATCGATTTCCCTGAGAAGCTACTTTTTCGGACTTAAGCGAGCTATAATCACGCCAAAATATATCTACCCAGCTGGCATATAGGTAATTGACCGATATTAAAGCCAGTACTTATGGACCGTGTAAACTATGAAAAGCTCTGATATCCGCCAAGCGTTCTTGAACTACTTTAATGCTAATGGGCACGAAATTGTCGCCTCTAGCCCTTTGATCCCCGGTAATGACCCAACTTTATTATTTACCAATGCCGGTATGGTTCAGTTTAAAGATGTATTTTTAGGCCAGGACGATCGTAGTTATACGCGAGCGACTTCTTCACAGCGCTGTGTTCGCGCCGGTGGTAAGCATAACGATTTAGAAAACGTGGGTTATACAGCTCGTCACCATACCTTCTTTGAAATGCTAGGAAACTTCAGCTTCGGCGACTATTTCAAGCACGATGCTATTAAGTTTGCATGGGAATTCTTAACGTCTAAAGACTGGATGAACATACCTGAACAGAAGTTACTGGTAACGGTTTATGCCGATGACCAAGAAGCCTATGACATCTGGCACAAGGATATGGGCCTAAGCGAAGATAAGATCATTCGAATTGGTGATAATAAAGGCGCAAAGTACGCTTCTGACAATTTCTGGTCGATGGGTGATACCGGCCCTTGTGGTCCTTGTACCGAAATTTTCTACGACCACGGTGAGCACATCTGGGGTGGTAAGCCGGGGACGCCAGAAGAAGACGGTGATCGTTTCATCGAAATCTGGAATAACGTTTTCATGCAGTTCAACCGTACTGAAGACGGTGTTATGCATCCTTTACCTAAGCCGTCGGTTGATACCGGAATGGGTCTTGAGCGTATTTCTGCAATTAAGCAGGGCGTACACAGCAATTACGAAATCGATTTATTCCAAGCATTATTAAAAGCGGCAGCAGAAGTTACAGGTTGTTTTGACTTAGAAAACAAATCCTTGCGCGTAATCGCCGATCATATTCGTTCAACCAGCTTTTTGGTTGTAGATGGTGTGTATCCTTCTAATGAAGGTCGCGGTTATGTATTGCGTCGTATTATTCGTCGTGCTGTTCGTCATGGGCATATGCTTGGTGCAAAAATTGGCTTCTTTAATAAGCTAGTTCCTGCGTTGGTAGAGCAAATGGGTGAAGCTTATCCTGAGTTGGTTAAATTGCAGGCTCAGGTAGAGAAAGTATTACGCTTAGAAGAAGAGCAGTTTGCTAAGACGCTTGATAAAGGTATGGGTATTTTAAACGATGCAATCACCACGTTAAAAGGCGATACCATTCCAGGTGAAACCGTATTTAAGCTTTACGATACTTACGGCTTCCCAATGGATTTAACCGCAGATGTTGCGCGTGAAAAGAATTTGAAAGTTGATGAGGCGGGTTTTGAATCTGCAATGGAGCATCAGCGCGCTACCGCGAGAGCGGCTGGTAATTTCAGCATGAAAGGTGGCAAGGTATTAGAGCTAGAAGGTGAAACAGCTTTCTTAGGCTACGATAATCTTGCTAATCAAGGTTCTGTGCAGGCTTTATTTATTGATGGTAATAAAGTCGAGAGTATTACTGCTGGCACAGAAGCTTTGATAGTATTGGATGAAACATCATTCTATGGCGAGTCAGGTGGTCAGTCGGGTGATACTGGTTTCTTAACCGCGAACGGTATTGTTTTTCAGGTTAAGAATACCGTTAAAGAAAGTAGCAATCATGTACACCAAGGTATTTTGGTTGAAGGTAGTATTGCGGTCGGTGACAAGCTTAATGCGGAAGTCGATGCCGAAAAGCGTGCTGCAATTACCTTGCATCACTCAGCTACGCACATCTTGCATGCCGCTTTGCGTAACCTATTGGGTGAGCACGTAGCGCAGAAAGGTTCGCTAGTAACGTATGATAAATTACGTTTTGATTTCTCTAATTTAGAAGCGGTAACCGCGGAAGAAATTGCCGCTATCGAGCAGCGTGTTAACGCTGAAATTCGTGATAATAGCGAAATTACTACGCGTTTGATGAATGTTGATGACGCAAAGAATAGCGGTGCGATGGCCTTGTTTGGCGAGAAATACGATGATGAAGTTCGCGTATTAGCTATGGGTACGGGTGAGGGTGCTGAACAGTATTCAATCGAATTGTGTGGTGGTACTCACGCAAAGCGTACGGGCGACTTAGGTGTTTTCAAAATTATATCTGAAGCCAGTGCTGCTGCAGGTGTTCGTCGAATTGAAGCGGTTGCAGGTCAGGCTGCGTTAGATTTTATCTCTGCTCAAGAAAATACGTTGACTACGATTGCTCGCTCGGTAAAAGGCAGTAGTGATAACGTCGGCGAAAAGGTTGAGCAGGTGATTGCTAAAAACCGCCAGCTAGAAAAAGAATTAGAAGCATTAAAAGCGAAGCTTGCCAGTTCTGCAGGTTCAGATCTAGCGTCTCAGGCAGTACAAGGCAATGGTTTTAAAATCCTTGCGGCGCGTATCGATGGCACTGATGTTCCGACCATGAAAACAACCTTAGATCAGCTTAAAGATAAGTTGGGCTCAGCGGTTATTATGTTAGCGGCAGAAACGGAAGGTAAAGTCACTTTGCTTGCTGGCGTGACCAAAGACATAATCGGTACGGTAAAAGCCGGTGATATTGTTAAAGAATGCGCTCCTTATGTTGATGGTCGTGGTGGCGGTAAGCCAGAGATGGCTCAGGCTGGCGGTAAAAATGCAGAGGGCATTCCACAGGCTCTTGAAGCATTTAATGCTTTAGTCGGAAAGCTCTAATAGCAAAGCATTAAGTTTATTTAAACCTAATGCTAAGTTCAGAGTGAGATTGGATTAGAGTCAATAAGTGTAAGCTTCTTGGCTTTAGATCAAATAAAACTTCGAAAGGCGATTGATAATTTAATCAATCGCTTTTTTTTGTTCAAAAGAACGTGAATATAGTGTTTAATTGGCCCCCTTTTTTTCTTCAGTAAGTCCGAATTATGGCGTTATTTGTACAAAAGTACGGTGGTACTTCGGTAGGCACCGTCGAGCGCATAGAGCATGTCGCAGATAAAGTTAAGTCCTTTCACGATGCAGGTCACCAATTGGTGATTGCTGTTTCTGCAATGAGCGGTGAGACAAATCGTCTTATCGGTCTTGCTGATGCGATATCGGAAAACCCAACTCCAAGAGAGATGGATGTTTTGATATCAACAGGCGAGCAGGTGACGATTGCATTATTGGCAATGGCTTTGCAAAAACGCGGAGTGGGTGCGAAATCATTCACTGGTTGGCAGGTGGGAATTAAAACTGATAATTCTCATATGAAGGCTCGAATCGAAGAAATCGATACGGATGCTATGCGAAAGCAACTAGATGCAGGCAATGTCTGTATCGTGGCAGGCTTTCAAGGTGTCGATAACGATAACAATATTACTACGCTAGGTCGTGGTGGTTCGGATACGACGGGTGTTGCACTGGCTGCTGCACTCGGTGCTGATGAAGCTCAAATTTATACCGATGTGGATGGCGTTTATACGACTGATCCTCGAGTAGTGCCTAGTGCGCGTCGCATGGAAAAAGTGACGTTTGAAGAAATGTTGGAAATGGCCAGTCTAGGTTCTAAGATTTTACAGATACGTTCGGTCGAATTTGCAGGAAAATATAAAGTACCTTTGCGTGTACTTTCTACTTTTGATGATGGCCCTGGCACACTCATTACAATGGAGGAGAATAACTCTGTGGAAAATCCAGTAATTTCCGGTATCGCATTTAACCGCGATGAAGCCAAAGTAACCGTAAAAGGCGTGCCTGACATTCCAGGTGTGGCCTCTAAGATTTTGTGTCCTATTAGTGATGCAAATGTTGAAGTCGATATGATTGTACAAAACGTAGCGGAAGACGGTACTACCGATTTTACGTTCACAGTACATCGTAATGATTACAATAAAGCGTTAGAAATTTTGCAGAATACCGCGTCAGAGCTGGGTGCTCGATCAACTTCAGGAACCGATGACATCTGTAAGGTGTCTATGGTTGGAGTGGGTATGCGTTCTCATGCCGGTGTTGCTAGTAAAATGTTTAAAGTGTTGGCGGATGAATCCATCAATATTCAAGCGATTACGACCTCTGAGATTAAAATTTCAGTTGTGATTGCAGAAAAATACCTAGAGCTTGCGGTGCGCGCTTTGCACACAGCGTTCGACCTTGATGCCAAGGATGAGGCGTAATATTCAGGCAATAGTCTGATATATGCTTCCGTGTGGGTCGGAGTACCCGCACAGCACCAAAAGTTCTGGATTATTCCCTGCTTTTTCTTTCATTTTGTCAAAGGTAGACAATACTGAATAGAAAGGTAGGGAAATATCTCGTTTAGCTATCCGGATCGTAGCTGGGCAACCACCCTAGAAACAAGCAGTTCGTAAAATATTAAATGTACTCTGATAGGTACAAAGGAAAGATTGGGAGAATCTAATGCTAATTTTGACTCGTCGCGTAGGCGAAACATTAATGATAGGTGATGAAGTTACCGTAACCGTTTTAGGGGTTAAAGGTAATCAAGTTCGCATCGGTGTTGATGCCCCGAAAGAAGTTGCTGTTCATCGTGAAGAGATTTATCAGCGCATTCAGCGTGAGAAAAATGGTGAAGGCGAACCAAGCGGAAACTTCTAACGTATTAATATTTATGAATAAAATCTCATTTATTTATAAATAAGACTATGCAAAAGAAAAAAACATGGTATTATTCTTGCCGTGTTCAGGAGAGGTGGCTGAGTGGCTGAAAGCGCGCCCCTGCTAAGGGTGTAAAGGAGAAATCTTTTCGAGAGTTCGAATCTCTCCCTCTCCGCCACTTTAATATCGTAAGATATTGAAAGGCAGCAAAACACAGTGTGCGCTTGTAGCTCAGCTGGATAGAGTACCTGGCTACGAACCAGGTGGTCGTAGGTTCGACTCCTACCAAGCGCACCATTTATTTATTCTTCGTAATAAATAACCGTCGTGAATAAAACCGTAGTAAAAGTAAAAAAGTTTGAAGTGCGCTTGTAGCTCAGCTGGATAGAGTACCTGGCTACGAACCAGGTGGTCGTAGGTTCGACTCCTACCAAGCGCACCATTTTCTCTCCTCTTAATGTCAAAAAACATCAAACTTCTAATTAGATCAATTACTCATAGTTGGTTTATATTCTGTATTTATAAATTCCTGTTTTATCAATTCAACAAAATTGTACTGTCTATTTTCTCCGCCTTATCATTATTTCTATAATTCGTAGATTTCCCCATGCTGGCTATATTAATCTGCCAAAAACACGGTTAAAACTTGTCAAAATGCCTGAATTTCAGTACATTAGCGTTCCTTTTGGCCTGTTTGGGAGAGCTAACCATGCTCAGAAAACGGGCGAGTAAATTATTTATAAGGATCAGCCAGCATGTCTGAGTTAGTTTCCAGCGGTTTGGAACTGATGGCGTTTGGTATGGGAACAGTATTCTCCTTTTTGGTTGTACTGATTTTCGCTACCAGCCTGATGTCCAAAATAGTAAATAAGTTTGCCCCTGAACCGGTCGTTGTTGCACAACCTGTAATGACCGCACCGACTCAAGGTGTAGACCCGCAGTTGCTAAGTGTTTTAGCAGCCGCAGTAAAAGAGCATCGTGCGCGCCAAAAGTAGCGTACGAATTCGGATCCACCTATACGTTAACAGCGTAAACGGAAGAAAAGGCCATCATCCATGACCGATTCTAAGAAATCTCTTGGTATCACAGACGTCGTATTACGCGACGCACACCAGTCTATACTGGCGACACGCATGCGCATTGACGACATGCTTCCTATCACCGAAAAATTGGATCAGGTGGGCTATTGGTCCCTTGAATCATGGGGTGGTGCGACATTTGATTCGTGCATTCGATTCTTGGGCGAAGATCCATGGGATCGTATTCGCGAATTCAAGAAGTCTATGCCGAATACTCCTCAGCAAATGTTGCTGCGTGGCCAAAACCTATTAGGTTACCGTCACTACGCAGATGATGTTGTGGAAAAGTTCGTTGAACGTGCTGCTACTAATGGCGTTGACGTATTCCGCGTATTTGATGCGATGAATGATCCGCGTAACCTTGAAACCGCTTTAAAAGCCGTTAAAAAGCAAGGTAAACACGCACAAGGCACATTGTCTTACACTACTAGCCCAGTACACACACTGGACTCTTGGGTAGACTTGGCCAAGAAAATTGAAGATATGGGTGCAGACTCTATTGCCATTAAAGATATGGCTGGCGTTCTGACTCCGTATGATGCATTTGAACTTGTTACTAAGTTGAAAGCACAAACTGATCTTGAAGTTCAATTACACGCTCACGCGACTTCTGGCTTGTCTGATATGACAATCCTGAAAGCAGTTGAAGCGGGTATTGACCGTGTAGATACAGCTATCTCTTCTATGTCTATGACTTACGGCCACACAGCGACAGAATCTGTTGTTGCAGCTTTGGCTGGAACTGAGCGTGATACTGGCATCAACTTGTTGTTGTTAGAAGAAATCGCTGCTTATTTCCGTGTTGTTCGTAAGAAGTACGCTAAATATGAAGGCGCACTACGCGGTACTGATTCTCGTATTCTAGTCGCTCAAGTTCCTGGTGGCATGTTAACGAACATGGAAAACCAGTTAAAAGAACAAGGCGCTTCTGACAAGTTTGATGAAGTATTGGCTGAGATTCCACGTGTGCGTGAAGATCTAGGTTTTATTCCTTTAGTAACTCCAACCTCTCAAATCGTAGGTACTCAAGCAGTATTGAACGTATTGACGGGCGAGCGTTACAAGTCAATCTCGAAAGAAACTCAAGGTATCTTGAAAGGCGAATACGGCGCAGCTCCTTCAGCTATGAATGCTGAACTGCAAGCTCGCGTATTAGACGGTGCTGAAGTAATTACTTGTCGCCCAGCCGATTTGATTGACAACGAAATGGATCAAATCATTGCTGACGTTGATAAGCTTGCCGCTGAAAAAGGCTTTAAGCTTTCAGCTGACAAGATTGATGATGCATTAACGTATGCATTGTTCCCTCAGGTTGCTCCTAAGTTCTTGGAAAACCGTGGTAACCCAGATGCATTCGAGCCGGCTCCTAAAGGCGAAGAAGAAGATACTTTCACAATCTCAGTTGATGGCAACGAATACGTTGTTAAAGTTGATGATGGTGGTGATGTTACAGAGTTGGCCGCAATTAACGGCGCACCTCTAAGCATGGGTGGCGCAGCTCCAGCAGCAGCGGCTCCAGCTGGCGCAGTCGGTGGTGGTGAGCCACAGAAAGCTCCTCTTGCGGGTAATATCTGGAAAGTTCTTGTTCAGCCTGGCCAAGCGGTTGCTGAAGGTGATGTTGTTATCATCCTTGAAGCAATGAAAATGGAAACTGAGATTCGTGCACCTAAAGCAGGCACCATTGGTAGCATCGCTACTAATGAAGGCGCTACTGTTAAGGTTGGCGACACTCTGTATACCATCGCTTAAGGAGCTGATTCATGGAAAGCTTAATTAATCTTTGGCAGGACACTGGTTTTTACCAAATGACCCTTGGCCAATTGGCGATGATATCCATCGGTTGTTTATTGCTATTTTTAGCAATACACCCGAAGTTTCAATTTGAGCCTTTGCTTTTATTGCCTATCGCAATCGGTACTATTTTTGTAAATATCCCAGGTGCTGATTTTTATGCACCTGCGGTATACGCAGCAGATGGTCACCTAGATAGCCCAGCAGGTTTGCTGTATTACATCTATCATGCAGGTATTGAGACGGGTTTATTTCCGTTGATGATCTTCATGGGTGTTGGCGCAATGACGGATTTTGGTCCGTTATTAGCAAACCCTAAAACGTTATTGCTAGGTGCTGCAGCTCAGTTCGGTATCTTTGGTACGGTAGCGGGCGCAGTATTAGCGACAGACGCAGGCTTGATGGATTTCACTATTCAGCAAGCAGCGGCAATTGGTATTATCGGTGGTGCTGATGGCCCAACGTCTATCTTTATTGCTTCTAAGCTAGCGCCTGAACTATTAGGTGCTATTGCGGTAGCCGCTTATTCATACATGGCTTTGGTTCCTATGATCCAACCGCCTATTATGAAGCTGTTTACCAATGAAGAAGAACGTAAGATCGTTATGGTTCAGGCTCGCGAAGTGAGTCAATCTGAAAAGATCATGTTCCCAATCGTTGTGCTTGTTTTGGTAGCATTATGCCTACCTTCTGCAGCACCGCTATTAGGTATGTTCTGCTTCGGTAACCTGATGAAAGAATCTGGTGTAGTAGATCGTTTAAGCGATACTGTTCAGAATGCTTTGATCAACGTTGTAACTATCTTCTTGGGCCTAGGTGTTGGCTCTAAGATGAGTGCTGAATCTTTCCTAAACTTTGATACGCTTAGTATCTTAATTCTAGGTTTGACTGCATTCTGCGTAGGTACTGCGGCGGGTGTATTAATGGCGAAGACGATGAACTTGTTCGTTACGAACAAAGTGAATCCTTTGATCGGTTCTGCAGGTGTTTCCGCTGTACCAATGGCGGCACGTGTATCGAACAAGGTTGGCCTTGAAGCTAACGGTCAGAACTTCTTATTAATGCATGCGATGGGTCCAAACGTTGCGGGTGTTATTGGTTCGGCAGTAGCAGCAGGCGTGATGATTAGTTTCTTAAGCTAATCGCTTTGGGATAGAATCACAGCCAATAAAAAGCCGGCCTCATGGAAACAT
>Ga0105348_1001477_pt1 | contig 15831 bp, 16 predicted proteins | sample EN8Hudsemesocosm_2_FD_83504 | JGI IMG/M metagenome (GOLD analysis project Ga0105348, IMG submission 83504) | Methane-oxidizing microbial communities from mesocosms in the Hudson Canyon - EN8C Hudson Canyon | ecosystem: Environmental > Aquatic > Marine > Cold seeps | place: Hudson Canyon... | reverse complement strand
CCTGAAGCAAGCCCTGAACAAATTTAGACAAGGCTAATTTATGCTCACCCGCGTATTGATGAATAGGGTGCTCAAAGTCTGAGAATTCAGCGCTGGCATTAATAAAGTTACAGCCAAAGAAAGTATCCGAATGAAACCACTCTGACAGGGTATCAAATAGTGCCAGCAATTTTGCATCCTGTTGCTGCGCATATTGCTTATCAGCAATTGCCGTGACCCGTTGATCAAGCCACAAACCAAACTGCTCGTGGCGCATTTCCAACACGGCTTTGATAAGCTCATCTTTTGATTTGAAATATTTATACATGGTTGTTTTTGATACACCAGAAACCGCCTGAACTTTGTCTATACCGGTGGCATGAAAGCCGTATTGGTTAAATAGACTCAAGGCCGTTCTTAATAGGTGATCCCTTCTGGGCGCTACCATGATTTTGCTCTCTGTATTTCTATCGGGTAAGTATGAATTCAATGGTTACATATTTGTACAGATCTGTACATAGCGCACAAAGTTGTTGCCTTGGCATCTAACTCACTGTCGATACACATGTTCAGTCGCTTGCATAACCTGCTCTCTTGCACGTGATATTCTCGACTTCACCGTGCCTTCCTGGCAATCCACAACGCTCGCTATCTGCTCATAGCTCAGCCCCTCTTGTTCGCGGAGCAACAAGGCGGTTCTCAAGGCGAGAGGTAATTTTGAAACCGCCCGATTGATCGCGCTGCGTAGATCTTCATTTTGAAGACTCCTCTCTGGACCATCGGTTAAGGTCAGTTCTGTTATTTCTGTATTGTGCTGCTGATCATCCACATCCAGATGATATTGGAATTTTTTATTCGACTTTAAGTAACCGTATGCAGAATTAACAGCAATACGATACAACCAGGTATAAAACTGGCTGTCTAATCTAAAATTATTTAAACCCTTATAGGCGCGAATAAAAGTCTCTTGGGTAACATCCTTTACTGCGTCATGATCAGAAATATGCATAGCGATTACTCTGGCTACCTGACGTTGATATTTGATGACTAAGGCATCAAATGATTTTAAGTCGCCTGCCTGAAATCGCTTAACGAGAGATAAATCAGCATCCACTTTCGGCCTGCGCTTATTTATTGCGATTGAATTACTTGCCCCAAAGTCACCAATGATCACCTGAGCTAAGAATTGACTGTCTTCCCTCTGTCTAGTTTCGGTCGGTGGCGGTGCAATAGTAGGTGTCGGTGAACTAGTAGGTGACATTTCGATACGCCTTGCTTGTAACATAATGGTTCTCCTCAATAATTATTTAAGCCAGAGTATTGTTTGCTATTTGGGTAGATTTATTGGTTTGATCAGGTTTAACCGCTGGATAGGTATGAAGGCCAGATAGGCGATGAAAGATAAGCGCCACCATAACCAGTAAGATACTGCCACTGAGTACCGGAAAGAGCAGAAACGAAAAACCTTTCGCCCCCAGTAAAATAACAATAGGGTCAGCGCCCGCGGGTGGATGCGTTACTTTCATTAAAGACATAAGCGTAATCGCAAGAGCGACTGCCAACGCGAGTGTAACGGGCGTTACAGGCCACAGGGAAACAAAAACAACACCGACCAATGACGATATTAAATGACCACCAATGACATTTTTGGGCTGAGATAAAGGGCTTTCCGGTACCGAAAATAGCAGCACACAGCTTGCACCAAAAGGTGCCATCAATAGTGGTGCATCACTACCCAGGCTTAGAATAGCGAGTAAAAAAATACCCACGCCCCCACCTATTCCGGCTAACAATGACTCGCTTATTTTCATCTTCAACATATTTCAACCCTCAATTGTTCTCTCTCGTTTACTGCCCTCAATTACTCACCGCAAGCATTCGAAAAGTACAGATCTGTACACTACAAAAATAATACATGAACAGATCTGTTCAGGTCAAGTATTTTTTTATCGAAAAAAATTGAACTTTTCACTTCTTGTGTCGCTCTACCGTTGCGTCAGTCATTGATAATTTTATTGAAAACCACACATTTGGAGTGAAGCACGATGATTAAACTTTATGATTTTCCACTTTCAGGACATGCCCACAAAGTACGTTTAATGCTGTCTTTATTAGATATAAATTATGAACGTATTGAAGTTGCACTCGCAAAAGGTGAGCAACGAAGTGAGCACTTCTTAGCACTCAACCCTTTTCATCACGTACCTGTTCTTGAAGACGACGGCTTTGTGATTCGAGATTCAAATGCCATCATTACCTACTTGGCTAAAACGTATGCTGCTGACTGGTTTCCAAACGATGCCCAGTCGAGTGCACGTATACAGGAGTGGCTGGCGGTTTCAACAAAAGAAGTCTCTGAAGGGCCTGGGGCGGCTCGCCTGGTGAATGTTTTTGGTGCGGGCTTGGATCACCAAGCCGCGATTGAAAAAAGCCATGAATTACTAAAGATTATTGAGGCGCACCTAAGCACGCGTGAATGGCTTGCAATTGATAGGGTATCAGTCGCAGACATCGCTTTATTCACTTACATCGCGCATGCACCTGAAGGTGATGTGTCTTTAGAAAACTACCCCAATGTAAACGCGTGGCTTGCTCGCATTGAAGCCTTAAAAGGTTTTGTGGCTATGCCAAAAACAGCGGTGGGTTTAGCCGCATAAAACTTATTCTTAACTCAAGACACTATTTAATTGACGGCAAATTAACTGGTGAAAGCGTGTCAGGTGGATAGGTTTATCTGCTTGATATGCGTGTACCGCATACACGGGCCACAAGGGCCCGGTAATATGATCCATTAGATGAATCAACTCACCTGTCTTGATGAGAGGCTTAGCGGTTACGTCAGGCAACAAGATGATCCCCATGTGACGCAAGCCCATTTCCAAGGCGCTAGGCAAGGTATTGACCCGCGCGAACTGTTTTAGTTTGATCATCGTTTTAGCATTTGAATTAACATCAAAAATAGACACCTTGGGCTGCTGCCAGCCTGTTGAAATCCAGCGCAACGTCATCAAGTCTTCGAGTGTTTTCGGGGTCCTGTTGCGATTCAGAAAAAGTGGCGTGGCACAAAATATTTCCTTAACGGTGCCCACGGGTAGCGCCCGATAACTGCTATCGGCTAATTCGCCTGCATGAATCGATACATCAAGATTGTGCTCAACCAGATCCAAGCTAGCATCGCTGACCACTAACTCCGGCTCTAAGCCCGGAAACTCACAACATAGTTGTTCAATAGTGGGCATGACGACTCTTGACTCAAGAGCATGAGGATAGGTAATCGCAAACCGACCGCTCGGATTTTCTTCAGCGGTAGCTATATCCGCATACGCTAACTCCACCTGATCCTGTAATAGCTGGCAGCGTAGGAAGAGTTTTTCGCCAAGTGCTGTGAGCGATACCCCACGCGTGGTTCGATTTAATACCCGAATACTCATTTCACTTTCCAAGGTCTTTATTTGCTGGCTAACAGCCGACTTGGTAATACCAAGCGCTTCTGCGGCTTGGGTAAAAGAGCCTTTTTGAGCGACGCTGGCAAAAATCATTAATCTGGAGAGTTGCTTGGTATTGTTCATATTTTCTAAACAGTAAGTAAATATTGAAGGTATTGTTCTTTATTCTACTCTCTCATATGATTCATTCAAGCTTTTTAGCGACACCAAGTCACTTGTCACAAAAATATGTAAGTACCAGAGGAAACGAATATGTCCGCATATATCATTGTAGGGTTAACACCAAAAGATACCGACAAACTTCAGCAGTACGGCGCATCTGTACCACCTATACTCGCAAAGTATTCAGGTGAAATACTAACGAAAGGTCCTGTGGAAAAGTTACAGGGTAATTTTGCCCATAAGATTCAAGTTGTTATTGAATTCCCAAACAGAGAGAAAGCACTGGATTGGTATCATTCAGATGAATATCAAGCACTTATCCCGATACGTGACCAGGGCATGGATTCGGAGTTTCAACTGATTGGTTAAAACACGATTAGTGCCATCGAGTTATGAATAAATGGAACTTTTGTATCATTAGTTGCCCCTAAATTTTCAAGCACAACAATTTCAATTGAGAGAAATAACATGACCTTTAAATTGTATACTCAAGAAGACGCTCCCAAAGAAAGTCAGAAACTACTACAAAGTTCACTTGCAACCTTTGGTATGGTTCCAAACCTGCACGCAGTTATGGCAGAGTCAGCCCCACTTCTTGAAGCTTATCAAACCTTGCATACCTTGTTTCAACAAACCAGTTTTAATGCAGAGGAGTTGACCGTGGTCTGGCAGACCATTAATGTTGAGCATGACTGCCATTACTGTGTACCCGCCCATACGGGTATCGCGCATATGATGAAAGTTGATAATGCCATTATTGAAGCGCTTCGCAATCGTACCAAGCTGCCTACCGATAAACTTCAAACCCTACACACCACAACTTTGGCCTTGGTACGTAATCGCGGCAAACTTACTCAGGATGAAAGCTCGATGTTCTTTGAGGCCGGTTACGAGCAGCGCAATCTATTAGAGATCGTGTTAGGTATCTCACAAAAAGTCATGAGCAATTATGTGAACCATCTGGCTGACACGCCTGTGGATGAGGCCTTTAGGAAGTTTGAATAAGCATTAAAGCTCTTAGCGACCTAAGTCGCCTGACTGATGCAATCAGCCAGGCGCTTTCCAAGGTGATGTCTCAGTAAAATAATAACTTATGAACCCTGGCGATAGTCAGCAATAACAAATGAGCGAGTGCCCTATCGAGCCTTCTTATTAGGTTTTGCATACTGCTCGGAATAGTATCGGCCTAAGATCATGACCATGATGCCACCTAGCACCATGACAGAAGACATCAGCAAACGTAGTGTGAATACTTCATCGGCAAATAACACGCCACCAAGAGCAGCAATGACTGGCACAAGCAATTGAAGAACAGCCGCTTGAATAGTGGAAAGCCCCCCAAGCGCAATATACCAGACAGTATAACCCACCCCGGAAGCAATACTGCCAGATAACACCGCCAGCAAAATACCTTTCTCAGACAACGAGGCATATTGAAAGGTTAAGAGAGTTAATATTAAAACCAAAGGTAAAGTACGAATGAAGTTAAAAGCCGTATCACGCATTGGGCTTTTGGAGGTTCTGCCTGCGAGCGTGTAGAAGCCCCAAGCGGCGCCAGAAACACACATAAGGATAAAGCCCATTAAAGACGGGGTCGTTAGTTCAGGTAAAACTAAATAAACAAAGCCGGAAAAAGCCCCGATTAAACCGAACCATTCCGAATAATGAAGCCTATTACCTGAAAATAGCCCAACGACAATCATGGTTATCTGTACAGAGCCAAACAGTATCAATGCACCTACCCCAGTTTCTAAGGAAATGTAGGCATATGAAAAGGTAAGGGCGTAAACAAATAACATAAAAGACGCCTTCCAGCTTCCTCTTGAGGTTGAGGTTGAGGTTGAGGTTGAGATGATCACTTTATGGCTGCGTGTCACTTGCAAGATGATAGCTAAAACAATAATCCCAGATAACAAACGGATAATGGTAAAGCTAGCAGCATCAATCGCCCCCTCCCCTAGTGCTAATCGGCATAGAACCGAATTTCCAGCAAAGGCCAAAAGTGCGAGAGTGGTACATAGAACTATTTTCATCGTTTACTCTTGCTTGTGCATACCATTTAGGCGATTAGTAACGGAAGTATAGGAAAGATTAGCTAGGGCTATTCATCAACGGTAATATGCACAATTCTTTTTCGCAAGAGGCATGAACAAGACCGTGCTTATCCACTAGGTCAATTTCATAAGTTCGTATTAGCTTTTGCTTTGTCGATAAAGCTTTCTTAATGCCGTTAAGCTCTTGCGGACTAAGACGAAACTGAGCATACAAGCTTGTCTTTCCTGGCCGCTTAAAATGAATGAAGGCCGTTCGATCAATTACCCGATACTGTCCTCCCAGAATCTTATGCAGCATGACGCCATAAATAGGATCTAAGGCGCTATATAAACCCCCGCCCCAGGTGATACCCATATGGTTCCGCGTTTTCCAGTTACTGGGGATCTTAATGTGTACTTCATGAAAATCAGGTGAGACATAGGTAATACGTGCACCAGTTCGACGATAGGCCGGAAACAAATTCCCCCCCCACCGCCACAAGCGAGATTCAAACGACTCCGCCATGTGTTTAGAGCCGGAACCGAAGATTGATGTGCTCATTGCCCCTACCTCTTGCTTATTGAATTTCTAAAATTATTTTTCCCTTGGCACGTAAACTTCTGCTGTGGTCATGGGCCTGGCTAGCGTGTCGAAGTGGAAAAACTTGGTCGGTCACCGGTTTTATACTGCCTGCTAGAATTAACTTGCCTATTTCTTGTAGGTCATTTGCATCTGATTTCACCATTACCACCTTGGCTTTTTTGCAAGTTTTAATAAATAGCGACTTAATTTGTGTGCTTGCCATTGCCTTCAGGTTGTTAGGACTGGGTATCGTCGAGACATAGGTGCCGCCCGGATTCATGATAACAGAACACTTACTGAGATTATGACGGCCGATAGTATCGAAGATAATGTCGAAGCAGTCTTCACTCTGAAGAAAGTCTTGCTGGTGATAGTCAATCACTTTAGTCGCGCCTAAATTGCTCACCATGGCTGAATTTTTCTGACTACACACCGCGGTTACTTCACCACCAAGTGCTTTGGCTATTTGCACAGCGAAGCTTCCGACGCCTCCTGATGCACCGATAATTAATACCTTCATGCCTTGTTTCAGGCCCGCTTTTTTTACCAAGGCTTGCCATGCCGTGAGTGAACATAAAGGCACTCCCGCCGCTTCAGTATAAGAAATCTCTTTTGGTATAAACGCCATATTTTTCGCCTGAGCCACCACTTCATCACAATAAGTAGCTAAGCCTTCTGAAGGATTTTTCATCCCAAATACTTTATCTCCTGGCTTAAAGCCTTTTACCTTGGCACCCGTTTCAATCACCTCTCCGGCAAAATCACTACCGAGGATAAGTGGAAAAGAAGGCACTAGAAACTGTAATTGATATCGACCACTACGAATCATCCAGTCTCGCGGGTTGACGCTGGAGGCGTAGTTTTTAATGCGTATCTCGTTAGCTTTAAGCACAGGACTTGTTTGTTCGCCGTACTGCAAGACATCACTTTTGCCATACTTTGTTTGGTAAACCGCTTTCATTTTTCCTCACTCCTGTTTATTCCAATCAGTTTTTTACGACATTAATTCTTACGACATTGACCTTAGTTCGTTACCGAACTATACGTGCAAAAAAATAGCTTAGGTATTAGTAATTATTTAAGGCCTTAGATAATAGATAAGTAAATTGCAGCTGCTCATCCTCAGAAAAGCCTTTATAGACTCGGCCATTTACATTCTCTGAAAGCACTTTAAAGTCATTTTTGTGCGCTAGGCTTTTGGGTGTTAGACGCACTAATTTTACTCTTTGATCCTCTGTAGAGATCGTCTTTTCAACATAACCAAGACGAATCAACTTATCGACCAACTCAGTGGTAGATGATTTCTTTTTATGAATTCGTATCGACAAATCCTTTAGAGATAAGGCTTTCTCGCGATACAAGGTGATGAGAATGGCACCATGTGATGGCGCTAAATCAGACAAACCTAAACGCTTAAGCTCACTCGTGACATGCGCATATGCCTGATCGCGTAATTGAGCCGCTAAAAAAACAATGCCATTCGTTCTTGGTGTCATGAAGTTCTACCTTTGCTTAATAAAGCGATTTAACAGCCAACTCAATCAATGAAACTCATTTTAGTTCGTTAACGAACTAAATGCAATGTATTTATCTTAAGAACCGATTACTAAAGGGAAAAAATAAAAAATAGGAAAAAGTAAGCCTCCGACGCCTACCCAATAGCCTTAAAGACTCTAACTCAAGCAGGTACCCAGTACTTGCAATAAATTTTCAGGCTCTATCGGCTTTGCCAGGTAATCATTCATACCGACATCTAGACAGCGCTCCCGGTCACCTTTCATCGCATTCGCTGTCATCGCAATGATAATAATATCAATGTTTTTGTCGCCAGCTTCGCCTGCCCGAATTCTTTTAGTTGCTTCATAACCATCCATTTCAGGCATTTGACAATCCATTAGAACGGCATCATAAGGTTCATTTTCGGACTGAATAATTTTGTCTAAGGCCACTTTCCCATTAATCGCAATATCCACTTTATAGCCCAGTTCGATCAACATACCTTCGGCAACAAGTTGATTAATTGTATTATCATCAACCACCAGAATACGCTGATGGGAAAGACTATTATTGACCACTTCCTGCTTGTTTTTTGCCTCATTCACTAGACTCTTTTCCAGTTGAGAGCTCGCTGGAGTTTGATTAGCGTCAATTAAGTGAACAGTATTTTGCTCCTTTTGGCCAAATATCGGGTAAAGCTTATGCGCAGTTAAAGGCGCGGTAGGATAAATACAGTGAGATAATTGACGTAAGACATCGGGTAATTTTTCAGAACCCATTGGCACCACCAGCACCAGCTTGGACAGACCAAACTCTTTATATAATGATATGCTGCTGACCAATGTCTTACTCATTTTCTTGATCAAACGACTATCTAAAATAAGAGTGTCAAACTCGCAGCCATCACTCTTAGTTAAGAACAAAGTCTCAATTGAGCGCTTAGCCTGTTTGGCATCTTGGCAAACAGCAGTCAAGCCCCATTGCTGAAGCTGTCTGCAAATCAGATGATCTGTGTGCTGATGATTCATCGCCACAAAAACTGACCTTGTTGCCAATACCGTGGCATCTGACTCTATTCCTTGGGGCGTATTATCCAAAAAAACGCGACTGGTGAAAACACTGCCTCGTCCAACTATACTACTGACAGTTATATCCCCCTCCATGAGTTCACAGAGTTTTTTTACAATCGCTAAACCCAGCCCCGTTCCGCCATATTGTCGTGTTGTAGAAGCATCCACTTGAGAGAAAGGATCGAACAGCATAGCAATGTCTTCTTCAGGAATACCCATCCCTGTATCACTCACTCTTATTTGCAGTTCAACCTTGCCTGAAGGTAATTCATGCGTAGTCGCTTTGAGAGTAACGCATCCTTTACTGGTGAATTTAATGGCATTACTTAGCAGGTTAGTGACTACTTGACGTATTCGACTAGGGTCGCCTACCAGCTTTAACTGATCAAGCTCGACGGTATCGACGATTATTTCCAAGCCCTTACCTTCGGCTTGCAATTCTTGAGCTTCTGCAGCAGAGGACATTAATTTTCTGAGATCAAATTGAGTGTTGTCTAACGCTAGTTTATGCGCATCAATTTTTGAAAAGTCCAAAATATCATTGATAATGTCAAGTAAAGAGCTGGCACTTCCTTGTGCTATAAGCACTCTTTCTAGTTGATCCTCATCAAGCCTATTTGAAATCAAAAGACTGAGCATACCAATAACGCCATTCATAGGTGTTCGGATCTCATGGCTCATTCGCGCTAAGAATTCGATCTTGGCATTGGCTGAGTCTTCAGCGATTGTTTTCGCCTCTAAAAGCGCTGATGTTCGCTCGTCCACCCGCTGTTCAAGAGTTTTATTCAGCGCCATAATGTCAGATTTAGCATGCGCTAGCTCTTCAACCGTTTTCGTAAATGCTTGTTCAATAGTAGATAACTCATTTTGTGACTTCATGCCGAGGTCAATATTAAAAGAAGATAAGTTATCAAATTTAAGACTGGAAATTGAATCTGTTAGTTTGTGAAGTGGCCTAACCAATATCCTGCGACTCATCCAAGAGAAGATTAGCCATAGTGCAATACCTTTAATCAGAGCGTTTACTACCAGTAGAATAAAGCCCAGTTTTACGCGCTTAAATACGATCTCCGAACTGGAATAAAGCGTGGCAGAACCTAAGCGCCGCTTCTGATCAAGGAAGTGATAGTCGATTGGGAATTGATAAGAGAAGAGATGATTTTCAGCTAAAGAAGTCAGTATTCCTCCTTTCGCTGTGGACTCTTGGGTATTAAGCGCGGTTAAGCCATTTTTTTTTACAATCAGTTTTTTGCCATTCTGTTCACGCTCAATTTTTACGCCAACAATAACAGGCACTTTGGTCATGCCCTCAACTATGTCGACGATACGTTCATGATCTAGGTCCCATAAAGACTTGCTTAGAACAGCGCCAAAAATCAATTGATATGATTCTAGCTCGAGGGAAATAGCCTTTTGAGCATCGTTATATTCCTCATTCATCTGAACAGCAGTCACAATAATAGCAATAATGCAGTACAAACCAAATACAGCCTTAAACAACTGCTGAGAAATAGACTTATTTCGACCGACTGACATTGAGCGCGCGTCTAATTTAGCCATCAACGACAGTCCTTTGGCACCCAGTCGTTTAATACCTGAGGGTTAGCTTTAATCCAAGCCTCTGCGGCTTCCTGGTAAGTCATTTCATCGACATCAACCAGCGCCGCCGCTGACGCTATTTGACGATTGGTAAAGTTAATTAGTTGCAAACTACGAAAGGCACAATTATTAGAATCAGCAAACTGATTGGAAGCCGATTTTTTCAACCAGCCCCCTTTAGGGTTACCGCAATCATGAGTAAACGCTTCGTTGAGTCCCCAACTTGGATTCGTTTCACAGTCTGGCTCATAATCAGGAAATTCAACAAATTTCCCGGCATAAACTGACTCAACCCAGTTGGGTGTCCAGTTAAATAATATAACGGGTTTTTTGATCTTATCGGCGGCTTCAAGCACGCGCCATAACTCATCGCCATCTTTGAGTATCTTTACTTTAAAATCGAGAACAAGCGCCCTGATTCGCGCAGCATCGGGTTTTTCCCAAGGCCCGGAAAAATAAGTTCCGAATGGTGCTGAGAATTCTGTCTGAAATTGGCTCGAACATTCTTTGAGTGCACGCCAATCAGGAAGCCCTGGGCAAACCTCTTCAACATAATCGGGATACCACCACTCTTCTCTGGTCGTGGCAGAATGAGTGCCAGCATTAACAATTTGCCCTTCTTTGACCATGCGCTTAAACATGTCAGCCATCGTACCTTCCCAGACCTCAACCTGAACATCACCCAGCCCGTGCGATAATGCCCCCCACTGGTCTGAGATAGAGCTAGGTAGGTACTTAACCGGGTACCCCATATACTTAAATATCTCACCCGTAACTTGCGAAAGTACAATCTGGCTCGTCCAGTTATTGGTAATAATTTTAATTATCTTTTTTTCGTGGTTTTGATTCGCATTGACTAATGCGGGAAGTAGGAGAAAAAAAACCAGAGCAATGGCGCGTTTGATAAATTCCATAAAATTGAAACCTAATAAACAAAATTGGAATATTGAGTTGCTGATTACCAGCTATAACTATAGCTGTGTAACGCTAAAAAGCGAGATCTGGAACTTGCTGAAAGAGGCTCTCATAGATAATTCTAGTTCGTTTTGGTCGAGGCAATACTGACAAAATGAAAGCGCTTGTCTACTCCTTAGATGTGAACCCTAGCACTACATTTAAGCGCTATTTTTAAGCACCACATTTAAGCACTACATTTGCTTTACCTGCCAGATAGCGTTCACGAAAAACGTGAAAATAGCCTTCAAGCGCGATTGCTGCGTCAAGATCACCTTGTAGTTTCAAAACGGCCATGCCCACCTCTGCCGTGCACAACTGATGCAAATGCGCCGCCTCACGAAGCTGATAGCTCGAAGCTTTCTCAGGTTGAACACCTAAAACGGGTAAGTTTTGCAGGTAAGCGCTACGAAACATTTTTTTCGCCTCACGCCAAGTGCCGTCCAACACGATGTATAAAGGCTTTCTACCCTGTTTATTTGCTTCAAGTTCAGAGGGATGTTTAATGCACTTCTCAGCTTGGGCGTACTCATGCGGAAAGACCACTACAGGCAAGTATTCGGGGTTCTCAAGCAAGGCTTTAAGCGCGGGTTCTATCTCTGTTCGTTGCCATTGAAAGGCATAATTTTCGACCACCACATCGGCAATCAAGCGGCCAGTATTGCTCGGTTTAAATACCTCCCCTCTATAGAAGATAAAACAGAATGCACATTGAGTTTCAACGACAGGGCGCAGTGAACAGATGCAATGATGCTCGACTAGCAGACAAGACTGACAGCGTTTCATTTTGCTGCCTCTCGCGACAAAGGGCTTACTCACATTAGGCAGCTCTCTATCACGCAAAGCCACAACAGAATTAATAAACATTATATTTTACCAACTGTTTCTTAGCCCGGCATTCTAAACTCAGTAAGGGAAAGCGCAAAGAAAAAGAGGGATAAAACTTGAAACAAAAAAGGGGACAGCCAAACTTTCAGCCCCTCCCCTAATTCTCTTAACATGAAAATATTGAGTTAACGCTATTTTTTGATAGGCGCCTTGGTTTCAGTATGCCCTTCAAACTTGGCGGCAATATAGAACAAGGCAATACCGACTGCAAAAACAGCCCCCCATAAAATGGCACTTTCAACTAGCATCATCATAAAACTACCTCTCTCATATATGTTTACATATATTACTGCTTAAGATTTAAGTTTACGCAAGTCATTTCGCGTCAGTTTGGTGGTGACATTCCAGTCATACAAACGGTAAGCGTTCTTCTGAATTTGTCCTTTTAAATCCGGACGATATTCCAATATAAAGGCTTCTACCCCGCCCTTCTCATCAAAATCTTCCTCAAACCATTTGAATATCTTTGACACATAGGTCTTCTTACCTTTTTGATACACGCCTTTTTGGTCATTAATAAATTGCTCTGTTTGCTCATCCAATTGCTCATAGATAATGCCCTCACGATAAGCCTCGACGCGTAAATTCGGGCAACTAATTGAGGCACAATTTATTGCAAAATGAACTCTGGGTTCGCCCATTTTTCTTAAAATCGCATGTTCTAATTCGCGAAGGGTTATATCATTACCACCGATCACACCGGCATGATGCGTCCACACAGGCGAAAAAATATTACCTAAATCAGTCAAACGTTTGAGCGGCCAGTGCCTTGAGACCATATCCATCGCCAGGATATTGTAGGCATTAATATAAAATGCCAACTTTTGCTCTATTGTCTTCAGGCTATCAAGCGGAAAGTCAGCAATACTCGTTAGTAAAGTTTGAAAACGCTGATCACTTTTTAGCTTTTTAAAATCAACTAGCGTGACGTTATGACCTTTTAGCACTCCGGCTTGGGCATAATCTTTCAATATAGCGTCATATAAATCCCAATCGATCGCCAAACTTTGCTTAATCTGATCATTCAAACTTGTCTTTTTTTCTGCTGCTCTAATGATACTTTCGACATCTATTGCAGTTTCGGCCTTGGCAAGATACAAAGCTGTTTGCCCTGAACTTTTACTTTCGGAAAATAGACTCTGAGCATGAGTAAAATGAAACGGAGAAAGAGCGATAGCCGCGATAACAGCAGTCATTCGTAGTAGTGATTGCTTCCGTAAACTACGACTTAACTGACCTTGGGTAATATAATGCTGGTCAACCAGAATCTGACCAAGAGGGCGCCGATCCTGCTGATGAACAACGTCATCAAGCTGACCTTGTGTGATTAGGCCTTTTTTGACAAGCAGACATCCTATGCGTGTATTTTCTTTAGGGTACTGGAAGGAAAACATAAATTCTCCTCAACTTATTGTGGATATATTCTTTAAGAATAGTCCAAAAAACGTTCAAGTTCCTCGAATTTATTGTATTTAAACGTAAGAGAATGTGTGCCCGTAAAAAATAGACGGTGTGCTTGAAATTAAAAGGGGATGCTTTATCCCCCTATTCTTGAGCTATTTCAAATAATTAAGCCGGCTCTTTACTTTTCTTATTCTTAACTAAGGATTCGACAGCCATTTCATTTATGGCATATTTCTCTAGCCCGGCAAGATGCGTTTTGCCAAAATAGTTTCTCCAGTTAATTAACTTTGCATCTACTGCAAACTCACCATCAAGCTCCTCACCTAACTCTGCCGCTAAGGCCAATAATTTGCCATTATGAAAACGATACTTAGGGAAACCATAAAAGGAAAATGTAGTCGACAGGTTTAATGCTGTGTCGATATTTTTATGCATCTTGTTTTTATTCTCGCGTTTTCCTAATAGAGACTTCACATCATGCAACAGACCTAATGGCATTTGCGCGGCTTTCATCGCTGTTTCAAAAACCGATTTTGAAACAAAGGTAAATTCCTTTGCCGGCTTCTTCATTTTGAACAATTTTGGGTAGGCTTTGTAATTAGTTTGCGCCTCGTCCACCATGGCACGTTTAAGCTCACCAATGGTGACGGGGTTTGAGCCACTGCTGCAGCACTGGTAAATATTTGTTTCGCCTGGCGATAGCAATACTTTAGCCATTGATAAGATAATACTGTTCGCAACTAAGTCGACAGGAATAATATCCATCACACCATGCGCGTTAGCCGGAAAATAAGCAATTTTCCTTCGGGCATAAGCAAAGACAATCGCATCAGCGACTTTTATCCCTTCTATCCAACCCGGTACGGGTCCCAACAAGGTACTTTCAATAATTGCAGGGCGTACTATTGCGAGCGATTTTTCATCCATTTTTTCAATTAAGAGCTGCTCCCCCATCCATTTGGTAAACGTATAGGTATCATTCCAGCCATAGGAGTTTGACTGTGCTATCCCCAAGTCAACCAAAGCGTTTTCTTGATCAGCTTTACTATCGGATGGTACACGGCTATATGAAATTTTATCTTTTAACCTGTGTATCAGACCTTCAATCTGAAAAGCCCCTTTCTCATTGCGTCTAATTTTTCGATGAAATGGCGCTTTCGTTTCTTCGTAAATATCACCTTTGTTGAAACCATTCACATAACACGTTGAAACCTGTACGACAGGAATATCATTGCCGCGTTTAGACAGTTCAATAATATTATAAAGGCTCAGGGTATTTATTTTTAACGCTCGATCCAGCGCTTCACGGAAGTTTACACTCGCTGCAGAGTTGACGATCAGGTCTATTTTTTGTGCCAAAGCAGTGAACGCGTCGGTCTCTAGTCCGAATTCTGTCTGGGTCAATTCACCCGTTATGACATGCAATTTTGTATCACAAAATTGTTTAAAAGCAGATTCATCCGAGCTTTTCAGTTGATCAAAAATAGAGGAGCATAATATCTCTTTTTCAAAACGCTCTTGACCCGTTTGGTACTTTGAATTTCCTCTTATCAAAACATTAATACTGGCAACGTCCGGCATCGATCTTATTATTTTTTCTAGTAAGACCTTCCCCAAAAATCCAGTGCATCCTGTAATAAGAATATTTTTGCCTTTTAGTGTTTCTTTCACCAATGATTGTTGTGTTTTCATCGCTTACCTGCTGATTATTTTTATCTGTTAAATATAAAACTAGGCGGCACATATCTTATAAAAGCCAAATAAGTGCGCTATACCCAAACAAAAGTAATGGTGTGATTTTTAGCATGTGATACAAGCTGATATCCATTTAAGAATACTGAAACAATACGTGAAGAACTAAAAGAAATTTATAGCAAATATCACCAAGATGTGACTTAATTCGCATTAATTATTCTTATTAGAGTATAAGCACTAATTATTACCACCTTTAGAGCTAGCCCCAGAATGAAATAATGTAAGCGTCATAAGAGAGCAAAAACAGATTAAGTGGCATGCTCCACTTTAATAGAATGGATCCCGGCTGAAGAACACACCGGGATGACTTAGTGCTAGAGCGTACTGGGATGACTTGGTGCTAGAGCGTACTGGTATGACTTGGTGCTAGAGCGTACTGGGATGACTTGGTGCTAGAGCGTACTGGGATGACTTGGTGCTAGAGCGTACTGGGATGACTTGGTGCTAGAGCGTACTGGGAT
>Ga0105348_1001476_pt1 | contig 15840 bp, 10 predicted proteins | sample EN8Hudsemesocosm_2_FD_83504 | JGI IMG/M metagenome (GOLD analysis project Ga0105348, IMG submission 83504) | Methane-oxidizing microbial communities from mesocosms in the Hudson Canyon - EN8C Hudson Canyon | ecosystem: Environmental > Aquatic > Marine > Cold seeps | place: Hudson Canyon... | reverse complement strand
CTTTTAACCAGTTTGCTACCTTTATCGCACTTTGTTGATGTTGCTTTAAACGTACACCAATAGTACGTATGCCTCGTAAAGCAAGGTATAAATCATCAGGTGATGTACACTGCCCCATAAGATAACTATAGTCACGTAATTGCGGCCAATATTTTTCAACCGCCGTAGCTGTGCCTAACATGACATCGGAATGACCTACTATGTATTTAGTTGCCGCTTGTACGCTGACATCAACGCCATAGTCAAATGGTTTAAAATTAACCCCTGCTCCCCATGTGTTATCAAGCATCACAATACAGTCATGTTTGTGCGCAATAGCACTAATGGTTGGTACATCTTGCACTTCCATAGTGATCGAGCCTGGTGATTCAAGAAAGATTAAACGGGTGTTCTCTTGTATCAAACCTTCGATATCCGCACCAAGCATTGGATCATAATAAGTTGTGGTTACCCCCATTTTGGCCAAGATTTTATCGCAATAGTCTCTTGTAGGCTCATAAGCACTATCCACCATCAAGATATGATCTCCTTGCTGAACAAACGCTAAAATCGCATTGGTAATTGCCGCAGTACCTGACGGATATAATGCGCAACCTGCTCCACCTTCTAACTCTGTCATGGCATCACTAAAGGCAAAAGAAGTGGTCGTTCCTCGACGGCCGTAAACCATGGTTTGGTTGTGTCTGTTTGCTACGGCATTGTTCATCTCTGCTACCGTATTAAAAACTACCGTCGATGCGCGTGTAACTGCTGGGTTAACAACGCCATTTGTCCATTTCGCACTTCGTCCAGCATTAACTATCGTTGTATCTTTTTTCATAGCATGTCTCATTAAATCGATTGGCCTTAGGTGCCTACACAGTTAAGTTCAGCTATCTAGCCATCTAAAGAATATTACTCTTTATAACCTGATTATTCCTAACAGGCTAGGATTTATTGATATAAAAAGGGAATTACTAAGCTCATTTGGTACTGAGGTGATTAGGTTAAAATAGACCTAACTGTTTATCGGTGATTTGTTTAAAGCTTGTACCAATAAATGGTAAAATTGCATCAGCGACCGTTGTTAGCTGGCTATCGATATAAAATTGGTAATCTAGCGGTGCTGAATGTTGCTCGACAACTTGCGGACCTTGCAACGTAATATAGTACTCAATCCAACCACGCTTTTGATACTTTAACGGTTGACCAAGTTGCTGATTAACAGCATCTGCTCGACGCGCCGCTTTAATATGGGGAGGGATATTTTTCAAGTAATCCTCTAGTTTACGTCTGATCCGTTTACGATAAATCAATTTACCATCAAATTCACCGGCGAGGGTTTTAGCTAACGTTTCTTTGACAAACTCTGTCACATCTTCTTGATTAAAAACTTTTAAATATAATGTTTTTTGAAAGTCTTTCGCAAGTTGTGTCCAGTCAGTCCTAACACTTTCCAAGCCCTTAAAGATTAATTTTTCTGTATTTTGCTCACCATCAAAACCACATACAAGACCCGCATAACGCTTTTTAGTGCCGACATCACGTCCCCTTACGGTCGGCATTAAAAACTTTGAAAAGTGCGTTTCAAACTCAATATCCAGATGGCTTTCAATATTATGATCTGCATGTAGCTTAGTTTTCCATTTATTATTAATAAGCGTTTGTAGTTCACCGCCGAGCGCTTTAGCTTCCGCCTGAGTCTTATCATCACCTATAACGACAAAGATTGAATCAGTATCCCCATAAATTACCTGAAAACCATAGTCTTCAATCCAATCACGCGTCTTTTTTAATATTTGATGACTGCGTTTAGTTATCGAGCCTGACAAGCGCGGATCAAAGAATCGACAACCCGTAGAGCCAAGCACGCCATAAAAACTATTCATGATGATTTTTATCGCTTGTGATAAAGCCGCGTTATTTTGCTGCTTGGCTTTATCACGCTCTAGCCAAAGCGATTCAATAATGTCAGGCAAAAAGTGTTGTTCACGAGAGAAGAATGCCCCATCAAAGCCCTGAATAACCTTGCACTTATCAAAAATCTCACCTGCATGATTCTTTTCACTATCATCATGTGCTTCTACTAAGTGCAAACCTTCAATTAATCCCATAGGATCGATTTTAAATGTTCTGATAATACTTGGGTATAACGACTTAAAGTCTAGCACTAATACATTATCATAAAGCCCTGGAATGGAATCCATGACATAACCACCTGGAGATACCAAACCAGATAGTCCATCTCCCATATTGGGGGCGACATAACCACTACGGTGTAATTTTGGCAGGTATAAATTAGTGAAGGCAGCAACAGATCCTCCCACCCTATCGATGGCCAAACCGGTAAGTTGAGCTCTCAGTTGAGCAAAAGCTAATAATTGTGTTTTTTCAAAAATTAACCAGACAAGACGGCAATCTTCAAGATTATAAGCTGCCAGTGCGGGTTTATCATGGTGGAAGTTATCGGTAATTTCTTTTAGACGGTTATCAACATCAGTAACCTTTTTAGTTAAGCCTAATAAATTTTGTGATACATTATCCAGTGAAAAACTGGCAAAGTTATATGTTGCTGTTTTTAATAAGTCGATACCATCAAGTACAACACGTCCTGCTATTTCTACAAAGTTTTGCTCACTATTGTTGGTATTTTTACGCCAGTAAGGACAACTCTCATCCCTGCCAATAGTAAATTTTATTTGGTGTATATCACAGCGTTTTTGCAACAAAGAAAAATCAAAATTAATAACATTCCAACCAATTAAAATATCAGGATCAAATGCTTGAACCTCAGCGATAAAAGTCTTCAATAATTGTCGTTCATCATCTTGCCACTCAATATATGCCTGTTCAGTCTCTTGCGGTTTACCTATCATCAAAACACGCTTAAACACCTGATTATCATTGTTAGCATACAAACCAATAGAATATAACTCTCCGCTTGCGGAACATTCAATATCGATAGATAACATAGTTAAGCAATGCTGATGTTTAACCTTACTTGGTTTGCATTTTACCTCTCGAACATAGTTATATTTCTGCTGTTGTTGATGACAGCCAATATAATCAACATCTGCTGTGATATGGCGCTCCATCAAAAAACGTTCGTCCGGGCGAATATCATCTTCATAACACTTAATACCTTGTGCTTTTAATACCTCTCTAGCACGATAAAAATGTCGTAAGGTGGAAAAATACAAGCCACTGACTTTACCGTGCTTGAAAGTCTTAAGTGAAAGGTGCAGAGATTTAGCTACAGGGATATTTTGTGTGGTTAATTGTGCTAAAGCTTGAGGTAAATATTGCTGCTCAATAAAAAAAACTGCTAACTCATTATCTACTTGTAACTTAACTACGCCAGAATCACACTTTAGCCAGAGGGTAATCTGTAAGCCAGCTGCATGATCTCTTACTTGCCGGGTAAGTAAAAAGCCATTGTTTATTTGTGGGCTTGTTAAACTTGTCATTTTTTTATTATTTCTTTCGTGCGGCACTAGTAAACCTGTTAATATATACAGCAGTGTAACCTATCTCCTGTTTTTTGGAAACTAAAGCTAATGTTATCTGATAAGTTGAAACAAGTTATTCGCCAGTCGTATAAAGCGATAGGTGAAAATTTAACGCATTTTAATCCACGTAAACAACAAACATTCCTGATTGCTGAAATAGCAAAAACGTTAGCGGGTGAATACAGTAAAGACAGAAAAATAATCACCATAGAAGCAGGAACAGGTACAGGTAAATCGCTTGCTTACAGCTTAGGTGCAATTCCCTTAGCATTATCACGCGATAAAAAAGTATGTATTTCTACCGCCACAGTAGCACTTCAAGAACAATTAGTAGATAAGGATTTACCCTTCCTAAAAAAGTATGCGGGTATAGACTTTAATTTTACTTTAGCTAAAGGCAGGCAACGCTATGTTTGTCGACAAAAGCTAACACAGGCAGTCACTACCAGTTCAGGTAACGAGCCAACACAGGTTGGTTTTACTTTTGCTGAAAAACCAGACGCTAAAGATATTAGAACCCTCAATGCGATGCATAAAGCGCTGCTAGATGGTACTTGGTTAGGAGATATTGATTCGTGGGAAACACATTTACCGCAACACATTTGGCAGCAGGTACAAAGCGATAAACACAGCTGTTTAAAGCATTTATCAGAACATAACCATTGCCCGTTTCATAAAGCACGTGAAACCATGGAGCAAGCCCATGTATTGGTAGTTAATCACAGTTTACTTTTAGCGGATCTTGAACTTGGTGGTGGTAGAATACTTTCTCCGCCTGAAGATACTTTCTATATTATTGACGAAGCCCATCACCTACCCAAGGTGACACGTGACTTTTCTAGTGCCAGTATAACCCTAAAGGGCTCAATAGATTGGCTAACGAAATTAAGAGAAACGGGTGATAAAATGGCAAAGCTCATTAAGTCACAGCAAGCTATTTCACCCGCATTGAAATTAAGTGATGACTGTCAAGATTTGCTGATAGAGATGCAAAAGGTATTAAATTTTATTGAAGCAAATGCCAATACTTATTTTGATGAAGGTCAAGCACAGAGCAATAATCCAAAATATAAACAAAATACGCAAAAAGATGCGCTAGTTTATCGTTTTGAAAATGGTGTCATACCAACGACGTTAAAAAATTGGGCCGAAGACTTACAAGCACTCAGTAAAAAATCGCTTGGGCATTTGAACAAGCTATACAACGCCTTAATAGAATCGGTAAAAGATGGTGATACTCAGATGTATTTAGCTGAGCCATTACTTGCTGAAGCAGGTTTTTTGCTGCAAAGGCTCGAGAATTTTCAATCACTGTGGTTTATGTACTCAAAAACAGACAGTGAAAAAGCAGCGCCCATGGCTCGATGGCTGGAAAGACTTGATCATAAACGATTAGATTACTTGCTTTGCTCTTCACCGATTGAAGTTGGTTTTACCTTGGAGGATATGCTGTGGAGTCAATGTGAAGGTGCAGTGTTATGCTCGGCAACCTTAAGAGCGCTTAATTCTTTTGATCACTTTAGATTTCAAGCGGGACTAAGAAATAATGACGGTAGTCAATATCAGCAAGTAGATTCTCCTTTTGACTACCAAAACAAAGCTAAACTTGTCGTAGCCAATATGACACATGAAGCTAGCGCTAGCGAATTTACTGATGAAGTCATTGATAAACTTCCTGATTACTTGAAACAAGGTAGCGCAAGTTTAGTGTTATTTTCGTCATATTGGCAGATGAATAAAGTAGCCCAAGCACTGCGTGAAACACATAAATTAGATATCTTCGTGCAAGGTGAGCTTTCAAGGCAACAAATTATTGAACAGCACAAGAGACGATGTGACAACAAGGAAGAAAGTATAATCTTTGGCACGCAAAGCTTTTCTGAAGGTTTAGATCTTCCAGGGCAACACCTTAACAATTTGATCATCACCAAGTTACCTTTTTCCGTGCCAACATCACCCGTTGAGCAGGCACAAGCAGAGTACGTCACTGCCAAAGGTGGAAACCCGTTTATGACGTTGTCGGTACCTGACACCTCTAAAAAGCTCGTTCAAGCCTGTGGCAGGTTACTTCGTAACGAAAAAGACGAAGGCGTTATTACCTTGCTTGACAAACGTGTGGTTACTAAGCGATATGGTAAACAACTGCTTGATTCTCTCCCACCTTTTAACAGAGTTTTTGAGCGGTAATCATAAACTAAGTTAACTGAGTAGAGTGAGTTGACTTATCTGGCTATTTGTATGGTTTACTAATAAATCGATGCTAACAGTGATTTTAAACACGCTACTTTTTCCGACTAAGTTGAAGATAGCGTTAGGCCAGTTAAGTTATTGATACAGATGCACTTCGACGAGTATTGAGACTAATCTTATTTGTATGAAACTAGCCTCGCCTTTGTTTTATAGAGGTATGTAATCATATCAACGACATTATAACAGACATAAAAAAAGGCTTAAATTAATTTAAGCCTTTTAAGGTTTGGATAAGGTGCGTAGCTAACTACTTCTTAGCATCCTCTAAAGCTCTTTCGAATGCTTTAGTTGTTGCTCTTACATCTACCTGTTTGGTGAATTCAATATTTACGCCTGATTTAACTAACTCTTGATAAAAATCAGCAATTTCACAACTTTCAACTTGTTGACAAACAATTGCGTATTTCAATATTGCTGGCTCGTGAGCTTGTAAAGAAGCTTCTTTAAACAAAGCGAGGGCTTCATGTAAATCTTTATCAACCGCTGTACCATTTAAGTACATCTGAGCTAAGTTAACTTGACCTTTAGCAAAACCCAAGTCTGCTGATTCTTCAAATTTCTCTAGCGCTAGTTCAGCTTTGCCAATATCTTTAGCAAATTTCATATATTCTAGACCGGCAAAGTTTTCTTTTTTACCAGGAATGAATACTGAACTTGACTCAAAGTGTGAATCTGGAACGACTACGTTTCCATCAAGCATATTACCTTCAGGGCGACGTGCTAATACAATTGCACCAGACTCAATCATGCTCTGTAGTTCAGAAATTTTGTAGTTATGGCGTTTTTCTTGGAAAAACTTTTCGAATCTCAACTGTGCATAACGAATTGCTTCATTAAGCTCATGTTCTTGTAAATAAAAATAACTACTAAAGTTAATTGTTACTACATCACCCGTAATATCTTTAACTTTCGCCATACGATATTTTTCTGCTGGACGTAAGTTATCTTTGATTACACGAAAATCAACATAATAAAAATCATTGATTTGTGGCTGAGCAACAATCGCTTTTGTTTGTTCAGCAAGTTTTTGCTCTTTCAAGATATAACTTCCGACAACAGCGATTATAGCTAAGACTACAACAGCAATAATCTTGCTTCTATGTTTAACTAACCATGGATCTGGATCTTTTGTGTCGACGGTATAATGGTAGTAGGGTTCGTCTTGTTTATTTTCGTTATCTTGAGCGCTCGATGAATCATCACTGCTTAGTGTTTCTTCTGCTTCCGCTTCTGATACAACTTGCTGATCAACTTCTGCCTCTGGCAAATGTTCATCTTCCTCATATTGGCGAATTGCTGCTTGTGGCATAACCGCTCCTTATTTTTATTTTGTTCATTAATACCATTTGAATATAAATTACACAAGCGTTAATTTCATGTTACCTTGCTTAACATTTGTATATTTTAACAATATTTAGAGATGGTTATCTGCTAAGAAGCCTGACGGCAATGACTTTTATTCACATCGCAACCGGCTGACTTTATTAAAATAATATTTCAAATTTAAATTGAAGCTTTTATTTTTTGTCAGTATACATTTAATTTCAAATTAAAACAATTGTTTGAAATTCAACCTTCATTTTAGACGAAACACATTAAAACTAAGCCTATTTTTATGCAGTATTGAAAGTATATTTACATCATTAGTTATTCAAAATATTGTGCTCTCCTTTTGATGAAAAAGCACACTGAATGGTAATAAGTTAATTATTCATTTAAATAACTCAGTTTTTCATATCAAGTGCATTGTCTAGCACTTTTTAATTTTCAATATGATAGGTATAATTAACCCGAGTTCCCTTTTGAGACAGATGAATGAACTACCTACCACTAGAGAGTTTAAAAAATGCTTGGATATTCAAGCATAAAAGCTTACCAATATCTGATAAAAACCTAACAAAAATTAAACCAATGACCATTGAGCGTGCCAATATACTTTGGGACACCTTCATCTCTAAGCAAGTTGATCACCCTGACTTCTTTAAGAAAGGCGATTGGCCAGCAGATAAGGGCAATTGGCTTGAACAAGGGAAATGGGAAGGGATCTGGGATAGTAATGAAGTAGAGCTACCGGTTTTAATCAACGATCACCTCAATTGGGACAATAACACCGTTGTCTATTATTGTAGCGCTAGGGATAATGTTATCGAAACAACATGGCTTACCTTTCAACAATGCTGGAAAAATTTTTTATTTATAGATGATGGCCCTATTCTAATTGGTAAAAAGCGACAACAAGTGGTGCAATTTACTAGTAACGGTTACTTCAAAATCGGACAAAAACCAAGCTAAGGAATTTCTAGCTTCTAGCGTTTTTCCCTCAACCTACCGCAATAAATGGCAAATAAGCGACTATCACTGTGCACCCAAAAAACCGTCATAAAAAAGGCTATAACTTTAGCCAATTAACAAAAGCACACCCGCCTTTAAAAGCTTTTGTCATCTTAAATAAGTTTAACAATAAACCTACCATTGATTTTGCCAACCCTGACGCGGTAAAGGCTCTAAACTGCGCCCTTTTAAAAAGTGAATATGATATAAGTTATTGGGATATTCCTGAGGGTTACTTATGTCCCCCCATTCCTGGTCGAGTCGACTATATACATCACCTTAATGATTTACTGCAAACATTCTCAAAGCAATTTAAATCCCCAGCAAATAGAATATCTGTCTTAGATATTGGTACTGGGGCTAGTTGTATTTATCCGATTTTAGGAGCGCGGGTTTATAATTGGAATTTTGTTGCCTCCGACATTGATCCTATCTCAATCAAAGAAGCTAATAACATCATTAGTGGGAATGCAAAACTAGCCAATAAGATTGCTTGTCGACTACAAAAAAATGAACTGTGTATCTTTAGTAACATTATTAAAGCAGATGAGTTTTTTCATTTGACCCTTTGTAACCCGCCTTTTCATAAATCCCTCGACGATGCTAGCCAAGGAACTAAGCGAAAATGGCAGAACCTAAACCGTACCAACCAAGGCAATAAAAACGCACTTAACTTTGGTGGTCAAAAAGCAGAGCTTTGGTGTGAAGGAGGTGAGTTAGCCTTTATCTCTAAAATGATAAAAGAAAGTAACGCGTTTAAAACACAAGTATTTTGGTTTACCTGTTTAGTATCTAAAAAAGAGCATCTAGCTAAACTTAAGTTAGCGCTTAAAAAATCTTCCGCTAAACAAATAAAGGTAATAAAAATGGCTCAAGGGCAAAAAATCAGTCGTTTTATTGCTTGGAGTTATTTTGAGCCTAATCAATTAGTTGAACGGCTCAAATAATCAATTGATTCGGTTGTATTTACTCTGTACAACCTACCCCAGCAATGCGTTCACCTAAACGAAAAAGTTGCCATTGCCCTGGCTGCATTTTATGCCAGGTTTCATCATCAGTAAGTGGCTTAGTGGCGATAACAGTCACAATATCTTTGTTAGTTGTTTCTTGCTGAAAGTCTACCGCCATTTCTGCATCAATAAGACTGGCTTTACCAAATGGGGCTCTCCTTGTTAACCAGTGCAAGTTATTCGAACAATAGGCAAACAGGTACTCTCCGTCGGTAATAATAATATTTGCTACGCCGAGCTTATCAATTTGGCTTGCTAACGAAGCGATGTAGGTAAACAACTCCTTTGCTTCAACTTGCTTTGCTCCATATTTGGTATGAAGCTTATCAAGTATCCAACAAAAGGCATGTTCACTATCCGTTGTCCCAATAGGAAGGTGAAATTCTATAGCTAATTCACTTTGAAAATCTTTCAGTTGACCATTGTGAGCGTAAGTCCAATTTCTGCCCCACATTTGTCTAATAAATGGATGAGTATTTTCTAAACAAACCGCGCCAGAATTTGCTTGTCTGATATGACAAACCACCGCCTCACTTTTCATTGGATATTTAGTCACCAACTCAGCGATAGGTGATTGCGCGCTAGGCATAGGGTCTTTAAAACTTCTGCAACCTTTCCCTTCATAAAAAGTAACCCCCCAACCATCACTATGTGGTCCGGTATTACCACCTCGTTGCATTAAGCCACTAAAGCTAAAGCAAATATCGGTTGGTACGTTAGCACTCATGGCCAGTAGTTCACACATTTTCAAAACCTCAAAAAATACCAAGTAGCTAAAATTTAATTACCCTTGGCTTAATCAATAAAATATTCTATAAATAGAGTATATCATTGACTAAAATATATTTTAAATTCAATTACTTTTTTATCATCTAACTTCACTTTACAGCAGCACTGAAAAGGAATATTTGTGGATATTATTATTTGGTTATTTATCGCCTTAGCATTAACGTGGTTCATGAGTTATGCCAGAGCATCGTTATCGAGTTATACCTTAAGCTTTGCGGCTTTAATGGTTATAGGCTCGTTCTTCAATATCATTGGCTTTGTATCTTGGCTTTTATTTGCAGTGATCGCCTTGCCACTTAATATTGACAGCGTAAGGCAACAATTTATTAGTATGCCTTTATTAGCATTATTTAAAAAAATAATGCCGCATATGTCATCGACAGAGCAAGAAGCGATTGATGCCGGTACCACATGGTTCGATGCTGACTTATTTCGTGGTGATCCAAACTGGAAGAAAATGCATAACTATCCGCACCCCCGACTAAGCAGTGAAGAGCAGGCTTTCCTTGACGGCCCAGTAGAGCAAGTCTGCTCCATGGTCAATGATTGGCACATTACTCATGAAATTGCTGATCTACCGGCTGAAATATGGCAGTTTTTAAAAGAAAATAAATTCTTTGCCATGATCATTAAAAAACAATACGGCGGGTTAGAGTTTTCAGCTTATGCACAATCTCGGGTTCTACAAAAATTAACCGGCGTTAGTTCAGTACTTGCAAGTACTGTCGGAGTGCCAAACTCATTAGGGCCAGGAGAGTTGTTGCAAGAATACGGAACTAAAGCGCAACAAGAGTATTACTTACCGCGCCTTGCATCAGGTGAGGAAATACCATGTTTTGCCTTGACTAGCCCTGAAGCTGGCTCAGATGCAGGTTCAATCCCAGATTTTGGAATAATTTGTCATGGTAGCTTTGAAGGTAAAGATGTACTTGGTATGAAGCTTACCTGGGATAAGCGTTATATCACGCTGGCCCCCATTGCTACTGTTCTAGGTTTAGCGTTCAAATTGCAAGACCCCGATGGACTACTTTCGGAAACTAAAGATTTAGGTATTACTTGTGCCCTCATTCCCACTCATATAGACGGTATAAAAATAGGACGTAGACACTTTCCACTCAATGTCCCTTTTCAAAATGGTCCGACACAAGGTGAAGAAGTTTTTGTTCCCCTCGATTATATTATTGGTGGCGCTGATATGGCAGGACAAGGTTGGCGAATGTTAGTGGAATGTCTTTCTGTCGGCCGTGCAATAACCCTACCATCCAACAGCGCCGGTGGTATAAAAGCTACAGCATTAGCGACTGGTGCATATAGTCGCATAAGACGTCAGTTTAAAATGCCTATCGGTCAAATGGAAGGCGTTGAAGAGCCCTTAGCAAGAATTGGTGCCAACGCCTACTTAATGGACGCAGTAACAACTATGTCTACTGGAGCAATTGATTTAGGTGAAAAGCCGTCGGTCATTTCAGCTATTGCTAAGTATCACCTGACTGAAAAAATGCGTTCATCAATTATTGATGCCATGGACATTCATGGTGGTAAAGGCATTTGTATGGGGCCCAATAATTATCTGGCCAGAGGTTATCAAGGTGCCCCCATTGCTGTTACGGTAGAAGGTGCAAACATACTAACGCGAAGTATGATCATCTATGGACAAGGCGCTATTCGCTGCCATCCTTATGTATTAGCTGAATTAGACGCGGCAAATAACCCTAATAATGAACAAGCACTTGATGATTTTGATAACGCACTCTTTGGCCATATAGGTTTTGCTATCAGTAACATTGGTCGAAGTTTCTGGTGTTCACTTACCGGCTCTCGATTCATTGAAAGCCCATTCAATGATGCCACCCGCAGATACTATCAATTACTCACGCGTTATAGTGCTAACCTTGCTATGTTGTCAGATATTGCCATGCTATCACTAGGTGCTGATTTAAAACGTAAAGAGCGTATTTCTGCCCGATTAGGTGATTTGCTGAGTAACCTTTATTTAGCAAGCGCAACGCTGAAACGTTATCATGATGAAGGAAGGAAAACTGAAGATTTACCGCTAGTAAAGTTTGCAGTTGAAGACTGCCTCTACAATATGCAACATGCTACAGACGAATTGCTTAGCAATTTTCCAAATAAAGTTATTGCGAAATTGTTACGTGCCATTATCTTCCCTCTAGGGACTTGGTTAACGAGACCAAGTGACGATACTGCTCACCAAGTGGCGCAATTATTACAAAAACCTTGCTCCGCTAGAACACGTTTAGGCCAAGGGCAATATCTAACACGTGATAATAATAATATTTTCGGTCGATTAGAACAGGTACTAGAAGACATTGTTCATTGTGAAACAATTTTTGATAAAATCTGTACTTCACTAGAAAAGAAAATGCCATTTGCACAACTCGATCAATTAGCCAAACTGGCTTTGTCTAAAGATATTATTTCCACCGCCGAAGCAGATTTATTAAAATCTGCTGAGCAAGGACGACAATGGGTTATAGCTGTTGATGACTTTGATAATAAAGACTTATCTCCAAACCCTGTAAATTAGTGGTATCAGACAAAACTACCCTTATTATAATTTAACAGATTATTATAAGGGTATATAAAGTATCATTTTAATATTATCTCTGACGCAAAAACAATGTTAATATTAGGTAAACGCAATGCTAAATATATTAACAGAGCTTAAAAATGTCAGTAAAAGAAATACTTGCACCACAATTATCTGAACAGGTTAACAATCTTCCAGTAAAACGTCGTAGCAAAGGGGAGAAAACCCGTGAAAGGATATTAATTGCTGCTATTGAAGTATTGGCGCTTAATGGTATTAAAGGTACAACTCATCGCGCTATAGCCAGTCATGCAGACCTACAATTATCCTTAACGACATATTACTTTAAAGATATTCAAGAACTTATTCATCAAGCATTTAAATTAAATTCGCAGCGCATCTTATCTAATAATGAAAATGCATTACAAAATACATTTGCATCAGTTAAAGATATAGAGAAAAAAGAGTTAAGGAAAACCGCCAATAAAGCTCAGCTATGCCAACAATTAACCGAAAGTGCCGCTGGTCACCTTATAGATAACATTAAACACCGTGCTATCTCTTACGCTGTTGAACAATTGATGTTTACAGAGGTTCAGGTTACGCCAAAATTACATTTATTGGCACAGGAGCACGAAAGCGCTCAAGTAGCTCCGTATGAACTATTATGCCGTTGTTTCAATAAAGACACTCCTGAGCTTGATGCTAAAATAATGTACACAGTATTTTCACAATTACAGTACTCTCAATTAGCGAATCAAGTGAATATTGATACTGAATTAGTCCAACAAACTTGTCGAAGAATGATTGCTTGGATCATGTCCCTGAAATAACCTCTATCGGGAAACGCAATTAACTATTGTTGTTTTCTTTAACTTAAACACAAAAATGCACGGTAAATACCGTGCATTTTTTTACTTAACTTTATTAAGTATGCTTATAGAAAAGACATTAACTCTTTATCTAACTGCATTAAGCTCTTTGGATCTGCCATCATCGTTTTAGCTAATGATTTGGTTCTAGGCAGCATACGTTCAAAGTAAAATTCAGCTGTTTTTATTTTTGCGCGATAAAAGTCTCTATTCTCGACATCACCAGCTAACTTCTCGTAAGATGATTGCGCCATTTGTGCCCAAAAATATGCCATAACCACATAACCAGAGTACATTAAGAAGTCTACTGAAGCTGAGCCAACGACATCTCGGTTCGATTTAGCTTTAAGTCCTAATCTTACTGAATATTGTTGCCAGTTTGCGATAGCTTTACTTAATGGCCAAATAAAACGATTCATTTGACGTTTATGTGGATTACTTGAAATTAAGCTAGCACCTTTACAAAAACTCAGCACTTCTTTAGAAAAATCATTCAGAGACTTGCCACGTGTTAATAATATTTTTCGCCCTAATAAATCGAGTGCTTGTATACCCGTAGTGCCTTCATAAAGTGTTGAAATACGAGCATCTCTTACTATTTGCTCCATACCCCACTCTTTGATATATCCATGACCACCAAATATTTGCAAACCATGATTAGCACTTTCAGAGCCGAGCTCTGTTAAAAATGCTTTGAGTATTGGCGTGATAAAGCCTAAACGGTCGTCTGCTCGCTGACGCTCTTCTTCTGACTTAGCCATTGAGATTTCATCAACGATCTTGGCAGCATAATAAATCATCGCCCTGCCACCTTCAGAGATAGCTTTTTGTGTCATAAGCATTTTACGAACATCTGGATGAACAATGATTGGGTCGGCAACTTGCTCTGGAAACTTCTTACCTGTTAAAGAACGCATAGATAAACGTTCTTTGGCGTATTCTAACGAATTTTGGTACGCCAACTCAGCAGAACATATACCTTGAAGTGCTGTACCGATTCGGGCCGTGTTCATAAAGGTGAACATACATTCAAGGCCCTTGTTTTCAGGACCAATTAACTCACCAACAGCGTTATCAAAGTTAAGTACTGCTGTCGCAGAAGCTTTAATACCCATTTTCTCTTCAATAGAGCCACAGGTAACATTATTGTGCTCACCTAGGTTACCTTCTTGATCCGTACTTACTTTAGGTACTATGAACAAAGAGATACCACGCGTTCCCTTAGGAGCATCAGGTAATCTTGCCAACACGATATGAATAATATTATCTGTTAAATCGTGGTCACCTGCAGAGATAAAGATTTTTGTCCCGGTAATATTGTAAGTACCATCACCATTAGGCTCGGCTTTGGTTTTAACTTGGCCAAGATCAGTACCACACTGAGGTTCTGTTAAACACATAGTACCAGTCCAAGTACCTTGTATTAAACGAGATAAAAAAAGTTCTTTCTGCTTATCATTACCGTGCGCATCAATAGTGTTCATTGCACCATGGCTTAAGCCCGGATACATTGCCCATGACCAGTTAGCCGTACCTGCCATTTCTGATTGCACCATACCTAATGAAGGTGGTAAACCTTGACCACCATGCTCGACTGTATGTGACAACGAAGACCAGCCACCATCGATATACTGCTGATATGCTTCTTTAAAGCCTTTAGGTGTTGTTACTTTACCATTATCAAATTGGCAACCCTCTTTGTCACCGCTTTGATATAAAGGTAGCAATTCATTCTCACAGAACTTAGCGCACTCTTGCAGTACAGCATCTACCAAGTCTGGGCTAGCTTCCTCAAATTCTTCATACTTTTTGTAATGATCATAGTAATTGAAGACATCTTCAATTAAAAATTTTATGTCTGCTATGGGTGCTTTATAACTTAGCATAACTCTACTCCGACAACTGTTAAGTGTTCTACTTATAATTTTATAGCTAGATTAAAACACTGGTCTAACCAGTAATTCAAGCTATTTTTATAATTATTTTTGAAAATTAGGCTAATAATTGCGGAATTTAGTGGAAAATGACCACAATATTTGCGAAGTAGTGACTTTGAAAAATAAAACTGTTTGATCCGAGCATAGCTTGTATAGTTAAAAGTTAGCTAATGAAATTATAGAAAGCGGATTAATTTTACTTTTGTCTTTATTAGGACAAATATAATTTACAGAAATAAGCTTAAGTATTCGGTAAACTAAAACACTTTACTAAAATAAAGATTACGCTGATTGCCGTATAGTTTATGGCAAGGATAACTCGATAAATAACGGATATGAACGTGTAAGTTGTGGTTTAACTTTGAACTGAAGTTAGATTAATCAATAAAGTTTAACTTAAAATTTAACTTAAAATTTAACTTAAAATTTTATTGTTAATAATGTCATGCAAAGACTTGCTAGATTTAAGGGTAAGTATTCTTTGGAGTTTTCTAGATTTTACTATGTGGATTAAAGATTTGACTAACAAAATTGGCGGAGTGGACGGGACTCGAACCCGCGACCCCCGGCGTGACAGGCCGGTATTCTAACCAACTGAACTACCACTCCGCG
>Ga0105348_1001472_pt1 | contig 15862 bp, 14 predicted proteins | sample EN8Hudsemesocosm_2_FD_83504 | JGI IMG/M metagenome (GOLD analysis project Ga0105348, IMG submission 83504) | Methane-oxidizing microbial communities from mesocosms in the Hudson Canyon - EN8C Hudson Canyon | ecosystem: Environmental > Aquatic > Marine > Cold seeps | place: Hudson Canyon... | reverse complement strand
CTCATTCAAATAGGGATCTTTTTACCAAGCTTGTTGTCTCATATACCATACTTAATTATAAAGCTTAGAAGGTAGCTACTATGTCTGAAGAACGCGCCGGTTTAATTGCCAACATTGCCCCTATTTATTTGTTGTTAACCCGTTGGGTGGATAAGAGCCAGGTTGTTTTATTAGTGGTGTTTCGACTCTACTTGGCAAAGGTATTTTTCTTAGCTGGTTTAACTAAGATAAAAAGCTGGGATACCACCCTAATGTTATACGAATATGAATACGAAGTTCCCTTTATTCCTTTTGACATTGCAGCTTATTTATCAACCTTTGCTGAATTAGTATTTCCAGTTTTATTAGTGCTCGGACTTGCTGGCCGCTTTAGTGCCGCAGCATTGTTTGTTTTGAATATTGTTGCGGCGGTTTCTTATCCAGACATTAGCCCTGGTGGCGTTAATGACCATTATTTCTGGGGTTCAATGTTAGTAGTACTGGTATTTTATGGTCCTGGAAAGTTAGCTATTGATACCTGGCTGCATAAACGTTTCTTTACTGCTATCTAATTGACTTTTACAGCATCCTGCTTGTTTTGTTGGCTTTAAGACGGCAAACTCTTAAGGTCAACGATGTCAGTCTTAACTGTGTTAGCAAAAACAGAGAGCAAGTATGGATATAAGTGATTACCGAAGAGAATATATGAGCCAGGGCCTTAAACGAGAGGTCCTGCTTGAAGATCCGTTTAAACAATTTGAATGTTGGTTTAAACAGGCCACTGAAGCGGGTATCCAAGATCCGAATGCGTTTAGCCTGGCAACTTACGATATTGAAAACGGCCCTTCGATACGTACGGTATTGCTCAAGTTATTTGATCCCCAAGGTTTTGTCTTTTTCACCAACTATAACAGCCGAAAATCACTACAAATTCAAAACTCCCCTCAAGTCGCCATGCTCTTTCCCTGGATTACTCTCAACAGACAAGTCAAAATTGAAGGTCGTTGTGAGAAAATTTCTACCGCGGCCTCCCTTAAATATTTTGCTACCCGACCGAGAGGTAGCCAGATAGGAGCCTGGTGTAGTAATCAAAGCGAAGTGATTGAGTCAAGATCATTTTTGGAACAAAAATACCGAGAAGCAGCTGAAAAATTTAAGTCAGGCTCTGTGCCATTACCTTCAGCCTGGGGTGGTTATCGCATCATTCCTCAGCGTATCGAATTTTGGCAAGGGCAGGAGAATCGCTTACATGATCGCTTCCAATATTCCCGCCAAAGTGAAGGAGATTGGTTGATTGAACGTTTAGCGCCTTAATAATATGAAGCAGAGCTTCGGGCTAGAAGCCTGAAGCTAGGATTTACTTCCTGCTTCCTGCCCGCGAAGCGAATGCCTTAATCAATAACAATCAAAGCGTCCCAATCAAAGCTACTATCACCTACAGCATGAAAAAAGGGGTTCAGAATAGATTCTTTCTGGTTATATGCTAGTGGCGCTAATTCAGCATCCATAATTTTACCGCCTGCCGCACTCAAAACAGCATGAGCTGCCGCTGTATCCCACTCACTGGTTAGTGCCAGGCGTGGATACCAATCAGCCGTACCTTCTGCCAAAGCGCAAATCTTTAATGAGCTACCCATACTGACCAGTTTAATTGAATTAAACTTGGGTTCGATGGTTTTTAGCATGACTTCCAGAGCCTCCGCACCATGACGACGGCTCCCCACAACAGTTAAATCCTGGCCAAATGCCACAGGGGTTGATTTAATTTGTATTCTCTCGCCCTTAACTTCCTTCCAGGCTCCAAGATCCTGAGCACCAAAATACAAAGTTTCTGTTACGGGCACATACACCATACCAAGTATGGCTTCAGCGCCGTCGATTAAGGCGATATTGACAGTAAATTCATCATTTTTATTGATAAACTCTTTGGTACCATCCAATGGGTCGACAAGCCAATAACGCTGCCAGGCACTACGTTCTTCAAAAGCTTCCATACCTCCTTCTTCCGAGAGCACAGGGTATAAGGTCGATAGTGCTTTTAAGCCTTTATCAATAATAATATGTGCCGCATGATCCGCTTTGGTAACGGGAGAGTCATCTGCTTTATTTTCGACTTCTATCGGTGTATCAGCATGATAAACCTCTAATATAGCTGCTCCTGCTTCAATGATAATTTCCTTAAGCGGAACGATTAAGTTTTCTAATTCTGACATAAAGGTTTATTCCTGCTTTATAATGCACGGTTGTGTGAACTTAGAGGCGGCGTTAAAATATACATTTTTAATGACCCTGAATTTTAATATGCAAGAGTATAGAGTGATTCATGCTTGACTGGAACCAGATAGAAACCGTGTTCTTCGATATGGATGGCACTTTATTAGACCTCCACTTCGATAACTATTTTTGGTTAGAACATTTGCCAAAAAGGTATACCGAGCTTAAAAACACTTCACCAGAAGAAACTAAGGAGCGCTTGCATGCAATGTTTGACCTATATCAAGGCTCATTAAACTGGTACTGCCTTGATTTCTGGTCTGCTGAATTAGGGCTTGATATAGTTGAGCTTAAACGAGAAGTCAGCTCCCGTATTTCCTATCGACCTAATGTACAAAAATTTCTGAAAATCATTCATGACAAAGGCTTGGATGTGGCGATTGTCACCAATGCTCATCGTGATAGTGTAGCCTTAAAGCTGGAGCTGACAGATCTGGGAAGCTACTTCGATGAAATTATTTGCTCACACGACTATAATATTCCCAAAGAATCGCCCGCATTTTGGGCAGCACTACAAAAACAACGCCCTTTTAATGTAAGTAAAACTGCTTTTTTTGACGATAATGATGCCGTACTGCGCTCAGCAAAAGCTTTCGGTATTCCGTATCTTTATTCAATTGCACAGCCTGATAGCCAGAAGCAGGCACGCTCTGAATGTGAATTTCCCTTAGTGCATAATTTTATGGCGCTGTTAAGTTAAAAAGAGGCTATCTTGAGCGAAGAGATAAAAGTAAGGCTCGACAAATGGTTATGGGCAGCACGTTTTTTTAAAACACGCAGTCTTGCCAAAGAAGCGGTGGACGGGGGTAAAGTTCACTATAACCAACAGCGATGCAAACCCAGTAAAATAGTCGAAGTAGGCACTGAGTTGCTCATTCGCCAGGGTTTTATTGAAAAAAGCATTATTGTCGAAAATATTAGTGGGCAGCGAAGAAACGCTACTTTTGCCCAAGAACTTTATCAGGAAACCGATGAGAGCATCGCCAAAAGAGAAAAGGCCACTTTAGAACGAAAGCACATGATGGGCGACCAAAGCATGCCTACAGGTAAACCGAGTAAACGGGATCGAAGACTCATTCATCGGTTCAAAAATGTAAATTCAGATTCATAAATACAGACATTAAAACCAGAGACAAATATTATGATTGAAGGTGATACCTTTCAACGCTTTCTATTAGAAGAACTGCATATTCGTGGTGAATGGGTTCGGCTGAGTGACAGTTTTCAAAATGCCACCAAAAACCTAGAATACCCGGAGAATCTTAAGTCACTATTGGGTCAGGCTGTCGCCGCATCAGTTTTGTTAACCGGCACCTTAAAGTTTGACGGGCGTTTATCCATTCATGCTCGAGGCGAAGGACCTGTCAGTCTTTTGATGGCTGAAGCGACTAACCGGCGCACGTTTCGTGGTTTGGTTAACTGGGAAGGTGAAGTGAGTCAAAACACATCTTTGCAGGAACTTCTCGGAAATGCGCAACTAGCGATTACTATTGACCCGGATAAAGGCGCTCGCTACCAAGGTGTTGTTCCCTTGGAACGTGATTCCTTGGGTGACTGCCTTGCACATTATTTTGAATTATCCGAGCAGTTGGATACTTTCCTAATGCTTGAATCCAATGAAAAGGGTTGCTTTGGCTTGATGCTGCAAAAGCTACCGGACTACAAAACGATTGAAGACCAGGATGCTTGGAATCGTGTCGCCCAGTTTGCAAAAACCTTAAAAATAGATGAATTCATGGAAGCGGATAATGAAACTTTATTGCTACGCCTTTTCCATGAAGAGCAGGTCTTGTCCTTTGAGCAGGAGCCGGTAAAATTTGAATGTTCTTGCTCAAGAGAGCGAACCTTGAGCTCAATTGAGAGTTTAGGGCAGGAGCAAGCACTTGAAATATTAGAATCTACCGCCACTATTGGGGTAGATTGTCAGTTTTGCCGTCAACACTATGAGTTTGATCGAGCCGATATTGTTGATTTGTTTCAACTTGGTTCCTCGCATTAAATGACAATTTATTCTAAATAAGATGTACTTGTATTTATTCGAACAAAATAACGCTCGAAATAATACAAATGTAAGTTAACGCTTTCAAATGTGAAGAATTGTGGCAAGAATTAAATTTAGTCGTTTTTTGTACAGCAATTTGGCATAATAGCGCCCCCAAATTTTGAGAGATCATGTTTTACCAAGCATGGTCAAACCTAACCTAGTGAGGTCGAAGTGAGTAACACTTATATAGATCTAAGTTCAGCGCAACTTGTTGAACACGCCCTTGAGCGTAAAGAAGGTCGATTAGCGGCCAATGGTTCTTTCGTCGTTACCACCGGAAAGAGAACTGGACGCTCGCCTTTGGACCGTTATATTGTTGATGAGCCGAGTACTTCGGATGCTATCAGCTGGGGTCCAATCAATCGCCCATTCGATGCAGATAAATTTGATGCATTGTGGGAACGTGTAGAGGCTTATCTCGCCGAAAAAGAAAGTTATCTGTCTCACCTGCATGTTGGCGCAGATGCAGATCATTATTTACCTGTAAAAGTGGCAACTGAAACGGCATGGCAGAATCTATTCGGCCGTAACTTGTTTATCCGTCCTGCAGAATATAATCCTGCTGATAAACAAGAATGGGAAATTCTTAACGTTGCCAGTTTTGAGTGTGTGCCTGAGCGCGATGGCACAAATAGTGATGGCACGGTAATGATCAACTTTGCCAAGCGTCGTGTTTTATTGGCGGGTATGCGTTATGCCGGTGAAATGAAGAAAGCGATGTTCTCTGTACAAAATTTCTTACTTCCTGAAAAAGACGTTCTGCCTATGCATTGCTCTGCTAACGTAGGTGATGATGGCGAAACTTGTCTTTTCTTCGGCCTTTCAGGCACGGGCAAAACGACACTGTCAGCAGACGAAAGTCGCTACCTAATTGGTGATGATGAGCATGGCTGGGGCAAAGGTGTCGTCTTTAATATCGAAGGCGGCTGCTATGCAAAAACCATCGACTTGTCTCAAAAGAATGAGCCTATCATTTGGAATGCAATTCGCTTCGGAGCCATCGTAGAGAACGTTGCCATTGATGACGAGCTACGTACACCAGATTATGCTAATACCAGCATTACAGAGAATGGCCGTTGTGCTTACCCTCTTGAGCACGTTGAAAAGCGTGTCGCTGAGAATTTAGCAGGCGAGCCAAATGCAATTGTATTTTTAACCTGCGATATGACGGGTGTATTACCACCGATATCCTTGTTGTCCAAAGAAGGCGCGGCTTATCACTTTCTAAGTGGTTATACTGCGCTTGTTGGTTCAACCGAAATGGGTTCAGACTCAAAACTTAAGTCAACCTTCTCAACGTGTTTTGGTGCACCGTTCTTCCCACGTCCAGCAGGTGAATATGCTGAATTATTGATGAAGCGTATGGAAGAGTTTGGTAGTAAGGTTTATCTGGTTAATACTGGTTGGACAGGTGGTGCGCATGGCACCGGTCAACGTTTCAGTATTCCGGTTACGCGTGCAATTATTAGCGCGATCCAGAGCGGGGCCTTAGTCGATGCAGAAACAGAGCATCTTGAAGGTCTTAATCTTGATGTACCAAAAGCAGTTGAAGGCGTTGATGCTAACTTACTTAACCCTCGTAACACTTGGGCAAGCAAAGAAGAGTATGATGCCAAATCGACGGACTTGATCTCACAGTTCGTTGAAAATTTTAAGAAGTTTGACGTATCTGATGCAATCATTGCAGCAGGACCAAAAGCTTAATAAGCTTTACGCTTCAAGTAGAATTAAAAAGCCTCAGTTTATCTGGGGCTTTTTTGTATCTGAAATTGGGATTCCCTATTCAGAAGTCTTCTTGCCCGCAGTTAATGCTGCATTTTGCCGTTTTAGGTTTGAATTTGCGCTTTGAATAACCTTTAGTTGTTTTCTCAATGCCTGCAAGTCATTATTTAAATCTGAGACTTGTGTGTTTTGTGCCTGCACACGCTGCTCTTTGCTCTTTATGGCATTTTCAAGATTTCGCTGTTGTTTTTGTTGGTCTGACAGCGCATCTTCTTTTTGCTGAATGGTTTCTTGCTGCGATGTTAAAGCTGCTTTGAAAACGTTTAAATCATTTTCCTGATAGTCGATGAAGGCTTCATTGATGTCTATTGTTAAATATTTATCTTCAAGTTGTACTTTCAAGGTAGCTAATTGCTCTGACAGGGTGTTAGCAGATAAAGCCAAAGCGGATTTCTCTTCTACGCTGGTTTCTTGATTGCCTTTAAGCTGAGTGATTTCAAGCTGTAGTTGGTCGGTGGTATTTTTCAGGTCCAGCATCATGTTTTTGGTTTTACTTAACTCGTCTTTTTTATTTAATAATTCATTCGATGCGGTGAGTACTTCGTCTTGCGAGCTAGTGAGTAATTTTGCTAGTTTATCAATATTTTTCGATGCGACGGCAACCTGCTCAAAATGCTGGGCTTTTTTATTTAGTTGCTCATAAGCAAAATAGCCTGCTACAACACACGCAAGCAATAGAAAAGGCACTATGAGTAACCAAGGTTTTTGACGCGAACTTTCTAGCGTTTCTTGTGCATCAAGTAACTGTTGACGCTCTTTATTTAATGCACTGGTTTCTTCTTTATATTTGAGCTCGCGGGTAATTAAATCCTGGGATTTTATTTGGTTGGCACGCTCTTTCTCGGCTACATTTTTTTGGTGTTCTTTAATGCGCTTTTCAGTACGCAGCTGCTGTTCAGCCTGGCGGCTTAACGCGTCTTCTTTAAGCTTTAATGCCCGTTGTTTTTGCTCTAATTGTAATGCCTCTGGCGATGCCATGAATACTGTAGCCCTATTTGTATGTTTTTTTAAGCATAGCTTAATCTACATAGGCTGCCGAAATAAGTACTCACGAGCATATAATACTTACCTTACAAGGCCTCCAGCTTGGCATACGATAACACGAGCCATTTACTGCCATAGTCAAGAAAGTTAACTTGAATTCGGGCGTGTGAGCCTTGGCCTTCGTAATTCAGTACCGTACCTTCACCAAATTTAGCATGACAAACGAGTTGCCCTAATTGAAATTCAGCTTTTTCTTCGCCAAAGCTCCCTGATTGACTACCAGCAAACGAAACCGGCATTGAGACACTGTTCTTGATGCGTACTTCTTGAATCAGGTCCGCGGGAATTTCACGTACAAAACGAGAGACCGGGTTAAACTTTTCCTGGCCATACAAGCGACGCGACTCAGCATAGGTAATCACTAGTTTTTCCATCGCGCGGGTCGCGCCCACATAACATAAGCGGCGCTCTTCTTCTAAGCGACTAGGGTCTTCCATCGACATTTGATGCGGAAACAAGCCCTCTTCCATCCCGGCAAGTAACACCAAAGGGAATTCTAGGCCTTTGGCTGAGTGCAGCGTCATCATTTGCACACAATCCTGGTGTTCATCCGCTTGTTGTTCTCCTGCATCCAGCGCAGCTTGTGCAATAAAAGCGGCCAGGGGGGATAGCTCTTCATCCTCTTGTTCATTATCATTGCTGAAACCCCGAGCGGCTGTAAGTAATTCATTCAGGTTTTCAATACGCGCCTGACCTTTTTCGCCTTTTTCCTTCGCATGGAAGTCTTTCAGACCTGAACGGTTGATGGCTTGCTCAGTCAGCGCAGCAAGGCTGATTTGATCTTGTTCAGAACTTAGGTCATCAATCAGTTCAATAAAATGCGTAAGTGTTTGCTTAGCCTTACCTTTAATCAAGCCTAATTCCAGCCGTTCAACACAAGCTTGCCAAAGAGAAATGGATTGCTCTCGTGCATGAACACGTAAATCATTGACTGTTTTATTACCGACACCGCGAGTAGGCACATTCACTACGCGTTCAAAGGCCGCGTCATCATGGCGGTAAAAAACCAGTCTCAAATAAGCTATCGCATTACGAATTTCCTGGCGGTCATAAAAGCGCAATCCGCCATAAATACGATAAGGAATTGCTTGGCGAATCAGAAATTCTTCCAATACCCTAGATTGAGCGTTGGAGCGATATAAAATAGCACTGTCGGAGCGTTGTCTGCCCTGATCAACCCAGGCACTGATTCGATCTGCGATATAATTCGCTTCATCTTGCTCATTAAAGGCAGCATAAAGATCGATCAATTCGCCTTCATTTCCATCGGTCCACAAGTCTTTACCCAAGCGATTACCATTATTCGCAATGAGCGCATTGGCCGCTTTCAGGATTGTGCTGGTTGAACGATAATTCTGTTCAAGTTTTACGACGATAGGTGAAGCAAAATCGTGTTGAAATTGTTGTATATTTTCAATTTTAGCGCCACGCCAGCCATAAATAGACTGGTCATCATCTCCGACCACCATAATGGGGATGCGATTACCAGCCAAGACTCTTAACCATGCATATTGAATGGTGTTGGTATCCTGAAACTCGTCAACCAATAAATAGCGGAAACGGTCTTGATAATGTGCCAACAGTGCAGGATTGTTTAACCACAATTCATGAGAGCGTAATAACAGCTCGCCGAAGTCCACCATCCCGGATTGCTGGCATTGCGCTTCATAATGTTTATAAATTTCAGCCAGGGTGTGGTCATATTGTGAATGCGTAGGCGGTAAATAAGCGGCCCGTATACCTTCATCTTTTTTGCTGTTAATAAATGACTGTACTTGTTTGGGCGGCCAACGCGTTTCATCTACATTAAACTCACGCATGATACGTTTGATAATGCGTAATTGGTCATCAGAATCTAATATCTGAAAATTTTCAGGTAACTTGGCGTCGCGCGAATGAGCGCGTAAAAGCGATGAGCAATGCCGTGAAAGGTACCGAACCATAAGCTTCTTGCCGGTATATCTAACAACTGTTCAATTCGTCCGCGCATTTCTTTCGCGGCTTTATTGGTAAACGTCACGGCCATAATCGATGAAGGACTCAGGTTTTCGATTTCCATCAACCAAGCGATGCGGTGTACCAGAACCCTAGTTTTACCACTCCCAGCCCCTGCCAGTACCAATAAATTTTGCATGGGAGCCGCGACTGCTTCACGCTGAGCATCATTTAAACCGTCTAATATATGTGAAACATCCATGGAGTGTACTTATTTGCCGTTAAGATAAGGTTAAAGAAAACGAGTATACAGTTCATGAGGCGCTCGCTAAAGCCAGAAAATGATTGTGTCCGTCTTTTTATACATTTAAACAGATAGCCGTATTTTTATACAAAATAAGGTTACAATATGGGCGATATGATTTTAATAAATACTATAAATAACCAGCATTAAGAATAAATACCATTATCATGCCATTTAATTTAATAACAGAATTTGCCAAGTTAGGTATAGCTAACGATGTCTCACGGCTTGACCGTCTGATGTTTTATGGCTTGAGTATTGTTGTTGTTTTAGCTTGGTGGTTTGAATTAGGCACGACAAATACCGGGTTTTGTGTGTTCTCTTTCATCACTTTGTTATTTGCATTCTGGCAGTGTGTTCGCGTTTTCTTTCCTGAGTTGACCCTACTAAACCTGTTACTTCCTGAAAAGTTCGCGCCGATCGTATTAGGCTTTTTTTGGCTAGGCTTATCTCTCTTTACTCCTGATGCAGCGACGTTGGCACAAAGCCATTCGGCGAGTATTTTCTTCTTTATTTTACTGTCCGTGATTTATTTGTTTTCGACCGTACCTTTGGGCATGTATGTGGTTTTTGCTTTTTCAGTACCTATCCTATTTGCGCTTAATTATCTGGTGATCAAAGCCAACTGGGCTGACAGTCTGAACATCGCTTTGCTCATGGATTTTAATTTCATGGTGCTTTGGTACGGCGCAGCACGTGCATCAAAGCTTATGAGCCAACAAAAAGCCAACCTTTCAATTGAAGAAGCCAGCCAGGAACTGAATATCCTCCATGATACCTTTCAAAAAGAAGCTGCAATACGAGCAAAAATCGAAGTCGACTTAATTGATAAAGAAAATAACCTAGAACGTGTTATTGCCGATCGAACCAAAGAATTACGCGATACAAATGCCAAGCTAGGCCAGCAAATTGCCTTACGTAAAAGAATCAGTGATGCTCTGGTAAAAAGCCAGACACGTTTAACCCAAGCCATTGACGCCTCCCATTTGGGTTTGATTGACTGGAATATTTTAAAAGGCCAATTTTACCAGTCAGCTTTCCACTCCCTATTTGGAGAGAAAGAACAAAGCACACGCGATGTGATTCAAACATTAAAAAAAGTCATTCACCCAGCTGATTATATTGAGGTGCGGGATACCTTGAATGCCTGCTTGGAAGGCGACCGTTCAGAATATCAGATTCAATACCGTGTACAGAACGAAGACAGCTGGCTGTGGATAGAGGAGTGTGGAAAGGTTGTCGATCATGATGCCAAAGGCCGCGCGGAACGTATACTGGGGACACGACGCAACATTCACTCTGAAGTATTGCGAGATGAACAAGTACGCTTGGCCAAGTCCGTCTTTGACCAAACCTCTGAAGGTGTTTTTGTTTTAGACCAAAATGCCTGCTTTTTATCGGTAAACTCCGCTTACTCAGCCATTACCGGACACAATGCTGAGTGGTTAGTTGGCCGCTCCATTTTTGATATCAGCGAAACCCCAAACCGCTCGGATGTTTTTGGTCAGTTACTGGATGAAGTTAAAGAGCAAGGCCAATGGCAAGGTGAGTTATTAGAAAAGCGCCGCCATGGAGACTACTACCCTCAATGGACACAAATTAACGCTATTTTTGATGAGCGCGGTAATACGAAATATTATGCAGGTCTCGTCTCTGACCTTTCAGATCGTAAAGCCGCCGATAAAAAATTAGACTATCTGATTAATTACGATGATCTCACCAAACTAGCCAACCGGATACAATTTAAAGACCAACTTCACCGAGCCTTATTACGCTATAAAGATGAACAAATTCCTTTTGCATTAGTTGTGCTGGATATTGACCGCTTCAAGCAATTCAATGACAGCTTTGGCCATGATGCCTCCGACCACTTATTGTGTGCGATTGCTGACCGACTCAGTAAAAATGTGCAGAAAGTTGATATTTTAGCCCGTGTTGGCGGCAATGAGTTTGCTTGTATCGTAGCTAGTAATCCAAAGTTTGATGTGATGAATTTTGCTGAACGTTTATTCAAATGTGTCACACACAACCATTACGAAATTGATAACCAGGAAGTCGCATTATCGTGCAGTATTGGCGTATCCCAGGTACCAGAAGATGCACAAGATATTGAAACCCTTATGCAAAATGCATCTCTGGCAGTGCAAAAAGCCAAGTACCAGGGCGGTGATCAAATCCAATTGTTTGATACGTCTTTGGAATCCTTTTCACGTCAACGACTAGAAATGGAGCTAGCCTTACGCAAGGCCTTCAGTAATGACGAACTTGAGGTTTACTATCAACCCAAGCTTGATGTTAGCCAGAACAAAATTCGTTCAGTGGAAGCCTTGATTCGCTGGAATCATCCAAGCAAAGGGCAAATTTCTCCACATGAATTCGTCAATGTTGCCGAAGAGTGCGGTCTGATTTCTGAACTAGGTGCCTATGTGCTACAAACCGCTTGTACCCAGACTCAAGCTTGGGAAGCACAAGGGCTCGGACAGCTGAGTGTTTCAGTAAATTTATCGCCTCGCCAATTACGTGATGCTGACCTAGAAGCATTAATCATTAAAACGCTTGAAACAACCCGTATTCCTGCCGAAAATCTTGAACTGGAACTCACTGAAAGTACCATCATGGAAGACTCAAAGAGTGCAATTAAATTACTTAGTGCTTTGCGTTCTCTGGGTATCAAGGTCTCAATCGATGATTTTGGCACAGGTTATTCGTCCTTAAGTTATTTAAAGGAGTTACCGGTTGATATTCTGAAAATAGACCGCTCTTTCGTTGAAGGCATTGAAAGCTCCAAGGCTCAAAAAGCCATCGTGAAAGCGATTATCGTACTGGGCGATAGTTTGAATCTTCAGGTCGTGGCAGAAGGGGTAGAAACTGAAGCCCAGTTGTCGCTATTAAGCAACTATGGCTGTGACTTCATTCAGGGCTATTTGGTGTCTAAGCCGCTAACCGCGGCAAATATGGAAAGCATTCTGGAAAGTCAGATCCCTAAAATGCTTTAAGGTTTGAAGTCAACATCCTCTTGCATACTGAAACGATCCGTTGTCGAATTGAGCTGGCCCGTCGAGCTAGCATCTGAACCTAACTTAATAAGCAGTCTTAAATCATTTGCAGAGTCGGCATAAGCAAGTGCGTCTTCATAAGTAATATTGCCAGCAGCATAAAGGTCATACAAAGCCTGATCAAAGGTTTGCATACCTATGTCTCGCGATTTGGTCATGAGCTCTTTCAGTTTGTGTACTTCTTTTTTACGGATCAGGTCTGCACACAAAGGGGTGTTCAATAAGACTTCTATCGCAGCTTTACGACCTTTTCCATCCGGCGTCGGAATTAATTGCTGTGCAACAATGGCTTTCAAGTTGAGTGATAAATCCATCCAGATCTGGTTTTGTTGTTCTGCGGGGAAAAAGTTAATAATACGGTCAAGCGCCTGGTTAGCATTATTGGCGTGTAAGGTGGCTAAGCACAAGTGTCCTGTTTCAGCGAAGGTCACTGCGTAGTCCATGGTTTCCTTACTTCGAATCTCACCAATCATAATCACGTCTGGTGCTTGTCTTAAGGTATTTTTGAGTGCGATATCGAAACTTTCTGTATCAATACCCACCTCACGTTGAGTCACAATGCAGTTTTCATGTTGGTGAATATATTCAATCGGGTCTTCAATCGAAATAATATGCCCGCGACTGTTACGATTCCGGTGTCCGATCATCGATGCTAATGAGGTTGATTTACCCGTGCCGGTAGCGCCCACAAAAATAATCAAGCCTCGCTTGGTCATTGCCAGCTGGTTGATGACATCAGGCAAACCAAGGTCTTCAATGTGCGGAATATTGGTTTCGATACGTCTAAGCACCATACCGCAGAGGTTTCGCTGATAAAAAGCACTCACCCGGAAACGTCCAATGCCACGCGAGCTAATCGCAAAATTACACTCATTATGCTCGCTAAACTCGGCCCGCTGCTTTTCACTCATGACATCAAAAACAATTTCACGACTCTGCTCAGGCGTTAAAGCTTGTTTGGTCACCGGTACAATTTTACCGTGAATTTTTATGCTGGGTGGCACACCAACCGTAATAAATAAATCGGAGCCACCTTTCTCAACCATAATTTTTAAGAGCTTTTCAAAATCCACTGTTTTATCCTTTTTTCTGTCCTTTCATTTACTCGGTTAATACCCGCTAGATGTTCGGTTTAGAAATTTTCAGGTATTTTAGCTTTTTCACGCGCTGTATCACGCGTAATCATTCCCTTACTAAGCAGATCTTGTAAGCATTGATCCAGAGTTTGCATACCGATGGAAGCACCTGTCTGGATCGCACTGTACATCTGCGCCACTTTGCCTTCTCGAATCAAGTTTCGAATTGCCGGGGTGCCCATCATAATTTCATGTGCCGCAATCCGACCACCATTTGTTTTCTTCAATAGGGATTGGGAAATAACCGCCTGTAATGACTCTGAAAGCATCGATCGAACCATGGATTTTTCTTCTGCCGGAAATACATCGACCACTCGGTCAATGGTTTTAGCGGCAGAGGTGGTATGCAAGGTACCGAATACCAAGTGGCCTGTTTCCGCTGCCGTTAAGGCTAAACGGATAGTCTCTAGATCACGTAGCTCACCAACGAGGATTATATCGGGGTCTTCACGTAAGGCTGAGCGTAGCGCTTCATTAAAGCCCAAAGTATCTCGATGCACTTCTCGCTGGTTCATTAAGCATTTTTTGCTTTCATGCACAAATTCTATCGGGTCTTCAATGGTCAGTATGTGGTCATAACGATTATCGTTAATGTAATCAATCATCGCTGCCAGAGTGGTTGACTTACCCGAGCCGGTTGGCCCAGTCACCAATACCAAGCCTCTTGGGACTTCAGCAATGTCTTTAAATACCTGGCCCATACCCAGGTCTTCCATGGTGAGTACTTTGGAAGGGATGGTTCGAAACACCCCTGCGGCACCACGATTCTGGTTAAATGCGTTTACCCTGAATCGGGCAACACCGGGTACTTCAAAGGAGAAATCCGTCTCAAGGAACTCTTCAAAATCTTTACGCTGTTTGTCATTCATTATGTCATAAATTAATGAATGAACTTCTTTATGCTCCATCGCTGGAAGATTGATTCGACGAACATCTCCATCGACTCGAATCATAGGCGGTAAGCCTGCAGAAAGGTGTAAATCAGAAGCGCCCTGCTTTGCAGAGAAGGCGAGTAACTCAGTAATATCCATTGTCATCCTCTTGAGAGAAGTACCGTCTATATAAAAGCTTGTGAATCTATTCGGTTTTTGCTCAAATGGCCTTCACTTAAAGCTCACTATCTTATTGAATAACATCATGTTCAGCATAGCAGACAAGCTAATAAACGTTAGGCAAAGAATCAAAAAAGCAGAAATAAGGGCTAAACGTGCCCCAAATTCGGTAAATTTGTTGGCCGTCACCAAAACCAGAAACGCTGAAGAACTGTATTCAGCCATGCTTTCAGGTTTGAAAAGTTTCGGTGAAAACTATGTCAATGAAGCCGTTTCCAAGCAGGAAGCTTTACAAGCTTTATGCTCAGAAAAGGAATATGCAAACTTGGCGTGGCACTTTATCGGCCCTGTGCAGTCTAATAAAACCAAAGTGATTGCTCAGCATTTTGATTGGGTACAAAGTGTTGACCGTGAAAAGGTCGCGACCCGTTTAAATGCCCAACGCGCCCCTGAAATGCCTCCCATCAAGGTTTGTATTCAAGTAAATATCAATCATGAAGCCAGTAAATCAGGCATCAATATTCAAGAAGTAGAAACGCTTTGTGCAAAAATCGGTGCATTACCCCAGCTTGAATTGAGAGGTTTAATGACGATCCCAAAAGCCAGTCAATCAGAGGCAGCCTTACGCGCTTCTTTTTTGGAGATGCAGGCTTTATTTGAAACTTTAAAGCAACGGTACCCCACGATGGACACACTTTCCATGGGAATGTCAGGTGATATTGAAACGGCCATTGAATGTGGTTCAAGCATGGTCAGAGTTGGCACGGCCATATTTGGTCCACGCCCTGAAAAAATTAATTAAAGAGACAGTAAAAATGAATTTAAACGACAGCAAAATTTGCTTTATTGGCGCAGGCAACATGGCGAGCTGCATTGTAGGTGGTTTGGTAAAAGAAGGTTTCCCTTGCGGCCAGATCATCGCAAGTGCACCCAGTGAAGCAAACCTACAAGCTATAAAAGCAAGTTCAAACATTCAAACCACTACGAACAATCAAGCTGCGGTTTCAAATGCCGACATTATTATCTTAAGCGTTAAACCTCAAGTACTGAAGAATGTTTGTGAAGACATTTCAAACTCACTCGCACACCAACCACTGATTATTTCAATTGCAGCCGGTATCAGCATCGACAGCATTGATGCATGGTTAGGTGGAGACTTACCCATTATTCGTTGCATGCCCAATACACCGTCGCAAGTACTAAAAGGTGCCAGTGGTTTAATCGCCAATCAGCAGGTATCTGAAGCACAAAAAGCT
>Ga0105348_1001470_pt1 | contig 15882 bp, 14 predicted proteins | sample EN8Hudsemesocosm_2_FD_83504 | JGI IMG/M metagenome (GOLD analysis project Ga0105348, IMG submission 83504) | Methane-oxidizing microbial communities from mesocosms in the Hudson Canyon - EN8C Hudson Canyon | ecosystem: Environmental > Aquatic > Marine > Cold seeps | place: Hudson Canyon... | reverse complement strand
TACAGAACTGCATAATCGTCGCTATCTTGAACAGCAGCTTAGTAAAGAATGGTCAATGGCGGTTCGTCACAATCACGCTGTCGGTCTCATCCTCTTTGATATTGATCACTTCCGACGTTTTAAAGAAAATCTTGGCCATGATGATTGCAACAAAGTATTGATGCGTATAAGCCAACTTTTACTTACCATGGCAGGTCGACCACATGATGTAGTTGCAAGACTCGGCAGCGATAGCTTTGCCCTATTACTACCCAATATCCCTCTTGATGTTGCTCATCAAAAAGCCGAATCAATTCGCAGCCAAATTAATGACTGGCAAGTAATAGCTAACAACAGCACCTTGAGCATCAGTGCCGGCATAGCCGTGATTAGACCTGACGCAGAAGGCTCCGCTCAGAAGCTAATTGATATGGCTGATGCGGCACTATTTCAAGCTAAGGAAAGTGGCCGCAACCAAGTATTTCACCACGAGCTCGTTAGTTCGTAATTACACCAAACCTATAGTTCTTATGACATTGGTGATTCGATACTTTCAGGCACGACAACTAGTGCCATATATCCCTCTTCCCCTAGCAGCTATAATGCCCGCTCTTTTGTAGCTTAGGCCGTACATATGTCAGGAAATTCACGTATCGTTATCAGCAACCAAATAGGTGTGCACCCTGATTTGCCTGAACTTGTTAATAAGCATTTAAAAACCCGTTTCAAAAAACCGTTTCAATCACATAGCCTGAATGCATTCGAACGCTGCCATCAGATTATCCAACAAGAGCGGAAACCTCTCATTCTTGATTCTGGCTGCGGAGTCGGCATGAGCACCGCGATCATTGCTGAACAAAATCCCGATCACTGGGTTATTGGCATAGATCGGTCATCCAACAGGCTTAATCGAAATCAACAAGACCCGTCGTTTTTTGTTGATGGCAACAAAATTCTTATTCGTGCTGATCTGGAAGATTTCTGGCGACTAGCTGTCGATGAAAAATGGACATTAGCAAAACACTATTTTCTCTATCCTACCCCTTACCCAAAAAAGAAGCATATCCAGAGACGATGGCATGGTCATCCAGTACTTCCTGCGTTACTAGCTCTTGGTGGCGATATGGAACTGCGCTCGAATTGGCCTATTTATCTAGAAGAATTTATCCAAACAATTGAAATAGCCAACTATGGGACAGGTGTAATGAAAGAGCTTACACCTTCAACATTTATTACACCCTTTGAAAAAAAATATTTCGATAGTGGCCAACCTATCTATCAGGCAATTATAAAAGAAGTGAAATAGAGACACGCGAACTTACGACAATCCACTCAGTAGCGTTACTTTTGAGACTTTTTGGTTACAATTTCACGGTAATCAAGTCACACACAAAATCGGCATATTGCTCTGCACTAACGGCCAGCTTTCGGTATTTCTCTCGCTTTAAATACCAGTCTTGTAGCAAAGCAATAATCGATGATGCTGTTAGTATTGTATTATCAATTTTCATTTCTCCCGCTTGGCAGCCATCTTCAAGTATTTTCTGGTAATAGGCCTCACTAATTTCTTCTTCCTGTACTATTCTAGCCAGGGTTTTCTTATTAAAAAATTTTGCTTGCATATAGATAAAGAAAAACCAAGATTGATATATCTCAGTTAGATAAATATGAAGTTTTATAGAAGCCAACAAACGATCCCGAGCATTTTCAGATACATGTTCTGGAAGCTGACGAGACCTATGACCTAATGCCCCCCCATACTGCAACAACATACAAAGCAAGCGTTCTTTACTTTCCACATAGGAGTAAAGTGCCCCCATACTTAGCTTGGTACGCTTGCTAAGCTCTCTTACACTCATTGCCTGAAAACCCACTTGATTACTCAACTCAAGAGTAGCTTCAAAAATCCGCATCAGATTCGTAATAGCTACCGTTTCATTTTTCACTTTTATGGCATCGCGATTTTTATGCAAGATTTCGCGACATATTTCTTGTTTTGAAATAGTTATACTTTCTTTTAATTTACAAAATGAAGTCATAACAACTCAATAGCAACACTGCAGCAGAGTGAGCTATTTAACATAGCCCACCCCAATAATATACACTGCTTAGACATCCTAGGACTTTTCTGTTCTAGGCTTCATCAGAAATTTGTAGCACTAATTTTCCGATAGCCTTTCGATTGGCCAAGGAATCTAATGCTTCCGCATATTCTGAGAAAGAGTATATCTTGGATACCCTAGGTTTAATTTTACCTTGTTGGTAAAGATCAAATAATTCGACGAAATTATTTTTGTTTTCCTGTGGCTCATGGAAGGTAAATGCACCCCAGAACACACCAATTATATCGCCACCTTTAAGGAGCGGTAAGTTAGCGGGTAGCTTAGGGATATCTCCCGACGCAAAACCAATGATAAGTAATCGACCCTTCCAACTTAATCGACGCAGACTTTGCTCGGTAAACTCACCACCGACTGGGTCGTAAACCACATCAACCCCTGCACCATCCGTTAATTTTTTCACTTCATCTTTTAATGAGACTTCAGTGTAATTTATGACATGGTCGGCACCAGCTTCTTTAGCTGCAGCCAATTTTTCCGAGCTACTCGCCGCTGCGATCACTTTCGCACCCATGGCCTTGCCCAACTCCACCGCGGTGATACCAACACCACCACCGGCGCCTAACACCAATAAGGTTTCGCCTGCCTGCAATCGTCCACGCTGCTTTAACGCATGATATGAGGTGCCATAGACCATACTGAAGCCAGCAGCATCGCTAAAGGGCATGTGATCAGGAACTGCCATCAAGCTTGCTTCAGGCACAGAAATTTCTTCAACAAAGGCCCCAAATCCGGTTAATCCCATCACCCGATCGCCCACTTTAAAGCGCTTAGCCTCATCACCGACCGCGATCACAGTACCAGCCAACTCACCGCCTGGTGCAAATGGCATTGGCGGCTTAATCTGGTATTTACCCTCGATAATCAGCGTATCAGGGAAGTTAAGTCCCGCAGAATGGACCCTTACCAATACATTGGCTCCTGTCACTTCAGGGGTTTCTATCTCTTCAATCACTAGAGACTCTGCAGGTCCATACTCTTTACACAAAAGCGCCTTCATCAACTCCTCCTCATACAATCGGTTGGGCACGCTCAAAAACGAGCGAACGCTCGCTATATTAGTAGAAGCTAATAATATGAGTCAACCCTACCTATAATCACGCCGACTTAAAAACTGACCAGGTAGGCAAGCCAAAATCGTGTGCAACTCTTCAGTCTTTGCCAGAAAGAAGATTAATATCCGGTAATGTAATAACAAACTCAACACCACTATGATCGGACCTATTCTGAGCCTTCACACTACCCTGATGAAACGATACGATTAACCGAACAATATACAAACCTAACCCAAGGTGCGCGTACTCTGCTTTTCCAGAGCGAATGGAGACTAGAGTATCAAATAGTTGATCTTGCATTGTTTCGGGCAGTAATGGTCCATCATTACTAATCACCAACTGATACACATCTCGGTTTCTCAGTAACGTAAGCATAATATTTTGCTGTAGCGGACAAAAATCCACCGCATTAGCTATCAGCTTATCTAACATTTGCATGATTAATTCCGGCACCCCCTGATAAGGCGTCTTATCAAGATCACAATAAAACCTGATAGCGTGATTTTCATGAACATCGCTATAGGCCTGCATAGCACTTTGCAACAAGGCTTTTAAATCAATCATCTCCATCTCGTGTTGAGAAATGCTCTGTTCCAATCGAGTAGATTCATTCATCGCATTTAAAATCCCCTGCAAGCGACTTACTCCTTCCTGTGCACGTAACGCATAGACATCTTTACGCTCTACGGTATCTGCCTGATCCATATTTTCGAGAGAGGATTTAACGATAGCGAGTGGTGTACGTATCTCATGTGATAGCTTGGAAGATAAACTACGCAAGTAATCTGTATATTCTTTCAATTGGTTCAGTAAGCGGGAAAAGCTTCGATTCAAGTCACCTATTTCATCGTTCGCCAACGACACGCCCATTGACGCATCTATCTTACCCTCGTTAGAAAGAGCGGTTTCTACCACATTACGAAGCTTCCGTATTCGAAATGAAATGAGTGTTGCAAATGTAATCAAGGAAACTGCAGCAACAAAAACAATCATAAAACTAGTCTGAAATAATCGGCTCAACGCTGTATCCGTTAACGATAGAATTGGCGCGCTGTCCTGCAGAGCAATGATAGATCCAATAATAAATCCACTTTGCCTTAAGGGTACAGCAACCCTTAAATGAGCATCCTCAGCACTGCCAAACCACTGAAAACTAGCATTCCCTTTTTCAACATCGCTCTGCATTAATGTCGTTATTTTTCTTTGATCGTTATCAGTGGCAAGCGCCAGACTGTCATCAGATAGAATCGTACGATACATCAACCTCAGAAAGTAATGGGTGTCTTCTATATTCTGAGCGCCTTGCTGTAAGCGTCCAGAATCCCCAATAATCCAGCCACGACTATCTGCCACTTGATAACGTAGCTCAGCAGAGGAAAATTCTTTTAACACCTTACTTAAGCTATCCTGCGGATATACAAAAAATGGGACATTACGATCATCTATATTTGAAGCATTTTGAGGTGCTCTATATGAGGTATTCTTTGAGGTCTTGCTATTACTAGACCGCTCAATATTACTGACTATTATTAGTTGATTAGGCTCATGTCCCACATCAATTAATTCAAAACCAAAACGGTTACCCATAATCTCAAGAGGCACCTTAAATTCTAGGTTATAGCCATCTACCGTATCCTGCCACTGCCCCACTAGCTTGCGATCAACCTGGTTATCCATCGCATCAACATTCAGTGCTCGGACTGATAGAGAGCCAGGAGCTTCCGTTTCTAAAACGACGTTATTATGACCAAACCAAAGATGGATTTGATCATGCTTATACTGATCGGACTTATTCCTTTTTTCTGTCTTTAAGAAATCACCAGTTGGACTCCGATAAACAACATGGCCATCAAAAATCCTGAAGTAAAAATAGGCATACTGATGATCTACAGCTGCCAGTACATTTAGTTTTTTGTAATTCTGGTTCTGAAAATTAATATCCTGCTCTCTAAGAGATACACGCTGTGGAGGGCCATATTGAAAAAAATGATATGGAACTGGCCAATCGTGCAAATATCCATCCAAGGAAAGAGGTTGGAATAACCTCTGCGCTGCAGTCTCTTTGCTTGCATCGCGTTCAACACTGAATAGGTCAGGTGATTGAAACTCTAGTTTTTTTTGATTTTCTATTAAACGACCTATAGTTTGCGCAGAAGTTACCAGAGTCTGCACCTGGCTTTGTCGTAAAACTTGCTCAATTTCTCGCACATATTCACACCCAGCCCAAGGCAAAGCTAGAGCAAGTAGACTGACTAAAAATAATTGTTTTCTTAAGGTCATGTTTACGCAAATTCTAGGCTATGTACTTTCTCGATAACTGGAAAACAGACAGATCTCTTTCGCATGCGTATTATCCAAAACCGCCATACCTATTATTAAATCACCCAGCGATAGCCGAAACCATACACGGTTTCAATAGCGGTAAATCTATCATCAATGGCAAGAAATTTTTTGCGAACGCGCTTTATGTGCGATGTGATCGTATTGTCATCAAACACAACATTGGCAGCATCCATAAGTTGTTGTCGATTTTTCACATGCCCGGGATACTTGGCTAGTGCAAAAATCATCCAGAACTCTGTTAAGGTGGCGCTAACAGCTTTCCCCTTCCACAATATTGCCATACGATCCTGATCCAGCGTCAAATCACCTTGCTCTAACAGACAGTCTTCCTGTGGAGCTGAAGATAAGGCATCTACACGACGCAATAATGCAACAATTCGAGCCACTAAATGAGGCAGACTTATATCTTTTGTTAAATAGTCATCTGCGCCTAAACGTAGGCCGGATATAATATCGAGCTCATCGTCTCTTGCCGTGAGAAAGATAATGGGTAATTGTGGGGCTCTCGAACGCAACTCGCGACATAATTCAAAGCCGCCTTCAATCTCATCTCCCAACCCAACATCAATAACTGCCAAATCTGGTAATCTAAGATCAAACGCCGCTAAAGCATCAGGCCTATTCTCGTAAGTTTCTACTTGATAACCATGTCGAGCAAGAACCTCCGCATAATTTGCTCGAATCGCGGGCTCATCTTCAACAATCGCAATACGCTGCGCCATTGCTTATATCCTTATTTACATCTGCTTATGTCACGAATCTGTGACTTGTGCTAATTGTCGCAGATCCATAAGGTTTTCCCAGCCTGATTGCTGGATGAACATAATTCATCACAATTGATCACTGTATCATCGGTTTGCTCACCGCATGAAGCCCTTTTCAGGGTGTTTAATTCCTCATATCGCAACTCAAGAGGATTTCACCCATGTCGGAGCAACTCCCTTCCACGACAAAAACCAGGGCTCGCCATAAGCACTCAGAGCAACAACACCAATTAGGTAAATCTGCATGCCACCATAAGTCAAAACAGGATGATTTATATTGGCTACAAGCTACGTTGATTATCGCATTGGTGACATTAGTTTTTTCTTGGTCAGCCTTTGCGGCAGCCTCTAATCTCACAGAATATCCAACCATCACCAAAAATGACATTCAAAAGGGAACTCTGGCATTCCAACGAACTGACGGCAGCCTCATCGAAGCACCTATCTTAGATACCAGTGTAGACATGCACATCAATGGACAAATAGCTTACGTCACGGTTACCCAGACATTCAACAACCCCACCCACCAATGGCTAGAAGGCATTTATTTATTTCCTCTACCTTCTGATTCTGCGATTAATCAACTGCGTATATTAATAGGAGATCAAGAGATTATCGGAGAAATTCAGGAAAAGAAAAAAGCAAAAGAACTTTACACCAAAGCCAAGGTTGCCGGCAAAAAAGCAAGTCTAATAACTCAAGAGAGACCAAACCTATTTACCAATTCTGTTGCCAATATTCCCCCCCAACAAAACATCACTGTTAAAATCAGTTATTTGGAAACAGTACCATTTAGGGATAATAAATTTTCAATTCGTTTTCCGTTGACTCTAACGCCGCGTTTTCAGTCCAGTAAAGATCAAACAGACAGTATTGATAAAACAAACATCACAAAAGAAAGCCCCACTACGTCCACAAAAAGCACACCTCCACAGCTCGATACTGTATCTCCTCCCTTCAATAATACTCATGATAAAAATCGAAACCTCGTATCATTTAATATCAACATTGATGCAGGCGGGCTACTCGAAACTATAAAAAGTACTTATCACCCCATAGACATTCGACGAACAGGTCGAAGATACAAAATCACCCTTGATGACAAAACGACTATCGCTAATAAGGACTTCGAATTGATATGGGAAGCACAAGCATCCAACACCCCCAATGCCAGTCTATTTTACGAAAAGATGGACAACTACCATTTTTATACGACTCAGATCCTACCACCCGCTTCAAACTTAGAAACAGCATTAGATAAAGAGACCATTTTTATTATTGACACCTCAGGTTCAATGTCAGGAGATTCGATTAAACAAGCTAAAAAAGCGCTACTACTGGCATTAGATCAACTAAGTGCAAGCGATCGCTTCAATATTATTGAATTTAATAGCCACATGAATTCATTATTTAATGGGCTCACAGAGAAATCACAAAAAAACCTCAACACAGCCAAACAATTTGTCACGGCTTTATCTGCCAATGGTGGGACTAACATGGCACCTGCATTATCAACTGCCTTTAATCAAATGCAGTCAACTTTTCCTCCAGAAGCAGCTTCAAATAGCCCCTCAACTACTCCATCAGAATCTGTCAAGCAAGTCATATTCATTACCGATGGCAGCATCGGCAATGAAGCAAACCTGTTTGCACTTATCGAGCAGAATATAGGTAATACACGACTATTTACGATTGGCATAGGTTCCGCACCTAATTCATATTTCATGGAGAAGGCAGCAAGTTTCGGCAAGGGCACATTCACCTACATCGGGAAAACCAAAGAAATTAGTCAGAAGATGCTGAGCCTTTTTGCAAAGATTAATAGACCACTACTTACCAATATTCAGCTAACAATATCTGACAACCAACATGTAGAAATTTACCCAACTCATATACCAGACCTATATAGCGGAGAACCACTAACACTTGCGATAAAATCAAACAAACCTATTGAACAAGTGAATATAACAGGGAAAATTACAGGAACATCATGGAAAACCACTCTATCACCGGCTCTGTCCCCAAGAAACTTTAAGAGATCAAACCGCTGGCCCAAGAACAGCACCAACACACCGCTACAACCTCATAGAAAAACGCTTCTACAGAGCAAAGGTGTAGCATCACTATGGGCACGCCGAAAAATATCACAGTTATCAAGCGACCTTGTCACTTCACATCAAAAAGATCTCATTAAACAAGAAATTATTAACACTTCGATGACTCACCATATCGTTTCAAAATACACCAATTTAATAGCGGTGGAAAAAAACGTGAGCAGAAATAAAAATATAGGGCTTTATAAAACACAGGTCGCTAATCAGCTACCTCATGGAAACACCATGTCGCCTCATTATACAAGTACCCCCCAAACAGCGACCAATGCAACACAGAGCTTTATTTTAGGGTTGTTATGTTTATCGCTTTCGCTAATTTTACGAATGCTCACGACAAGAAGATCAACCTTGGGGCTCAGATTATGAAAATCTTATATATTTTATCATTCTCGCTACTGCTAGGTGCATTTTGGCAATTTGGAAGCGCAACCTACATTCATGCAAAGGCTATTACCGCACAACTACTACTGGAAAGTGCTTGGCAAAAAACACTTAATGGCGAAACACAATCAAAACCCTGGCCCTGGGCGGACACATGGGCAATAGCAAAATTAACCATTCCTAAACTGCATAAAAGTTACGTAGTTCTAGCAGGGGCTAGTGGTCGCAATCTTGCCTTTGCCCCCAGCCATCTATCAGCCAGCGTCAAACCAGGTATGCAGGGCACAGCAATCATTGCCGGACATCGAGACACCCATTTTAGTTTTCTTAATAATCTGTCGATAGGTGAAATATTGGAACTACAATCGCCACTTTCAGAAAAGATAACATATGAAGTAACTCAAACTGAAATCATCAATACCGATAGAGAACATTTATATATAGACCCAGATACTAACCAATTGCTATTAGTCACCTGTTATCCCTTTGATGAAATTGAAACGGGGGGACCTCTCCGGTACGTAATTACGTTAAAACCAACACTTAACCATACCAACACATATATTTCTGCAAACTACAAATTCTAGTGAGGTCATAGTAATGAAGACTCATGGTAAGATCATACCTAACTCAACTGAAACTCTTTACAGGCCTGTAGGCCCAGGACAACTTTCAGCCATAAGAAGATCCGGCTGGAGGAACTTCCCCGTACGAAAAACCCACCAAAAGTTTTTTTATCCCCTACTCTATGAAGCTCACGCCGTTGAGGTTGCTAGAAATTGGCATGTATTCAATAGCGGTATTGGACATATACTCGAATTTCAAATGGAACGTGAATACCTCAATCAATTCACCATGAATTGCATTGGCGGACAGCAGCATATTGAGTACCGAATTCCAGCCTATAAGATAATGGAGTTTAACCAACATATTATGGGTTGCATAAAACTAATAGCCAGTTACTATCTTCCCCTAGTTTCCAGAGATACTAGTTGGAGCTTTTTAAGCGCAAATGATCTACGACTAAAAAACTTATATCGATTGACACCACGATGAATGACAAATCATATTCCTTCGAAACTATTGGCACTGTACACTCATGCTTCAAAGAGAAGTTTGGCATACCTCGACAACCTGGCTTAGTTAATTCTGCTACCGGGACGATTAAACTTATCCCACCCTACAACCATAAAGATTCGATTCGTGGATTAGAAGATTTTTCTCATATATGGGTATTATTCATTTTCCATGGCATAAAGCAGAAACTATGGAAACCTACCGTTAGACCACCTCGGCTAGGTGGAAATGAACGCCTAGGTGTCTTTGCAACTCGCTCAACTCATCGCCCTAATGCCATTGGCATGTCAGTTGTTAAGCTTGATGAAATTATTGCCAACGATAAAGAAGTAATACTAAAAATATCAAGCATTGATTTACTCGATGGCACACCTGTAGTTGATATAAAACCCTATATTCCCTATTCAGATAGCAGGCTTGATGCCATCGGCGGATATGCAAACGATGCTCCATCAACAAGCATATCAGTGGATTTTTCAGCAAAGGCTAAGCAAATGCTTAACACCTTTGCTGCTGAAGAAAAATTGGAGTTGGAAACACTAATCATTGAAACACTACAGCTTGACCCCAGACCCGCTTACTATAAATCCGCACCCAATAAACAAACATCAGTCCATAGCAGTTCATTGCACCAAAACAATTCATCAAACGTTAATAAAGAGTTTGGCATGCGACTTAAAAATTGGAACATTAAATGGCGACAAGACAATGAGCGAGCCTTAGTAACTGAAATACAGTAAAATTTACTCAATATCATATACCCGCAGATAGAATATTAGGGCTTCAAGTAATAGATTAACTACAACCATTCGATAATGAATCCAATCTAAAACATGGATTAAACAGATAAAAAAACGGCTAACTTAACAGTTAGCCGTATATAGGGCATTGAACAAGATTGAAACTATAAGTTAGGTAAAAATTTCGTCACAAGATAAGCCTTGCTGCTCCAAAGAAATACGTAAACGTTTAAGTGCCTCAACCTGAATCTGGCGTACACGCTCACGAGTCAGACCAATTTCTTTACCTACCTCTTCCAAGGTACTCATTTCATGTCCACGTAAACCAAAGCGACGTGATATTACTTCACATTGCTTACCAGTGAGTTCCGACAGTAAACTATCGAGGCTTCCGTTTAGATTTTTAGACTGGTGATATTGTTCAGGGTCTTTTGCTTGCTTATCCGCTACTGTATCAAGCACAGAACGATCGGTACCACCTGCGAGGGGGGAGTCGATAGAAGATACACGCTCATTAAGAGTAAGCATTCGCTTCACTTCCTTAACAGGCTTTTCCATCAACTCAGCAATTTCTTCTGGGCTAGGCTCATGATCTAATTTTTGGGTTAGCTCACGAGCTGCTCGTAGGTAGGTGTTTAATTCTTTAACAACATGTATTGGTAATCGGATAGTACGAGTCTGGTTCATGACTCCACGCTCAATGGATTGACGAATCCACCAAGTTGCATAGGTTGAAAAGCGAAAACCTCTTTCTGGATCAAACTTTTCAACCGCACGGATCAAGCCAAGGTTGCCTTCCTCAATCAGGTCTAGCAGCGACAAACCTCGATTAACATAGCGACGTGCAATTTTGACAACTAAGCGTAAATTACTTTCGATCATGCACTTTCGTGCCTTCTCTTCTCCTTTCTGAACACGGCGAGCAAGCTTTACTTCCTCCTCCTTGCTTAACAAAGGGGCAATACCAATCTCATTCAGATACAGCTGAGTGGCATCCATTGCACTTTTCATATCAGCTTTAGATCGACCACGCGCTTTCGCAGCTTCAAAAGCTTCCTCTTGATCATCATCGATATTTGAATCCACAATATGCCTATCGTGGTTTAGTTCTACTTCAGCGGTTTCCTTTTCTAATTGCATCATTGCTCCATCTCTCCTACTTCAGCCTTGAGGGTTGATGTATCTCTATTTTGCACCAACATAGAGGTTTATTTTTATACTACTTATTTTATTGAAACACTAAATCTGTACTGTTTTACGACCTAAAACACCGAGATTTTGCACAGCCTCTATACCTTCAGGACGCATTTGCGTACTGAGACATCGAGTCAAACCCAATTACTGAAAACAGCTGGATAACATCAATGGGTTTGGCAATACACTTTTCTGCTCCTGCCGCCATAATCTTTTGAATATTATCGGCTGAGTGATAACCCGTCATAGCAATAAGCCGAATATGTGCAGTATCTGGATTATTTTTAATCATGCGACATACTTCAAAACCATCCATCCCCGGCATCATTAAATCCATCAAAATAATATCTGGCTTAATTTTCTGTATTTTCATTCCAGCCTCGAAACCATCAAAGGCTGTTTCAATTTCTAGATTCTCATCTTTGGTTTTAAGCAACTCCACCAAAAAACTGTTAACTTGTTTATCATCGTCAACGATAAGAAACCTTGGTTTGTCGGTAGCAGGAAATGTTGCCTGGAGCCCCTTTTGTTTGGCAAACTGTTTTACAACATCCAACTCAAACCTTCGGTGCCCACCAGGCGTCATTTGAGCTTGCAGCATACCCTTTTGCGCCCACTGACGAACGGTAATTGGGGACACCAACAATAATTTGGCTACTTCCGTTGGTGTTAAAAACTGCTTGTCATCCATACTCAAACCACCTACTAAAACGACTACCGCACTCTTTGCAAATCGATTCAATCGGTAACATCGGTTTAATCGCTTTGCGCAAGTACACTTTAATCGCTTTAATCGATTTGATCTAGAACAAGTTTTAAATATAAAAACCCATTTTTATATTTATTGATTATAAAAACGGGTTTTTGCTCACAAAACAATCAAATAATTACTCAAAATCCGGAAACTAGCCTACAGAACGTCCCATTCAGAAAACAGCAGATTAGGTCTACAAGCAGTTACCTGATTGCAATTAATAAACAAGACTCAAAGGAAGGTGGGTAAATGACGCGAAGAAATGCTTCAATAATTACAACTAAGGCCTATAGCTGAACATCTATAAAGCCTTAGTTATAGGAGATATAAAAAGTAAAACCTGAACTAGCTAGCCTCTGCCGCTCTATTAAGATGACCATCAACATACTTGATGGCATCTTTAACGGCATTATTCACCTTTTCTTCCATCTCTTTACGCTCAGCCGGTGATAAGTAAAACGCCATATCTACTTCAAAGCGGAAGTACCTTGGCGGTAAATGATTTAATGCGACGCAGGCCACATCCGATAAATAATCAGGGGAATGGTCCTGCAACCCCAATTCACGGTTCATAGCATCAATTACCATGGGCTCATAATAGTTCTGGATAGAATCCGTAATCATTCTCTACTCCCTGACTCGTCATTAGTTTTGAGCTAAGTGTAGACTAAAGCCCCCCTTCGCAGAAAACACTTATTAGATAATCTCTCCCATTGGCGGATAAAAAGCATCATTTCAATAACTTGATTTTCACTTACCTCAATAACCATCAGTTTCCCCCCAGAACAACAGAGTCTAAGGCTAACTGTTTGTTTTAGTTGACCACCAGAAGTTCGCTGTTATAATGCCACGCTCTCTTGTTAGGGGTATCTCATACCTCTCTAGAAATTGTGCCAGTGTGGTGAAATTGGTAGACACGCCGGATTCAAAATCCGGTTCCGAAAGGAGTGACGGTTCGACTCCGTCCACTGGTACCACTTATTTTATGTCCACGAAAGACCTCACACCCGATCAACTCAACCAATTACCCAGTGCAAAATTGTCGCTTCGATTTGCAGCTATGCTCTACGATGCATTACTGGTATTCGCCCTTTGGATGGTGGTTGGCGCCTGTTTTGTCGCATTAAATGATGGCGAGGCCGTACGCGGGGCAGTATTTGAAAGCACTCGGTTTATGGCTACCTTTATTTTCTTTACCAGCTTTTGGCTAAAAGGTGGGCAAACACTGGGGATGCGGGCCTGGAAATTAAAAGCCATTAGCGAAAGTGGCTTGCCCATGAATCTTTGGCAATGCACTTTTCGGTTTTTTGCGGCTATTTTGTCATTAGTATTTTTTTGGGGGTATTTCTGGTTACTTTACTCCGACAAAAAACAAACCATGCATGAGCAATTCTCCCAGACTAAAACTGTCCGTTTACCTTAATCAAATTAAAAACAGCACCTACTAATAAAATCTTGCCTCTGAATTGGGTCGCCTTTTAAAGCGTTTGTACTCCCACTGATACTGCGCTCGGCAATCGTTGACCACATTTTCCACTGAGTGATTCAAACCAGCAACGGACTCATCAATATCTGAGCTCACTATCTGCTCATCGGCTGCCTTAAACACAATTTCAAAACCCTCGCTATTGGGTAGTCGTTTGGCATAACTACAAATGACTGTCGCCCCTGTTTTAGTTTCCAAGTTTGATATCAAAGTCATACTTAACGCAGGCACTCCAAAAAAGGGCGCGAAAACTCCACTGGCTGAATCTGGCTCCTGATCGGGCAAAATCCCCACCATCTCCCCAGCTTTCAACGCCTTCAGCAATGCCATGACTCCTCGTCTATTAGTGGGCACTATATTTGCTCCACTACGACTACGAGCATTACGAATCAGCCGATCCATTTTAGGTAATTTAGGTGGCTGATATAAGAATGTCGTTTTGTGCAACTGCGTTAAGTACAGTCCCAAGATTTCCCAATTCCCAAGGTGAGGAGCAAGAATGATAACCCCTTTGTTCTTAGTAAGCGCAGACTCAACCAATTCTTTACCTGACACTTTCTTTACTAGCCCTCGGACGCGCTCTTCATGCCACAACCAAGAAGGCCCCATTTCTACGATATTTTTACCGCATTCAAACAGGCTTTGCTTAATCAATTGCTCTTGCTGAACAGCGGATAATTCAGGAAAACAGAGTGCGATATTTTTCTCCGTGACCTGTCGCGCACGAGTATTCAAACGCCAAAGGATGTAGCCGAGAAAAGCACCCAGCTTCTGCCCCCAAGAAAAAGGAAGCCTAGAAAACAGCTTCAATATAAATATCGCGAGAAAATCTTTCACAGACAAATCTAAACCTGATTATAAACGCATAGGCTGCGCTCAATTAATACAGAAATATCCTTATATCTTAATGAAGTGAGCGCGAGACTATCCTGCACGCTTCACAAATATTGATCCCACAACAAAACAAATAATTATAGGTATTATGCTCGCGTAGGCAGGCTGAAAACCAAACACCAAACTTGCTGGGCCGAGTAAGTCTTGTACATATTTAAAGACCAAGCCAACTATAACCCCCATAAATATTCTGAACCCCATTGTCTGTGTACGTAACGGTCCAAATATAAAGGCTATCGCCACCCAAACAAGAACAGCTGTCGCTAAAGGCTGTGTCGCTTTTTTCCAAAAGGCCAACAAATAGCTGCCAGAACTCACACCTTGCTCCGCCAAATATCGTGCATAACCGTATAAATCCGTTATCGCTAAATCGTCAGGATCAGATACAACAAATTTCAACAAGTCAGGGTCTAACTGCTCAGTATTCCAGCGCTGGGTTTTAAATCGAAAGCTTCGAGTACCACCATCACCAATATCAGTTACCACCACATCTTCCAAAACCCAATGATCACCTTGGAAAATAGCTCGCTTGGCTTGACTTGCCTGCACCAACTTATGTTCATCATCAAACTCATAACGGGTAATACCAAACAATACACCGCCCGGCTCCACCGCATTTAAATGCATATAAGTATCACCATCACGATGCCAATGGCCCTTAGAGTTACCAAGCCCAACACCCTGCTGCTTAGCTTTTTGACTCTGTGCGACCTGTTCCGTGAAGGGTGCCAAGTACTGACCCAACAATAACCCAACGGTTATTACGAATAAGGTTGGCTTCATCACTGACCAGACGATACGCACAATGGAAACACCCGCAGCACGCATAACCACAAGCTCACTGCCTGATGCCAAGATTCCCAATCCAGCAAGGCAACCTATTAACGATACGAGCGGAATGATTTCATAAATACGCCGAGGTAAGGTGGTAAGCACATAGATAAGAGCTTCCATTAACTGGTAATCACCCTCAAGCTCTTC
>Ga0105348_1001467_pt1 | contig 15912 bp, 11 predicted proteins | sample EN8Hudsemesocosm_2_FD_83504 | JGI IMG/M metagenome (GOLD analysis project Ga0105348, IMG submission 83504) | Methane-oxidizing microbial communities from mesocosms in the Hudson Canyon - EN8C Hudson Canyon | ecosystem: Environmental > Aquatic > Marine > Cold seeps | place: Hudson Canyon... | reverse complement strand
CATTCTCATTTAGATCGAGAATTCGCACGAAATAAAATTCTCATCTGTTTAGTTAAGTGTTTGATCTATAATTACCTCGATTATCATTCCCGACGAGATTAACCAATTGGTTATTTGTGGATATTTTCACTTTTCGAGAGTTTTTAGTCATTGCGCGAGAATTGAATAGCCTATTTTATATGGGCTTGAGCGGGCCATGATCGAATTTATTTTCAAAAAGGGTGTTTTTCCAAACGCTGGCCGACTTATATCGATATGAAAATGTTAAGTTGAAAACGGCTTATTTAGTAGAAATTTTTGAACCTGTGTGTTCTAGAGTGCCTAACTGTTACAACATACAGGGTAAAAATAAACAGAGGGAAAACATAACTTAATGGACTTGTGTGTTGGTTTGAGATTCAGTGAATTTATTTACAAAACAGTGAATCTCTTTCAGTATCTAGCCTGTATATAGTTATCTTTAGTTAATACGGTATAGACAGATTTTAATATTTGGCAATTCTGATTAGGTAAGAATAATTTTCAATAAAATTGATCGACCAATAAAGAAAAGTTTCCGACAATAAAATCGTTTGATCATAAATAAATCAAGAACAATAAGGTAAATTGATAATTCCTGTGTAGTCATTTTTCATATATCCTGGCCTTATATAATAAAACCGAAAAGGATTTTCATGAATCAAACAGGCATCTACGAACAGCTAATAACGCAGTTAGTTGAACAAAACTTAGATCGTGAATCCTTTCATGTTGGCGAACGAGCATTAGAAGCTGCTGAAGCGGCAACATGGTTATCCCGTTTCTTAACTCGCATTATCGAAATTGCGATGGATTCTGTTCCAGGTGGCGATAATCGCATTAGTGAACAAATAAGCCTCGCCAATACCATTGTTCAATGGCTTAGCAAGCATATTCGAGATGAAGAGCTAATCACTGAAAACTTGCTTGATAGCCAAGGAAAAATCCTTACTGCGCTATTTGATAAAGCCAACCCTATTGCTGCTGATTTACCCAAGTACGTTGAATCAATAATGCCAATAACAGGGCTAACGCAGAGTGAGTTGTTCTGTGGTAGTAACGTTGGCGTTTCGTTAGAAACGGAGATAAAAAGAGAAATCCAGTCTTCCGATAAAATCTTTTGGTTAGTATCGTTTATAAAGTGGACTGGTATTCGAATATTTAAAAAAGAGTTAGAGTCTTTCACTCGAAGTGGCAAGCAGCTAAAAATAATCACTACCTCTTACATGGGCGCTACCGATGCAAAAGCAGTAGAGTTTTTAGCATCATTACCCAACACTGAAGTTAAGCTTAGTTACAATACTAACCGAGAAAGACTTCACGCAAAGTCGTATCTATTCATGAGAAATACTGGTTTTCATACAGGTTATATTGGTTCATCTAACTTATCGCATTCAGCCTTAACGAGTGGCTTAGAGTGGAACCTTAAAATCACCTCTCAAGAAATCCCACATATTATTGAAAAATCGCTTAGTACGTTCGAAACCTATTGGGAATCACCTGATTTTGAATATTTTGATGGTGAAGTTGAAAGTCGTGAGAAGCTAACTAGTGCACTACAAGAAGCAAAAGGTAATTTTAATAGTTCAGCACCTAGTTTTTATTTTGATATCAAACCTCATTCTCATCAGCAAACCATATTGGAAAAGCTACAAGTCGAGCGTGAACTTCATGATCGTTACAGGAATTTGGTAGTTGCAGCAACGGGGACTGGTAAAACTATAATTTCTGCTTTTGATTTTTCTCGTTTCTATAATAACAATCCAGAAGCAAAGTGTTTGTTTATTGCGCATAGAGAAGAAATATTAAAGCAAGCGCTGGGTGCATACCGTGGCGTATTAAAAAATAGCTCTTTTGGTGAACTATGGGTTGGTAATAACAAACCGAGTAAATATAAACACCTATTCGCCTCTATTCAAAGCTTAAATAATCAAATTGATACATTAGCCCTAAGTGAAGATTACTTTGATTATATTGTTATTGATGAAGTTCATCATATTTCTGCAAGTAGCTACCGAAGCGTATTAGAACATTTCAATCCGAAGATTTTACTAGGGTTAACAGCGACCCCTGAACGACACGATGGCACGGATATTTTATGTGATTTTTGTAATATTATTGCTGCGGAAATTCGGTTGCCAGAAGCCATTAATCAGCGGCACCTTTCTCCATTTCAATATTTCGCCATAGATGATGATACAGATCTAACAAAAATTTCATGGTCTAAAGGCCGTTATGATATTGCAGAGTTAACTCACTTATATACCTACAACGATCAGCGTGTGTTGCGTATTCTGCAAAGCCTTGATGAAGTGGTTACTGATATTTCCCAAATGAGAGCTTTGGCGTTCTGCGTTAGTAAAGAGCATGCAAATTTTATGGCTAAAAAGTTTACGCTACATAATATTGCTTGTGGCGTATTAACTAGCGATAACAGTAAAGATCGTGAGATTCAGCAACAGCGATTGAAGTCAAAGCAAATCAATGTGCTTTTTGTAGTCGATATATTCAATGAAGGTGTTGATATCCCAGAGTTAGATACCTTGTTGTTTTTACGCCCCACTGAAAGCTTAACCATTTTTATTCAGCAACTTGGACGTGGATTACGGTTAACTCACGATAAAGAATGCTGCACTATTTTAGATTTTGTCGGTAATTCGCGACCAGAATACGACTTTTCACATAAGTTTAGGGCATTAGTAGGGAAAACAAATCAAGCAATTGCGAAAGAAGTTAAACAAGGTTTTCCTCACCTCCCGCTAGGGTGTCGAATTGAGTTACAAGAAAAAACGCAAGCAATGATCCTTAAAAATATCAATCAAGCGACACTTAATAAGAGCAAATTAATTAACTTAATAATCAATTTTCCTCATGCTACACATTTACCATTAACACTAACTAACTTTTTACATATTCACCCTAATATTTCATTAGAAGATATCTATAAGATAAAAGTTGGGAAGTTTGGTGGATGGACAACATTACTTGCTGCAAGCAAGGGAAAAGAAATAGGTGAAAAGGAGATTTTTACAGCCTATTACCGAGCAATTGGTAATAGATTGATGAATTGCACATCACTCTCATATTTGCGATTTATTAAAGCCCTTTGCGATAATAGCTTCTCAATATTAGGTGCCTCTGAAGGGACCTTACCAAACAGTGATTCATCAGAAAAACAACAACTTTTTACTTTAATGTGTCATTACGATTTCTGGGATAAAACAGGTAAGCAATTAGGCTTTGACAAACTAACCGAAAGTTTGGCCGCATTGAAAAATACAGCATTGCAGAGTGAGCTAAGTGAAGCTATATCAATTCTTATTGAGCGATTAAATGTAAGTGAATTTGATATGCCACTAGTTGGCAATAACAAGGTAGATGCATCACCACTTAATATGCATGTTCGCTACCCTAAAGAACATATTCTAGTCGCTTTTGGTGATAGTACTTTTACTAAGAAATCATCTAGTCGAGAAGGTGTGTTGAATATAGCAGACGCTAATATTGAACTGTTATTTGTCACTTTAAATAAGTGTGAAAAGCAGTTTTCAGCAACCACTATGTATCATGACTATGCTATTAGCCCCACCTTGTTTCATTGGCAAACTCAAAATAGTGCTAAACCGAGTTCAGGACGGGGATTAGGCTATATTAAGCAAAAAGAAAATAAGAAAACCTTCATCTTATTTGTGCGAGAACAAGCCAAAGATGAAAATGGCAGAACCATGGGGTTTGTAAACTTTGGCCCCGCTGATTTTGTAAAACATGAAGGCAGCCAGCCGATGAGTATTACATGGAAGTTAAAGCATCCCATGCCAACGTATTTGTGGCATGAGACGGCTAAACTTGCTGTAGGATAAAGTCCGGCAAGTAATTATATTTTCAAGAATATTGGCCAGTCCCTTGATCAACCCTCTTATAAAATTGATGAAAATTTACCGGATCACCCTGTAATATATTTTTTGCATTGCGCTGTTTTTTAATAAATTTTGAAATTTCCTGATACGCTGGTTCATTATTTTCTAGAGAATATCCCTTATAATCTCTAATCCTTCCATGTCCTATAGCATCTAAATCTATAACAGCAGCATTTATACCAAAATAAAAAAAATTATTAGAAATTAATATATTATTAGTCCTTCCTGTATCTCTATTTAGATTGGTTTCACTTAGCCAATTAGCTGACGTTAGATGATGGTAGGTTTTAAGGTCAACTCCTCGCTAAAAGTAGACCCGTTTGTTATCTGCTTTAGCAACCCGTAGTAACGTAACTAATAACAGGTTTATTACCATCCTCTAAATTAAGATAATATGCAGGACAGTCGGATAAAATATAATAAATTAACGCCGCATTATCCCTGTAGGTAAAATAGGTGTCATCAGAGATTTAAACTAATCCAAAAACATAATTAAATAGTCCATATTAAAATTTTATAAGGTACCTTCAATCGTATTTTTATGCTTAGTGAAAGCATCAGCTAAAAAACTTATTAGTACTCTTACACGAGCATTTTTGGCCATATCTTTATGAGCTAATACCCATAATACGTCACTCGATTTCGAGACAACATTAGGAATACGAGCTAAATCAGCATCACTGTCTCCGATATAACACGGTAATGTAGCAATGCCCATTTGTGCTTTAGCTCCAGCCAATTGTAAAACATCAGAATACATATTTCCTTTTATCGGAATCGTGGGGTATAACGATTTTCCGGTCCACTTTAAATGATTACTACTATCACCCCAACCTAACCAATGGCAATTTTCTGGAGAAGTTTGTAAATCATGTGACGCTAAATATTTTTTACTGGCATAAGCGTTATGAAAAATTCGACCTACACGTTTTCCCATTAATGAGTCTGGTGGATTTTCGACATGACGAATGGCTACATCAGCTTCTCTACTCGCGAGATCTCTCACAGCATAACTCATTACAATCTTTAAGTTAATATTTGGATAACTGAGCATAAATTCATGTAGATCAGGCATTAACAGATGACAAGCAAGACCATTTGTTAAGGTTAAACACAGGTCACCTTCAATGCGTAAATCTTTCCCCAGTATGTTTCGGTCAATAGAATTAAAGCCCTGCTCTATTTGTTGAGCAGATTTTAGTAACTCTTCACCTCCATGGGTTAATGCATAACCACGGGGTAATCTATCAAACAATTTCATCCCGAGATCATTTTCTAAAGCATTGATTCTTCTCGCACAAGAGGAATGATGAATACCAAGCGCATTAGCTGCTTTTTTTAATCCACCTGTTTTAGTTATCGCAAGAAATATTTTTACATCGTCCCAATTCATACATTCTCCTCAGCCGTACTAGTTTACTGCTATGACTATGCATTACCTGTACGCATATTTGCAATAAGCAAATGCAATTTTACTGTCTATTAAACAAATTCACGCCCCTTATAATACTAATCACTCACAAACAGCAACAACAATATACATAATTAAAGATAAAACATTGGAGAACAAAATGATCGACTTGTACACAGACGCAACACCAAATGGATTAAAAATATCAATCGCGCTAGAAGAGCTTGGCTTAGAATATCAAGTACATAAAGGTTTGAACGATGGGGCAAATGTTAGCACCGAATTTACCGCATTAAATCCTAATCAAAAAATACCGCTGATCAAAGATGGTGACGTCGTTATTAGTGAATCTGGGGCAATATTATATTACCTCGCCGAAAAAACGAATCAACTACTACCTACAGACTTTTTAAAACGTACCAAAACAGTCGAAATGTTGATGTTACAAATGAGTGGTTTAGGCCCAAGTTTTGGACAATTATTAGTCTGGGCTGGGGCTTGGAATAATGAGCACCCTGTCGCAACGCAGCGCTATTTAAAAGAAGTTAACCGCTTATTTAACGTACTTAATACCTTACTCGAAAATAAGGTTTATTTTGCTGGTGACGAATATACCATCGCTGATATCGCCTTTTTTCCATGGGTAAGAATGGCCTTTATTCACCCAATTGGTGAAATGTTGACTATGGCAGAAAATAAAAATGTCATCGCTTGGTACAAACGTATTAATCAACGCGAAGCGGTTAAACGCGGTCTATTAGTTCCTGAAGCGAATCCACCAGAAGAACAAATGAAAATATTCATTAATGCTGTTGTTGGCTTAGGCGATTTACATCAATAAATAAGGAACCCGTATGTTGAATTTAAAAACAACTGGACTTCCCAGATTTCACTAGACAGTTTGTAATTCAGAAAAATACGCTTCCTCAAATTTAGCAGGTGAAACACCGACTGTATGTAAATCCCCCCCAACAAGTACTCTTCAATTAAATCAGTCAATTAGTGGTTCTTGTTTTCAACTAAAAGTATCTTCGGGGTATATTTTAAAAAATTGAAAGTCGTGTTGGAACCTAACACACTGTGGTTCTACCACAGAGAGAAGGGATGGCTTAAATTACATCCATACGCATTGTTAGAAAAAGTTTATTTTGAATAAACTCTTTTGCCGTCCATCCAAGTTTCTAATACGACAATTTCAGATATATTTTCTTTTTCCACTTTTCTTGGATCACTATCAAGTACTACAAAATCTGCAAACTTTTTAGGTTCTATTGAACCTATTTCATGTTCCGACATTACTTGCCATGCAGCTTCACTTGTGAGAGCGCGAATAGCTGATTCAACTGAAACAGCTTCATTTGGCGCAATTTTGTAATCCTTGTTATTCCTTGTGTTTCTATTCACTGCAATACTTATCATCTGTAAGGGGTCAGGATTGGTAACCATAAAGTCAGAATGAAGTGTGTAACTAATGTTTCGCTTTTCTAAACTTGCAGCTCTGTCTAAAAGTTGTAGTTTCTCTTCACCAAAAACATTATCTCGCATAAACTCTCCCCAGTAATATACATGTCCGATTAAAAAGCTAGCCGAAACTGAGTGCTTCGCCATTTTTTCAATTTGATCATCGTGCAAAATGGAGGCATGTTCAATACGTGGCCTTAAACTCTTCAAATCAATCCCTTCATTTTTAAGGATTTCAATCACAGTAAGAATGTTATCAATGCCTTTATCTCCATTGCCATGAATGGCCAACTGAAACCCCTGTTCTGAGCGTTGCTTTGCGTATTTTGTTAATGTTTCAACAGAAGTATATTCTTCTCCGTTACTATGCTGATGCATGCCACAGCAATATGTATCTCGTTGTAAACCTGTAAAACCTTGGTTTGAGCCATCCGCAACTAATTTATAACCAACAATACGTGCATATTCGTTACCCTGGTTTGCTTTTAATCCATATTCGTCCCATTGATCATTTATCACGTAACTTGCATATGCCCTAACTCTTGCTGTGAAATCTGTTCTTTTAGCCGCATCAAATAAAATGTCTACATCTTTAGTACTATTTGTGGAAACCCCTAACGCCAGTTCTGTCGTTGTAGTTATCCCCTTAGCATTCCAATCATTAAGTAAAGCATTTAACGCTTTCACCGGATCTAAGGTTTTAAGTGCTGGATTTGAAACCCATACTTTTATAAAAGAAAGCATGTTTTTCATGGACCCCACAAGTTGTCCACTTTCGTCTCTTACGAATTCAGCACCTATAGGGTTTTCTATATTGTTGCTTATTTCTGCAACCTCAAATGCTTTACTATTTGCATAAGCCCAGTGACCTGAAGCATTGAGTATGAAGATGGGGTGTTCGGTTGATATAGCGTCGAGCTGTTTGAAAGTTAACATTTCGGGCCCCCCTTGAACGGCAGGATCCCAATTTCGAGCAGTAATCCATTCGCCTTTTGGTGTGTGTTTTGCTTTATCGGCTAAATAATTGAGAACTTCCTTTGTCGTTGCGAACCTTGATATCCCTACATAGTCCATTAAATAGTTTACCGCTGACCCTGAAACCACATGTGCATGGGCGTCTATGAATCCAGGGAGCATGGTACGTCCTTTTAAATCGATCAGCTCTGATCTTCTGCCATATTTGTCATTTAAAGACTCATAGTCACCCGTTGCAATTATTATATTTTCTTGAATTACGACTGTTTCAACTTCCGAAAAAGATTTATCAACCGTTAGAATTGTTCCACCGTAAAAGAGCTTCATATCTTTCTCAACCTCTGAAGAGCATGAAGTCATGAAGCATATAGCAGTAAAGCAGGAGAAAAATCTCAATATTAAAATTTTGTTTATCATGACTATAAATTTCCTAAGGGCTTGTTTTAATTTCAACGAGTGTAAACGATAGAATCATTGCGACTATTCTATTTATAATGACTCATAACACTTCTTATGGATACTTTTCAGTAATATGGTATGAGTTATTCATTAGAAAATATATAGCAAAATTACTAGACTAACTCAGTAATACGTACTTTTAAGTCATGCAAATACAATTACGTGAATGACTATATTCGTATCTAAGTGATCATTAGAAACGATGATTTTGGTTCATGAAAAAGGTCGGCTTTGTGGTAATTGAAGAAGGAGCTGTTACTCACTATCTCTATGTTAACAATGATACGATAGCAGATGTTAGCATTAAGGATTTTGTTAGCCGTTTATGCGCTAAGAATAGTAGGCAAGGCTGTAACATTACTGTCGTAAAAGCCACCACAATGGTTGCTCATGTAATGGTATCAGGATGACGTCAAAGTCCTAAACGGAAGTTAAATTTTTTGTCTAAATGACCTATTCCGAAAATAAAATTATAATCATTGTTCTAAAAACATTGGAGTAAAACAACAGACTATAACTTGAAAAAAACAAACTATGTCTTATGATTAAATGATATTTTTCTTTATAAATTAAGCTATAGATGAGTATTGTTGATTCAATTATAGATATCACTAAACATAGAGATTCAGATGCATTTGGTATCAGTATTGTCACTACCATCGCAGAAATGATACCGAATAGTTTAGTTGTGTTATATCAAAATTTTGAATACCCCTTTAGTCATTTTGAAACAGTTTGTACTTTATTAATCCAAGAAGACCAATTAGGTTTGGAACAGTATGTTTGGGATATAGAAACGCCTGAAATTACAACAGAGCATGTTAATACTAATATAAGTAAATTAATAAAACTTACTATTTATCAAACTGATGACGGGATGTATCATACGTTTATTCCCATTTTTTGTGAACAAAAACCAAGTTATGCTATAGACATTTCCTCCAAAGACCGACTCTCTCTGAAACTAGACGGATTATTGGCAATAACTAAAGTTTGCGAGAATTTTTACACAATACTAGCTGCAAGTGAGAAAGATACATTAACAGGGTTACTTAATAGACGTACTTATGAACTAAAGATAAATACTTTACTCAATAGACAATATTTTAAACAAAGAGACTTAAATAAAAAATCAAATAACAATAATCGACATTTGGTAGAGCAAGACCATACATGGCTAGCGTTAATAGACATCGATTTTTTTAAAAAAGTCAACGATCAAGTAGGGCATATTTATGGAGATGAAGTGCTTTTGACTCTATCCCAATTAATGAAGAAATCATTTCGTAGTAATGATTTGCTGTTTCGTTTTGGTGGAGAAGAATTCGTAATTGTATTAGAGCCTATCACTAGGATACAAGCCTTTAACGTACTTGACGAATTTAGAAGAAAAATTGAGGCTCATCATTTTCCTCTAATTGGAAACATAACCATCAGTTGTGGGTTTGCAAAAATTTCAGAGAAGGATCACTCCTCAACTATCTTAGATAATGCAGATAAAGCTATGTATTATGCAAAAGAAAATGGGCGGAATTCTATTTACAGCTATGAAAGTTTAATAGAAAAGTCTTTAATTATTAATAAAGATAATGAAGGTGAAATTCAATTGTTCTGATATGGGCTCCCATTTGCAGCAATGAGCTTAAGCAGCCCTACATAAATACTGTTAACATTGGTTGAAATTGTCCCTGATATGTTCATGACTTTACAAAAATCATCGACATCACAAAATACATCATCTAACTTATCCATGCCTGTTCCTCTTATTTCTTTTTCACACGTTCGGCAACTGTATTTTTAGCGAATATGCTCTATGATTTTCACTTTAGTTGGAATAAATTAAAGCTTTATCTGCTTGGTTCAGGGAAAATTGCTACTGGTCAACCTATTGATAGTTGCCAATGAGACATTATTCATTTGAATACCTAAAATAATTGCTTATAGTTTGCTATCATTAATTTATGCTCTAATTCCAATTTTTTCATAAATCTACTTTATAATAACTTTAGATTGAGCTGTAGAAGTGCACTTCGGGACGGGTATAAATGGGTAACAATAAAAACAATTCAATTGATAATACAATTATACGTCAACCACTAGACATAGAAACAAAAACATTGTCTGCATCGGCTCCCCAATTAGCTAATACCGAACTTCCGCTTAACATCACGCCTGCTGGCAATAACACCTGCTCAGATGATAATACCACCATAATTAAGGGCCCCACTCCAACTTACTTACCTAGTAATGCTTCAACACCTTCCTTAGGTGAAGGCTCATTGATTAATAATCGTTTTATTTTAGAAAAGGTACTAGGATTTGGTGGCATGGGGGTTGTTTATCGAGCATTAGATAAACGGAAGCAGGAAGCCAATGATGAGAACCCCTACATTGCGATAAAAATTTTAGGGGATGATTTCAAGCTTTATCCCCAAGCTTTTGTTTCATTGCAACGTGAAACAAAAAAATCACAAAGTCTAGCTCACCCTAATATTATTACCGTTTACGATTTTGACCGAGATGGCGACGAAGTTTATATGACTATGGAAGAATTACATGGCCATAATTTAGCTGACTATATTAAAGCTCATCCGTTTGGTGTGCCAATAGAAAAAGCTAAAAAGATAATTCATGCCATCAGCAAAGGATTAATTTATACCCATTCAAAACAAATTATTCATTCTGATTTGAAGCCCGCTAATATTTTTATTACCTCAGATGAAACCGTCAAAATATTAGATTTTGGTATTGCTAAAGTAGCAAATGACATAAAAGGCGCAAAAGCAAGTAACAATGATGAAGACGAAATCTCCGCATTAACCCCTAGCTATGCCAGCAATGAAATGCTTGAAGGTCAACAACCACTTATTATTGATGATCTTTATGCGCTAGGATTAATTTGTTATCAGCTTCTCTCGGGTGAACACCCGTTTCAATTACAACCCGCCAACAAAGCCTTGCAAAAAAAACTTAAACCAAAACGCATTAAAAAGCTGAAAAAATATCAATGGCAGGCTCTTGAAAAAATATTGGCGTTAAAGCAGCAAGATAGAACTGCTGAAGTGCAACAGTTCCTTCATGCCTTTGAAGGGATAAATAGAGCCCGTAATGCATTAATTTTCACTTTTACCCTAATCACTGTAATCTTTATAAATGTGATAATTTTTCGTCCGGAAAATAAAGGGCCAGACGTGCCATTCGCCCAGTTGTCTGCAAAACTACAAAGCAAGATTTCTTTAACATTAACCAGTGGCACGGAAGCATTAACATTCAATGATTTGAATGCCGCTTTATTTTATTTTAATAAAGCCTATGAATTGCATCCAAAGAATTTGGATGCACAGCAGGGACTTGAAAAAGTAGTCGAACAAATTGTTAGCAATATCGAAAATATTCCGGTAGCTGATTTAACTATACACCAACTCAATCAAATAAATACCCTGTTAAAATACAATTCACTCACCGAGAATAAACAGTTAACTAACATGAAAATATACTTAAATAAGAATTTATCGCACTAAATTTGCAATTCTTTCGCTAATTTCTGGCCAGTTGTCTTGCCAGCAGCACAAATGACCGTAATTGGCATAACGCCAAACTAAACCACCATTTTTTTTCACAAAGGCTAATGTTACCTCGTTAGGTACTATCCTATCTTGTTCACCGATTAAATGTATGCTGATAATATTTTTATTTATCACCGCAATATTCATAGGATTTAAAGAATTGTATAGAGGTTGAAAACCTCTTACTTTCGTCCATAAATCTATATCGAGGTTAGCGGCAATGGTCACTAATGCAGCCACATTGGGTACTCGATCAGCTAGTATGCTTGCAATTACACCGCCGCCACTATAACCCACTAAAACAAGTTTTTTATGGGGGAATTTAACCATTATTAATGTTAAGGCTTCGGCCATGCTAGTTAATACTTGTTCAGAGTAGCGACCATAAGTCCAAAGATCTGGGCTACATTGAACTTGAACCACCATGCCATAGTAGCAAGGACGAGCTATGAATATTCCTGGATAATTTGTTTTAGCCATCAGGTTTAATGTTAAGTGCTTTTTCCCAGTCGGATCTAAGGCTTTTTCCCGGCCATTAACCCATGGATTACCATCACCGCCAAAATACACATAAAGTACATTGTCTACCAATGTTTTGTTTGTAAATAATACATGATCAAAATATCGAGTTGTAATGATGCTTCTTTTCAAAGAAAGCGTTTGTATTTGGCGATCTAAGGAGTTTATGTTGACTGAACAACCGCCAAACTGCATTAACAGCAGTAGACAAATAACAATAATAATAACTTGCAATTTTATTATCCTATACTAATTTTAAAGAGTAATTGACTTTACTGTATTACTAAAAATAAAAAAATAAGAGATCACAAATGGAAATTACTCTTAAAAACTCTCACTATCCAGATATAGCTGACAATCAACTTAATAAAAAATTATTGGTACTTTTATTTACGCTTTTTATATTGTCTGCTTGTCAAAGCACGTCTAAAACAACGCTTTCAAGTGTACCACCAAAAAACCTGATGGTTGCTGATTTACAAATAGTTGATTGTTTATTACCAGGGCAAGTAAGAGGTTTAGGAAATAATATTTATCTAACACCACGTCGACCGATTATGACAACAGCGTCTGATTGCAAAATAAGAGGCGGTGAGTTTGTCGCATACGATCGAGCTGACTATAAATCGGCACTTAACGTTTGGCTGGCTTCGGCAAAGCAAGGGGATTTGGCAGCTCAAACCAATGTCGGCGAAATATTTGAAAAAGGGAGTGCTGGCAAACCTAATTATCAGGCGGCAGTCATTTGGTACAAAAAAGCAGCAGATGCCGGGTATGCCAGAGCACAATTTAATTTAGCCACCTTATATGAACAAGGTCTTGGGGTCGAACAGAACTCTTTAGTTGCTTTAAACTTATATCGAAAATCTTGGGGCTTACCGGAAGACGATTTAATTTATCAATCTGCCGCTTATAAAGAACAGCGACATCTTAAAACGCAATTACAGCTTGATATAGACAACAAAGCGGGGCAAATAAAACTGCTTGAAAAACAAATTCAGCAATTACATCGTGACAGTAAAAAAAATACCGTAAGTCAATATAAAAAGGACATTCAGCAACTTGGCGATTTGGTCAATAATCTGAAACGTGAACAAAAAAATACAGAACAAAAGTTTTTGAATTTACCAGTATTTAGAGAGCCAAAAACCACAAGATTAACTGAAAACGTCAGTAATAATCTTAAAAATAGCAATGGGCTGAGCTTTGGTAAATATTACGCACTCATTATTGCTAATCAAAATTATGCCAGTATTGGTAACTTAAATACGCCTCACAATGATGCGAAACAATTGGCACAAATATTACAGAGTAAATATAACTTTTCAATACAAATGCTGCTTGACGCTAACAATATAGAGGTTATGCAGGCGATTAACGATCTGAACTCAATTCTAACTGATGAAGATAACTTGCTTATTTTTTACGCAGGACACGGTACACGGTTACAATCGGGTGATGTTGAAGATGGTTACTGGTTACCAGTAAATGCAGATCCGCCGCCCACGAATACTTATTGGGTTTCTAATGAATTTATCACCCGACATTTAGCCCGATTAAAAGCAAAACGGGTATTGATAGTTGCAGACTCTTGTTATGCAGGTTTATTGTCCAACCAAAAAAACAATTTACTCATGGGCATTAAAACTAATTACACCAAAGAGTATCTGGGATATAAGCTTGCAAAAAAATCTCGGTTTGTTTTATCTTCTGGCGGAGATAAGCCCGTACTTGATAATGGTGGCAATGGCCATTCAGTTTTTGCCAGCGCTTTTATCAGGCAGCTGGAGAATAATCAGCAAATTATGGCCGCACCTGATTTATATTTAAAAATATCTGAAGTGGTTAGCAATAGTGCCACCGAAATGGGGGTTACTCAAGAGCCCCAACTAAGCGCGATTAAAGGGGCAAACCATGAAGCGGGTGACTTTTTCTTTATTCCCACCAATTTTTAAAACAATAAAAATTAACCATGAGGAATCAATAATGCAAACAATAATGACTAACAAGTTCATAAGTGATGTTTTTGTTATATCACTATTTTTATTGATACTGTGTTCAATACCTAATGCCAATGCCAATTTGTCTGATTTTACTGGCTTATATGCTAATGAATTGGAAGAAGCATCGGCCATAGCCAATCAAGGCACCTACGACGCCTTGCTAGAGCAAGGCTGTATCGATAGGCAAATAACAGAAAGTGACACTTGTTCAGGCACAACATTTAACGTTTTTTCCAATGTTAGAGAGCTAGTCCATACTGCCAATGAACTTTCCGGTGAAGGGCCAAGACAGTTCAGTTTAGGTACCGACCTTGATGGATTAGGTTTTGCCTTACGTTGGACAGCAGGAGAAGAATTTGCCGGACAAGCCAATATCACCAAAGATTTTTCCAATGGACAATTATCAGGTTTGACTTCAAGATTAACCGCCCTACGATTTGGAGCTACTGGTTTTAGCTTGACCGCTTATAATCGAGATTCTAACACTTTAGCATCAACTAACAGATCACCTGTACTTGGTGGCGGTGCGAGTGCCGATAGTATTGAAGGTTTCAGTCGCTGGGGCGGATTTTTGAATGGTTCTTATGGCAGCGGTAACAGAGCACCAACAGAGCTAGAAGATGCTTTTGACTTCGATGGTTATCAAATAAATGCTGGTATTGATTATCGATTTGATGATCAAATTGTTGCTGGTGCTATAGTAGCGATTACCGATCAGGAAATAGATTTTGATCCAAGTCAAAGTATTGTTGATGGCGGTATTAAATCAGATGGTTATAGTATTATGCCTTTTGTCTTGTATCAAGCGGAGCAACTTTTTTTAAGCATATCTCTAGGATATCAACAAATGGATTTAACCACAGACCGAGCAATTAGGTACCCATCTCTTAATCCCGATGTTGAAAGTGCTAATACCCGTAGTTTGGGAGAGACAAATTCGACCACTATTTCATTTTTCAGTAATATTGGTTATACCTTTCGCTTTAACGCACTTGCAATAGAACCTAATATCTCTTTTGATTATTTAGATATTTCAATTGATGGTTTTAAAGAAAGGGATATTAATAATGATAGTTTCGATCTAACCATCGAAAAGCAAAATATAACATCTAATGAAGTAGCTTTAGGTATCAATGTACTTTATACCTTTACCCCTGAATTTGGCATTATCACCCCGTCAATAAATATCCAATATCGTAATCAACTAGAAGATAGCAGTCGAAACATATCCAGTGCATATTCTGGCAGTAATGATGCAGAAAACTTTAATTTAGCCACGGAAAAACTAGACAGTGAATATTTTGTAATTTCATTCAGTCTTGCCAGTGTCTTGTGGGGGGCCTCACAACAAACCTTTGATGGAAATGCTAGTGGCGGCTTCCAATCCTTTATTAATTATAAATATATTGAAGGGTTAGACGGTTTTTCGCAGGAAGTCATTTCAGCCGGAATACGTTACGAATTTTAATAAATTAAGATAATCGTCTTTAATAAATGATATTGACCCTTGGATTTAAGGAATCAGGTTATGAATACCAAATGCTCGAAATTCAACAGATCACTAATAAATATAATTGTCTTGT
>Ga0105348_1001461_pt1 | contig 15966 bp, 14 predicted proteins | sample EN8Hudsemesocosm_2_FD_83504 | JGI IMG/M metagenome (GOLD analysis project Ga0105348, IMG submission 83504) | Methane-oxidizing microbial communities from mesocosms in the Hudson Canyon - EN8C Hudson Canyon | ecosystem: Environmental > Aquatic > Marine > Cold seeps | place: Hudson Canyon... | reverse complement strand
GGCTCACAAGAAAGCTGGTGGTAGTACCAATAACGGTCGCGATTCGGAATCCAAACGCTTAGGCGTCAAGATGTATGGCGGCCAAGTAGTTAAAGCAGGTAACATTCTTGTTCGTCAGCGTGGTACACGTTTCCACGCAGGTGATAATGTTGGTTGTGGTAAGGATCATACATTGTTTGCAACTTCAGCAGGTGTTGTAAAATTTGTAGTGAAAGGTCCATTGAATCGTAAATATATTACGGTAGAAGCTGCGGAATAAGCTAACTGTTTTATGTTTCAAAAGGAGCTCCGCAGTGCGGGGCTTTTTTTTTGCAAGTACTTTTGTGGTGGGCTTGCTAAAATACTATTTTTTAGGTGCGTGCTTTAGGTACGTAGAGGGTGTGCAATGAAATTTGTAGATGAAGCAACAATTGCGGTTGAGGCTGGAAAGGGCGGTAATGGTTGTTTGAGCTTTCGGCGTGAAAAGTATATCCCTAAAGGCGGGCCTGATGGTGGTGATGGTGGTGATGGTGGTTCTGTTATTTTGGTGGCAGGTGAGTCCATCAATACCTTGATTGATTATCGTTATCAGCGGCATTATCGTGCGCAGTCTGGTGAGCAGGGGCGTGGGCGCGAATGTACAGGTGCTAAAGGCGAAGACTTGTATTTAGAGGTGCCAGTGGGTACCACTGTTTTTGATGTGGATACGGAAGAGGTTTTGGGTGATCTGACTGAAATTCATCAGGAATTGATTGTTGCTCAGGCAGGTTTTCACGGTCTTGGAAATACGCGCTATAAGTCGAGTACCAATCGTTCTCCGCGCCAGACGAGTAAGGGTAGTGAGGGTGAGGGTCGTAATCTTCGTTTAGAGCTGAAGGTTTTGGCTGATGTTGGTTTGCTTGGTTTGCCTAATGCGGGTAAGTCAACCTTGATCCGTTCTATCTCTGCTGCTAAGCCAAAGGTGGCTAATTATCCGTTCACTACGCTGGTACCTAACTTGGGTGTGGTGCGTGTGCAAGAGCATAAAAGTTTCGTTGTGGCGGATATTCCAGGTTTGATTGAAGGTGCTGCAGAAGGTGCCGGCTTAGGGATTCGTTTCTTGAAGCACTTGGTTAGAACGCGTTTATTGTTACATGTTGTTGATATGGCGCCTTATGATGAGGTGACGCCAGAGCATGCAGTGCGCTCTATTGCGGCAGAGATTGAAAAGTTTAGTCCAACTCTAGCTTCTCGCGAGCGTTGGTTGGTTTTGAATAAACTGGATTTGTTGCCTGAGGGTCAGCAGGAAGAAGTTTGTCGGCAGTTAGTTGAAGTGCTTGATTGGAAAGGGCCGGTTTATAATGTTTCTGCCATTAAAAAGCAGGGTTTGAAGCCTCTTTGTCACGATATTATGGCCTGGATTGATGAAAGGAATGAGGCAGAAGCTAAAGATGAAGCTCTGGCAGAAACTGAGCAGGCGTTAAAGGTTCAGATGCAGCATGAGGCCAGAGAGAATATGGAGTCATTTAAGCTGGCTCGAAAGGCGCGTCAAGAAGCTGGGATTGAGCAGGAAGGGGATGATTATGATTATGATGACGATGATGACGATGATGATGTAGCAGAAGTGGTCTATGCAGAATAAGGAAGGTATAAGTATATCGCGTACAAAACTAACTCGATCTAACCGTTGGGTGGTTAAAATTGGTAGTGCTTTGCTGACAGATGATGGTAAGGGTTTGGCGCGAGACTTGATTGCTCAGTGGGTTGCTCAGTTGGCTGGGTTGCGAGAACAGGGGCTTGAGTTAGTATTGGTCTCTTCTGGTTCAGTGGCTGAAGGGATGCTTCGCTTAGGGATGCAGTCGCGGCCTAATGAGTTGCATTTATTGCAGGCTGCGGCAGCAGTTGGGCAGATGGGCTTGGTTCAGGCTTATGAAGAAAACTTTCAAAAGCATGGTTTTCATACTGCCCAGGTTTTGTTGACGCATGATGATCTGTCAGACAGGAAACGCTATTTGAATGCGCGTAGTACGATCCGATCCATTATTAAGTTGGGTGCTATTCCAATTATTAATGAAAACGATACCGTTGTGACAGATGAGATACGTTTTGGTGATAACGATACTTTGGGTGCTTTGGTTGCTAACCTGGTAGAAGCGGATGGTTTGATTATATTGACCGACCAAGAGGGGATGTACACTAAGGATCCTCGAAAGCATGCAGATGCAGAGCTCTTGACTGAAATGCTGGCCGAAGATGATAGTTTGGATGCTATGGCTTCGGGCGAGTCGGGTAGTCTTGGGCGAGGGGGGATGGCAACAAAGGTCCGTGCTGCGCGTTTAGCGGCTCGCTCGGGGGCGTATACGCTTATTGTGGGTGGTCGTATTGAATCAGTGTTGTTGCGTTTAAGGCAGGGTGAGGAGTTGGGAACGATGATGTTGCCGTCTTCAAGTCGTCAGGTGGCAAGGAAGCAGTGGCTGGCGGGGCATCTGCAGATTAAAGGGCAGTTGGTGCTAGATGATGGGGCGGTTAAAAAGCTTAAAAAAGAAGGTAAGAGCTTGTTGTGTGTCGGGGTGAGTGCTGCGACAGGTGAGTTTAAGCGTGGCGAAATCGTGTCTTGTGTGGATGTTTTTGGTAAAGAGCAGGCTCGCGGTTTGATTAATTATGATGCTGAGGATGCGCAGCGTATATTGCGTTGTCCTAGTGAACAAATCATCAATAAATTAGGGTATTGTCACGAACCAGAGCTGATTCATAGGGATAATCTGGTTTTGGTTTGAGTTGTGTCGGTGGTAGGTGTAAAAAATAGATATAAAAAAACCGACAGTTGTCGGTTTTTTTATATCTGCTATAAAGCTAAGTACTTAGGCTTTAAGTGCTTTAACGCGCGCGTTTAAAGTGCTCTTGATGCGAGCGGCACGGTTTTTAGGGAAGATGCCTTTGCTTACCATTTTGTCAACGAATGGTGTAGCGGCTAAAAATGCTGCTTGTGCATCATCATAGTTTCCGCTGGCAACTGCTGCGTCTACTTTTTTGATGCAAGTTCTAATCATAGAACGTTGGCTGTTATTGTGTAGGCGGCGTTTGTCGTTCTGACGCGCGCGTTTCTTTGAAGATGGGGAGTTGGCCACCGTATTGCTCCTAAATTGTTCGCGAATTATTTAATTAACAAAGCTTAGCATAAAATCTAAGCCGATATAAAAATGACGCGAGACTATGCCGTTTTAATAGTCTCATGTCAATAGGACTGTGCAATTATTGTTGGTTTTAAAACCTAGGCAACCATCTTGTTAAGTAGTGATTCGCACATTTTCTGATCCATATATTTAGGGACCGGATAGTTCATGTGTGCTTCTTCAAGGGCTGATTTTGCAATTTTAGGAATATCATCCGTCTTTAATGAGTCCAGGCGATCGGGAATCTCGAAGTCTTTGAGCATGCTGCGCACTCTTGCAATAAACTTTTCGGCTAGTTGTTTGTTAGTTTCTTTTCCTTTTTTGAGGCCACTTACTTCAGCAAGCTGAGCTAGGCGATCAATGATGGACTCTTTTGAGTAATCAAGAATGTGAGGCAGTACAATTGAGTTAGCAAGGCCGTGTGGTGTTGAGTAATAAGCGCCAAAGTTATGAGCGATAGCGTGAACATAGCCAACACTTGCCTTGGTGAAGGCTAGTCCTGCGTAATAAGAGGCCATTGCCATGTTTTGTCTGGCTTCAAGGTTTTTACCATCTTTAACGGCTGTTTCCAGGTTTTCCATGATCAGGCGTGTTGCAGCCATGCCATAAGCGTCGGTATCCGGGGTGGCATTAACTGAAATGAATGACTCAATAGCATGCGTTAAAGCATCCATACCTGTTGCTGCGGTTACAGAAGCGGGTAGACCTAGCATCATGGCACCGTCGAGTGCAGCCATCATTGGAACAAGTTTAGGGTCAATAATGGGGGTCTTCTGGTGAGTGATTGGGTCAGATACAACGGAAACAATTGTGACTTCAGAGCCTGTACCTGCTGTAGTCGGAATAGCAAAGAAAGGCATAGGCGCTTTGCGAAGCTTGAATAAGCCCGCCATCTTTTCTAATGGCTTATTGTTAGTTGCTTTTGCCGCAATTGCTTTACTTGCATCGATAGGTGATCCACCGCCCACGGCCAGGATAGCTTCACAGTGGTTGTTTCGCAAAATATCTACGCCGGTGTGTACCTGGTCATAAGTAGGGTCAGGTAATATGCCATCGTAAATAACATAATTGATATTAAGTTCATCTAAACGTGCCTTAATTTTGTCCAGCAAGCCTATTTTGACTAGTACTTCATCCGTAACGATTAATACTTTTTTGAAGCCTAGCTGGCCAATAGCCGTACATAGCTCAAGTGAAGAGTCTTCGCCAGTAAATAAAGTGGGTTTAGGCATAGGCACAACCGCAGCGGCAACTTTCATGACTTTAGCGAGGCTTTTGTAATACGGGACTTTTAAGGAAAATAACATATCGCATCTCTGTTTAGTTGGTTGGTTGTGATTGGCGGTAGTTATATTCTTTTTTATCGAACTAGAGCAATCACTCTAATTAGAGTATAAGCTCTAATTATTCTTATTGGAACAAGAAATGATGTTTTCTTTGTTTTTAATGAAACAAAAGCCCTTCAAGAAACACGAATACGCACGACTTTCATCACTTCAAAACTCATGCCTGCTACAACTTGCTTATCAGGGTAGTACGTTAAGTTTACCCTTGCGCTTTTAAGTTTTTGATAGTGCTTTTTTCGTTTGAATTGAAAAGGAACGTCGCAAGCCTCAATCATAAGGGTGTTAAGAATCCAGCCATCTTGTTCTCGTTGTACGTGAGATATAACCTTTTTATTATCAGAGTGCGTTAAGCCGGGATGTTTTTAGTGAGCGTCTCAATATCAGATTTTGCCATGTTTAGGTCTCTTTAAAATGGCTGATAAGCTAGTGGTGAGCATCAAAAAATCACTCGGTATGGGGTTGAGCAGTATTGTACTCGCATTAATATTCTTTGGGTAACTTGCTTTTTGTTTTGACTGTTAGAAATTGAGATCTGGTCTATAGTGTAGTGTGCTGTAAAGATAAAATAATGAAGGCTTTGTCAGTGATGAAAAATACGGTACTAATTGTGGAGGATAGTCGCGCATTTGCGTTGAGCGTTGAAGCAGCAATCCGGCAAAATAGCCACTTCGATGTCATTATTGCATTCAACTATATGGATGCGGTTCATCTCGTAAGAACGTATCAAGATGAAATTTTTGTCGCCATTACCGATTTAAACCTGCCTGATGCGAAAGATGCGGCAGCGGCAAAATTGATGGCGCAAGAGGTGATTCCGTGTATTGCTTTTACCGGCAATTTCAGCTCAGCGTTGAGAGATACCGTCTTGAACTTAGGTGTGGCTGACTATGTACTCAAGAAAGGCCAGCAAGACATCGACTACATCGTACGTACAGTTCAGCGTTTGTCGGATAATCGAGATATACACTTATTAGTGGTTGATGATGCTCGATCCTCAAGAGAAATATTAAAAGTTTTATTAGAACAGCAGTGTTATCACGTAACTGCAGTCCGATCTGGTCAGTTTGCTTTAGACTTATTAGAGCAAGGGCAGAAATTCCGTATTATCCTAGTCGATTTAGTCATGGATGAAATGGATGGCTTTGAGCTTTTGAGTGAACTGAGGCAACGCTATGATGTAACTCAAATGTCAATTATTGGCGTCTCCGGTAAGGCGTCTTCAGAACAAATTGCCAAATTTATGAAATATGGTGGTAATGATTTTTTACTTAAGCCGTTTCAACAAGAACAGGTTGCATGCCGCGTGAATGCAAATGCCCAGTCGCTTGATCAATTTGATCGCTTGGGAGATTTAAATGAGCAAAAAAATGAGTTGTTAGGCATGGCTGCACACGATATTCGTGGCCCTTTAGGTGTGGTTTTATCTGCGACTTCTATGCTCAAGCGCGAAGTGCAAACAGAGCATGGTAAAATGTTGCTGGGCTTGGCGGGCGAAGCGGCTGAAGAGATGGAGTCGCTTCTGAATAGTTTGCTTGATATCAGCGCTATAGAAAGCGCTAATATTTCGATTAGCTTTGAACGAATCAATCTAACGCAGTTATTGAAAAGAGTGATTCAGGATATGAAAATCTTAGCGAATGACAAGGATCAGACCTTGGAATTTGAAGTGCCCTTGGTGGCGATTTGGGTTGATGCAGATGATGTCAGAATAAAAGAAGTCATACAAAACCTTGTTTCAAATGCGATTAAATACTCTCCGCGTGCAAGTAAAATTGATGTTTGCCTGTCGTGTAACCATAAAAAAGCACGAGTTGAAGTGATTGATGAGGGAGGAGGCGTCCCTAAGGGAGAGCAGCATTTACTATTTAAAGCATTTTCAAAAATTTCAACCCAGCCCACAGCAGGTGAGCGAAGTACGGGGTTGGGTTTGTCTATTTGTCAGAAAATCATAAAGTTGCATCATGGGGAGGTTCAGTATCGTGGAAACAGACAGGTGGGTAGTATTTTTGAATTTGTATTGCCTATTTCAGAATAGCTTCAAAGTTAGTGGGCTGAGAGCTATATCACATTAATGAAATGTTACAAATTGAAAAACTTCTACAACATACTTATTGGTTCACCGTCGCTATTATTAAATCATTGAAGTAAGGGGGAGCGATTCAGGCCCGCGACTCCCGAAACAACCTTTTAGAGTGATTTCATTTGTTGTAGTTGACCCAGCGATTTGCTGGGTTTTTTATTTTTAAGGAATTAAAAAACGGCAGGCAATAACCTGTTAATGAAATGTTACAACTTGCAAAACTTCTACAACATACTTATTAGTTTACAGTCACTATTATTAGATCATTGAAGTAAGGGGAAGTGATTCAGGCCCGCGGCTCCCGAAACAACTTTTTAGAATGATTTCATTTGTTGTAGTTGACCCAGCGATTTGCTGGGTTTTTTATTTTTGGGGAATTAAAAACTGACAGGCAATAACCTGTTAATGAAATGTTACAACTTGCAAAACTTCTACAACATACCTATCGGCTTACAGTGAGTATTATCAAATCATTGAAGTACGGGGAGACGATTCAGGCCCGCCTCTCCCGAACCAACCCTATTTAAAGATTTTGTTTTTGTTGTAGTTTACCCAGCTTATGCTGGGTTTTTTATTTTATGGCCTCTAATAAGCTATTTACCGCTTCGGCAAATTCTGTCCCAGAATCTTCCTGTAAAAAATGCCCACCCTTTAAGGTAATGTGATTCAAGCCTTTCGCGCCTGGAATTCTGTCCTGCATGTATTTATCTCCGCCTCTCATAATGGGGTCGCCATTACTAAATGTTGTTAAGAAGGGTTTGTTCCATTTTTCTAAAACATTCCAGGCAGCCTTGTTTGCTTCTGATGCTGGGTTGTTAGGCGTAGTGGGTACTAATGCTGGAAAAGCGCGCGTACCTGCTTTGTATTTACTTGAGGGAAAGGGGGCGTCATAAGCGCGACGTTCATCTTTGCTGAAAGACTTGAAACTACCAAACTCTACAATACGGGCAATCGGAAACCAGGGGCTATTTAAAGCGAAGGCTTTCCAAGCTTTAAAAGCACTGGGTACTTTTTGCTCACCAGTCGGTAGCATGCCGTTACCGACAACAATGGCTTTAAAGCGGTGTTCATTCTCCGCCGCTAAGCGCAAGCCTAATAAAGAGCCCCAATCCTGACAAACCAAAGTAATATTGTTCAAATCAAGCTTCTCAATAAAAGAGAGTAGCCAATTCATGTGCGTTTGATAGCTATAATCTGACACTTTAAGCGGTTTGTCAGATTTACCAAAACCAATCAAGTCTGGGGCTATCACTCGATGGCCTGCCGCGGCACAAACAGGAATCATATGGCGGTATAAATACGACCAGCTAGGTTCACCATGCAGCATGAGTATTGGGTCAGCGTCTTTTGGCCCTTCGTCGACGTAATGCATTCTTAGGCCGTCGATATCTATATAATTTGCGTTAAAATGATAGTTGGGTAGCTTGGTGAAGCGGCTTTCAGGGGTTCTTAGGTAGGCAGTCATGTGAAATCCTTTATTATTAATATTCTTTGGGTGATGAATAACTTCTGTTTCGATAGTTTACGGCACAAATAATGAGCGAGAAGTACTTAAAATGAAATTCTGTTTTTCGAATGTCTAAATCAGCCTATAATTCGCAAATGAATCAGACTCAAAACCAAACTTTACCCATTTTATCCGTTCTAGATCAAATAAAATCGACACTTTCAAGTCAGAATGAATTGGTTCTAGAAGCCCCGCCGGGGGCCGGTAAAACCACTATGGTGCCTTTGGCGCTATTAGATGCATCATGGCTGAAAGGTAAAAAAATCATTATGCTGGAGCCGCGTCGCATGGCCGCTCGTGCAGCAGCACAACGAATGAGTGACTTACTTGATGAGCCTGTTGGTAAACAAGTAGGCTATCGGGTACGTTTGGATTCAAATGTAAGTAATGAGACGCGCATTGAAGTCATTACTGAAGGTATTTTAACTCGCCGCCTTCAATCAGATCCTGCGCTTGATGGTGTAGGGTTAGTTATTTTTGATGAATTTCACGAGCGTAATCTTGACACAGACTTAAGTCTGGCTTTGTGCTTACAAGCCAGAGCTTTGCTTCGCGAAGCATCTGACCCACTCAAACTTTTGGTTATGTCTGCCACGCTAGATGGTCAGGCAGTCGCAAACTTGTTGTCAGAAAATGATAACGCGAGCAAAAAAGATGTTACGGTGATTCGCAGTGAAGGCCGCATGTTTCCGGTTGATATTGTTTATAGCAATAAAAACTATCCGATCAGGGAATCAATTATTGAGCCCATCGTACAAGTAATTTTCCAAGCACTTGAGCGCGATAAGAGTAGTATTTTGGTATTTCTTCCTGGGCAGGGAGAAATAAGTAAAGTGCAGCGTGAATTGGCTGTGCGACTCCCTCAAATTGCAAATGATGTGCTGGTATTGCCTTTATACGGCAGCTTAACACTTGCGGCTCAGCAACAGGCTATTATGCCCTTAGCAGCGAACAAGCAATTTGTTCGCAAGATTGTACTTTCAACCGATATTGCAGAAACCAGTTTAACCATTGATGGTGTGAGTGCTGTGATTGATTCGGGTCTGGCACGTGAGCCAGTGTTCGACCCCGTTACCGGAATGACGCGCTTACGAACTTGTCGAATTTCAAAAGCGTCAAGTATTCAACGCATGGGGCGAGCTGGCCGTCTTGCTCCTGGGCGTTGTTATCGCTTATGGCATGAAGAACAGCAGCACCAGCTGAGTGCCCAATCAAACCCAGAAATATGCCAAGCAGATCTGGCACCACTGGCTTTGCAACTGATTCATTGGGGGGTAAATGATGTTTCAGAGCTTCAATGGTTGGATCAGCCTCCCAAAGCGCCTTACAGTCAGGCGAAAGATCTACTGGCTCAGTTAGGCGCCATTGAATTACTAAAAGATGATAGGTCTATTGAAAAACAATGGGTATTAACAACGCACGGTAAATTGATGGCCAATATGCCGACCCACCCCAGATTGGCTCACCTGTTATTGTGTGCGATTCCATATAAACTAGTCTCTGAAGCTGCCATGCTTGCAGCCATGCTTTCTGATCGTGACCAACTTGCGCATTATGGTGCAGATATATCTTGGCGAGTAGCGGTACTTAAGGGTGAAGTGACTTGTCCTCAAAACAGTCGCGGATGGTTGAAGCGTACTCAGCAGCAGATGAGAATTTTTGAAAAATTATGTGCCCAAGTAAAGCCGCAGTTGCAAGAATTTGAAATTCAGCCTCAGCAGGCGCTAGCTTATCTGCTAGCTTGCGCTTACCCTGATCGTATCGCCTGTCGCCGTAAAGAAAATAGCTCAAATTACCAGTTAAGCAATGGTCGTTCAGTCATGTTAAATGAGCAGGATGGTTTAAGGCAGTCCCAATGGCTGGCTGTGGCTGAAGTAGGTGGTTCTGTTAACTTGGGCGTAGGCGCAAAGGCTGACAAAATATTCTTGGCCGCCCCGCTAGATCCAAGCTTATTTGATGGGCCCTTATCAGTCATGGTTTCAAGTGATGACACATTGCAATGGCAGGAGCAAACACAACGCTTTATCGCAGAAAAACGCCGTACAGTAGGTAAACTGGTGCTATCTAGAGAGAAGCTAAAGAAAGTACCGCTTGAAGAAAAAAGTCAGGCGCTGATTAAACTAATCGGTAAAAAAGGCTTGGCGATTCTGCCTTGGACAGATGAAACTAAACAGTGGCAAGCCCGTGTGTTTCTTGTGCGTAGTGTTGATGCGTCAAATGAACAGTGGCCCGATGTTTCAGACGAAGGTTTATTAAATACCTTGGATCAATGGTTAAAGCCTTATTTGGATGATGTTTCCAGTCTGGCTGATTTCAAGAAGTTGGATTTAAAAGTGATTCTGGCAAGTTTATTAAGCTGGCCGCAGACCCAGGCGCTAGATCAACTGGCACCAGTGAAACTAAAAGTACCTTCCGGTTCAAATGTTGCCATTGACTACGAGCAATCTCCGCCTACCTTGTCAGTGAAGCTTCAGGAAATGTTTGGTTGTGAGCAAACTCCCGCTATAGCTAATGGAAAGGTGAGTTTGTTGGTTCACCTACTCTCGCCAGCAAGAAGGCCTATACAGATAACGCAAGATCTGGCTGGCTTTTGGCGGGGCAGTTATGAGTCAGTAAAAAAAGATATGAAAGGGCGCTACCCGCGTCACCCTTGGCCAGATAATCCTCTTGAGGCGCTGCCCACGCGCTATGTTAAACGAAGGCCGAGTAAGTAAGCATTGTCTTATGTCGCTCCCTAAACGGCTGGTCGAGTATTGAGTATTTTTCAAAATAAGAATATTATTCATGTTTTGTTGGGTCGAGGGAAAAGTAGTGAATAAAAAGTGGATGCTCTACGGCTGCACCGGATACTCGGGAAAGCTAATTACTAAAGAATGCCATCGCCAAGGTTTAAAACCGGTTTTGGCAGGACGTTCTGAATCTAAGGTTAAGCGGATCGCAGAGGAGTTTGGCTTTGAATATCGTGTGTTTGACTTGGCTGATGCCCAACAAATTGAACACGCGCTTGCTGATTGCTATATGGTATTTAATGCAGCAGGCCCTTTCACGCAAACTTGCGAACCTTTGGTTAAAGCCTGTCTTAAAAAAGGTGTGCATAATCTTTCTTTGGTAGGTGAAATACCGCTTTTAGAGGAGCTGCAAAAATACCACCAGGCCGCCTTAGACTCGGGTATTAGTATCGCTGTTGGCTTGGGTTACGATGTGATTCCCACCGACTGTATTGCTAATGTATTGAAAGAAAAAATGCCTGATGCAACAAACCTGAGTATAAATATGCAGGGTGCAAGTGACATGTCACCAGGTTCCACTAAAGAAATGATTGAGCAATTAGGTGAGCAGCCTTTTTGGGCCAGAAAGAATGGGCAGCTGGTGGAAAGTACCGCAATAACAAAAAAAATTGATGTTGGCCAAGGCGAAATATTGGCTATGACTATTGCCTGGGGGGATTTGTCCAGTGCGCATTACTCCACAAAAATTCCAAATATTGAAGTGTTTGCCAGTTTGAGCCGGCTTGAGATTTGGATGATGCGTGGCATATCTGCACTTAAGCCTTTAATCAGAGTGAAGCGGGTTCAGGGGTGGATTAATCAACTAATTGACCTCACTGTTAAAGGCCCAAGTGAGCAGGTGCTAGAAGAAAGTCCGGTTTACTTTTTAGCTGAAGCAAAAAATGCCAACGGAGAGGCGGTCAAAGTAAGGCTCAAAACCACTTCAGGTTACAAGCTAACTTATCTTGGTGCGGTATTCAGTATTAAACATGTATTGGATAACTCACCCAAATCAGGGTATCAAACACCTGCGCAGTTGTTGGGTAAAAGAGCCATCGAGCAAATTGAAGGATCATCCCTTATTGAGTGGGTGTAGATGATAGCGTATGTGGCCTTTAATATTTGGGTAATTATATTGGCAGGAATTTTTGGGTTGTGTTTGAATGATCTAGTATGAAATTGTGCAGGAAAATATAGGCTAGTTCCATTAGCCTTAAGGGGATTTTCTAAAACAGTTTGTTGTTTTAAATTACTTATCGATATCGAAGAATAATGCCATGGCTGTCACCTTTTGATGATGCCGCTTCCAGTTTAGAAAACTCGTCATTGTTCAAGTTATTTGTCCAAACAATCACTGCGTGACAGGTTCCCGCATTCAATGCCTTTTCAGTAAGCTCAAAAGCTGAATGTGAATCATTGGAACGTAAGATCATAATATCTTCAGTTGCTGATTTGTCATGCTCTTGTCCCCATTGTTTTAAAAGCTGGATAGGTGGGTCAATCCAGGCTAACCAGCGTTGATCCTGGTTTAAGTGCGTCAGCATTGGTAGTAGAAGTTGAATGCAGTCGGCTTTATCTTTGGTCAGAATGATCTCGGTGACATTCGCTTCATGTGCTTCGGCTTCATTTGCTTTTGGCTTCGTTGCGGATTCTGTGAAGCTCGGGGTACAAATATTATCTTCGGACTTTGTTTTTTCGACTGTTTCGATAGCTTCAGTCGCTTCGGCCAAATGATGCAGGCTATCTAGATAATCTTGTTCATAAATAGAAAGTTGTTTCATTGCATATTCTCCTTTCGAATTACGCCGACACCTAAGCCCTCAATGAATAGCTCCTGCTCTCGAAGATCGATCACAATTGGGTCAAACTCTTCATTTTCAGCTAATAGTTCAACAATATGTTTGTTTTTATTTAAACGCTTTACGGTGACTTCTTCACCAATTCGAGCGACAATTATTTGTCCATTTCTGGCTGTGTTGGTTTTGTGAACGGCCAGTAAATCGCCATCAAAAATGCCTACATCTTTCATGCTCATGCCTTTCACACGTAGTAAATAGTCGGCAGAAGGCGAGAAAAATTCAGGAGTTAGGGCGCAGTAATCTTCAATATTTTCTTCGCCTAGAATAGGGTTGCCTGCGGCTACTTGGCCAATAATGGGTAAACCATCAGGGGTATCGCTTTGAGGTAAACGGATACCTCGGCTTGCGCCTGGTACAATTTCTAAGGCTCCTTTTTTGGCTAAAGCTTTAATATGATCTTCAGCGGCATTGGCTGAGCGGAAACCCAAAGCATTCGCAATTTCAGCACGAGTAGGTGGGTAGCCTGTTTCTTCAATATTCTGTTTAATAATATTGAGTACTTCGGTTTGTCTGTTTGTTAGTTTGATCATGCCCTGTTTCTTCCCTTGGTGCTGGTTAGTGCCCGTTAATTTCTGTTTAAGTAACCAGTACCTGTAAATGTATACAGTGTTTTGCCTTTTGTAAACTATTTGGAATAAAGTTTTCCATTTATTTTATTGATACCTGTCATTTAGCACTGCATGATTTGCGCTATATATTGATTAATTACTTTATTTGGAGCTCATTTTGCGTATTTCCCTGGTGTTTCTTGGTTTAAGTTTATTTACAACGGCTGTATGGGCTGACTTTGATGCTGAAGTAGGTTTGGAGTCTCGTTATTTCTTTGAAGAAGGTCTAAACGAGCAAAACAAGTTTCATGGATCGTTACGAGGAGAGCTAACGTATCAATATTCATCCGGTAATAGTGATTTCGAAGTCATTGCTTTTGCGCGTTACGATGAACAGGACTCAGAGCGTTCGCATGCAGATCTTCGTGAGGCCTCATGGACTTATGTGGGTAATAACTGGGAATTAAAAGCGGGTGTTAGCAAAGTTTTCTGGGGTGTAACAGAGTCTCGCCATTTAGTGGATGTAATTAACCAAACCGATGCTGTAGAAAATTTAGATGGTGAAGACAAGCTTGGCCAGCCCATGACTAAACTATCGTTAGAGCAGAGCTGGGGGACCGTAGATTTATTTTGGCTGCCATATTTTAGAGAGCGAACTTTTGCCGGTGAAGATGGTCGTTTGAGCCTGCCATTTGTCGTTGATTCTGATGAAACTGTATATAGCTCTAATGCAGAGCGTTGGCATAATGATTTTGCTGTTCGCTACTCCCACTATATTGGTGACTTGGATTTTGCAATCTCACATTTTTCAGGTACCAGTCGAGACCCTGTTTTATCATTAAACTCTGAATTTAAATTTGTTCCAGGCTATTATACTGTTGATCAAACCGGTCTTGAACTTCAGTACATTATTGAAGAATGGTTATTAAAGTTTGAAGGTATTACAAATTCAGGTTTACAAAAACGCTATAGTGCTGCTGTTTTAGGTTTTGAATATACTCAAGTTGGTGTTTTTGAAACTAGTGCTGACCTTGGTTGGTTAGTGGAATATCTTTACGATGATCGAAAGAAAAGTGCGCCGCATAGTTTTGAACAGGATGTTTTCGTCGGTTGGCGCTATGCCTTTAATGATGCTGATTCCTCTGAGATTCTTGCAGGTATGATTTATGATCCTGCAACCGAGGAGATGATCTACTCTCTCGAAGCAAATAAACGTATAGCAAGTGACTTAAAATTGAATATTGAAGCGCGCGTTTTTGACGGCGGTGAGGCTTCTGATGCAAAAACAGCCTTTTTCCAAGATGAAGATTATATTCAGCTTGAATTAGTGAAATATTTTTAGTTTTTCTATACGCAAAATCTGTAATTTTGGCTTACACTTTGTCATATATAAAGTGAATTGTAGTGATATACGGTAATTTAGTATCAATATGAATCAAAAATCTAGGGTTGTGGGTAATTTGTTCACAATTGTTGGAAGTAAATGTGATGGCTAAGCAAGAAGAACATTATATTATTAATCCCCAGCATGATGTGCTGCATGTTGATTTGAAAGGGACTTGGAGTCCTGATCAGACCATTGAATATGTGGCAGATTATAAGCGTATAGCGAATCGTTATTTTACGCAGGAATGGGCGTGTGTCATGAATCTGCAAGATTTGGATTTATTATTGTCTGAGTCTTTTCAAATAGAAACCTTTAAAGCTTTGAACGCATGGTCGTATATAAAAGGCATGCGCTCTGTTGCTGTGATTATTAGTAATGCCAATCGTAGTCACTTGCTTTATCAGTTTGAAGAAATCTTTAAGGTGAACCACCCTTACGAAACGCAAGTCTGTTTTAGTGAAGTTCAAGCGAATCAATGGCTAATTGATCAGGGTTTCAGTCAAAAACAGCGAATACGATCACGGGAAACTGCATAGGCGTTACTTGCTCAATATTTGAGGTAGCAGCTTGATCCATAATAATATGACACATTTTGGTCATAAAATTCCTGCGAATATCTGTTTAGTATTGTAGAATGCAGCAGATAATTTATTTGCGTGAGGGTTCTTTTGATTAAAGTCCTGGTAGTTGATGATCATGATCTAATTCGAGCAGGTATTGCCCGGATGCTTTTGGATGACGGTAATATTGAAGTCGTTGGAGAAGCCTGTTCAGGTGAAGAAGCGGTCAATTGTGTTCGAAAGCTCAGTCCTGACGTTGTTTTGATGGATTTGAAAATGCCCGGAATTGGCGGCTTGGAAGCTACCCGGCAAATAAAACGTCATTGTGAGCAAACTAAAGTTGTTGTGGTTACCGCTTGTGTCGATGACCCATACCCTGCTCATGTTATGGAATCCGGTGCTGCTGCTTATGTGTCCAAAAGCAGTCATATTTCAGAAATGATCAAAGCCATCAAACAAGTGCATGCAGGTAATCGTTACCTCAGTTCAGATATTGCGCAGTCTATGGCCTTAGGCACTTCAAACGACTCTCCATTTGATATGCTTTCCGAAAGAGAATTACAAATTTCTATGATGATTGTTGACTGCCAAAAAGTTCAGGCAATCTCTGATAAGCTCTGTTTGAGCCCTAAAACTGTAAATTCCTACCGTTACCGTATTTTTGAAAAGCTTGAAATTTCCAGTGATGTAGAGTTGACTTTATTAGCCGTTCGCAATGGTTTGTTAGAGGTAGATCGCCCCAATTAATACCTCGTCCGATTCTTTACCTGATGAAACTTC
>Ga0105348_1001459_pt1 | contig 15988 bp, 18 predicted proteins | sample EN8Hudsemesocosm_2_FD_83504 | JGI IMG/M metagenome (GOLD analysis project Ga0105348, IMG submission 83504) | Methane-oxidizing microbial communities from mesocosms in the Hudson Canyon - EN8C Hudson Canyon | ecosystem: Environmental > Aquatic > Marine > Cold seeps | place: Hudson Canyon... | reverse complement strand
TATAATGATGGGAGAATAGGTGATGAGTCAAGACGGCGTGAATAACAGTCGACGTCTGCTACTCCTGGGTTCGACCGCTGCTGTTGGTGCTGTAGGCGCCGGCTTTGTTGCTGTTCCATTCCTTGCTTCATGGAATCCTAGCGAGAAAGCAAAAGCTGCTGGTGCACCTGCTAAAGTAGACATTAGTAAATTAGAACCCGGTGCTATGCTGACCGCCGAATGGCGTGGTAAGCCTGTCTATGTTGTACGCCGTACTGAAGAAGTACTGGGTATGCTAGAAGGTTTAAAAGATCGTTTAAAAGATCCAGCAAACGATAATAAAGCACAACAGCCAGATTATGCAGATAACTTACAGCGCTCTCGTCAGCCTGAATTATTGGTCCTGCTAGGTGTTTGTACTCACCTAGGTTGTGCACCAAAGTTCTATGCTGAAGTTAAGCCTGAGCCATTCGATGCTGACTGGAAAGGCGGTTTCTTCTGTCCTTGTCACGGTTCTCGTTTTGATATGTCTGGTCGTGTATATAGCGGATCTCCTGCAGCAGATAACTTAATTGTTCCTCCTTATTCTTTTGAAGGTGACAATGTCTTAGTAATCGGTATTGATGAGGAGACTGCGTAATGAGCCAGCAGAAAAATCCAATCATGGGCTGGATTGACGATCGTCTACCAGTAACCGTGACCTACGAAAAGCATATGTCTAAGTACTATGCGCCAAAGAACTTTAACTTTTGGTATTTTTTCGGCGTTTTATCGATGGTAATGCTAGTTAACCAAATCCTAACGGGTATCTGGTTAACGATGAATTTCACACCGAGTGCAGATTCTGCTTTTGCTTCGGTTGAATACATCATGCGTGATGTAGAATGGGGTTGGTTATTGCGTTATATGCACTCTACGGGTGCTACCTTCTTCTTTATTGCTATCTACCTACACATGTTCCGCGCAGTCTTGTACGGATCTTACCAGAAGCCTCGTGAGTTGATCTGGCTGTTCGGTATGGGTATCTATCTAGCGCTTATGGCAGAAGCTTTCATGGGCTATGTATTGCCATGGGGTCAGATGTCTTATTGGGGTGCTCAGGTAATTATTTCCTTGTTCGGTGCCATCCCCGTTATTGGTGATGACCTTACAACTTGGATCCGTGGTGACTTCCTAATTTCAGGCGCTACGTTAAACCGTTTCTTCGCACTGCACGTAATTGCTGTTCCATTAGTAATCGTTGCTTTGGTTGTATTGCACTTGTTGGCATTACACGAAGTGGGTTCTAACAACCCAGATGGTGTTGATATTAAGAAGCATAAAGATGAAAACGGCGTGCCATTAGACGGTGTTCCTTTCCATCCTTTCTACACAGTACACGACATGGTCGGTATTGTAGTCTTCTTGATGATTTTCTGTTCAGTGATGTTCTTCTTCCCAATGGGCGGCGGTTTCATGCTTGAATACGCTAACTTCGAGCCAGCGAACGGTCTTAAGACACCTGAGCACATTGCTCCGGTATGGTACTTCGGTGCTTTCTATACAATCCTACGTGCGATCCCTGATAAGTTATTAGGTGTTATTGCAATGGGTGCTGCGATCGCTATCTTGTTCGTACTACCTTGGTTGGATAAGAGCCCGGTTAAGAGTATTCGTTACAAGGGTATTATCAGTAAAACGTTGATCCCTGTATTTGGTGTGGTATTCGCTATTTTGACTTGGTTAGGAACTCAGCCTTCTGATGGTTACTTCCTTGGCTTGATCAATAATACGACCTTGGCTCAATGGTTAACTGCTTTCTACTTCGGTTACTTCTTATTGATGCCTTTCTATACTCGTATGGAAAAAACCAAACCTGTCCCTGAACGCATTACTGGAGGCCACTAGAATGAAAAAAGTTATAGCTCTGTTCGCTTTGATGGCTTCTTCGCTTTCTTATGCAGCCGGTGGTGGTATTCCACTAGACGAACATAAAACAGATTTGAGCGATACTGCTTCTTTGCAACGTGGCGCTCAAACCTTCATGAACTACTGCATGGGTTGTCACTCATTAGAGCACGGTCGTTATAATCGTGTTGCTAAAGATTTGGATATTCCAGAAGAGTTGGTGCAAGAAAACTTAAACTTCGGCGGTAAGCGTTTTGGTGATCTAATGACCATCGCTATGCGTACTGAAGATTCTAAGAAATGGTTCGGTGCTACACCTCCAGATCTTACTTTGGTAACTCGTGTACGTGGTGGCGACGGTGATTGGTTATACACTTACCTACGTTCTTTCTACGAAGATACTAGCCGTCCTTGGGGCGTAAATAATGCAGCATTTAAAGACGTGGGCATGCCTCATGTTCTTGCTGGATTGCAAGGTGTTCAAAAGAAAGGTTGTGCACTGGTATCAACAGGTTATGATTCTTTAACGGGTACTGAGATCATGGTTGATAGCTGTGAACTTGCAGAGCCAAAAGAAGTTCTATACTTGGCAGAAGAAGGACAGTTAACTCCAAAAGAATACGATAACCTTGTATTTGATTTGGTGAACTTCTTAGTATACATGGCTGAGCCGATCGCTTTAGAGCGTCAACGTCTTGGTTGGTGGGTATTGTTGTTCTTGGTTATCTTCCTAATTCCTGTTTACTTGTTGAACAAAGAATATTGGAAAGACATTCACTAATTCGTCTTAGAATTGGTAGAATTACCTGTATGGCTCGGCGCGGAAACGTGGTCGGGCTGTATTTGTTTTTGAATAGTTAAAAACTTATTTAGCTGGGGAATTATATGGGTGTTGTTGCTAAACGTTCTTCAATGACGTTTTACTCGGATGGTAGTGATCATTATAGCCACCGTGTACGCATTGTATTGGCAGAAAAAGGCGTAACAGTAGAAGTTCATGACGTAGACGCTGATAATAAGCCAGAAGATTTGGCTACTTTGAATCCGTATAATACATTGCCAACATTAGTTGATCGCGAATTAGTGTTATATCAGCCAAACGTAATGATGGAATATTTGGATGAGCGTTTTCCACATCCACCACTATTGCCTGTTTACCCGGTTGCTCGTGCGGAAAGCCGTTTATTGATTCACCGCATCGAAAAAGACTGGTGTGTACTGGTTGATACAATCTTCTCTGCGACAGCAAAAGATAAAGACAAAGAAAAAGCACGTAAGGAATTACGTGAAGGCATGATGACTATTGCCCCTATCTTTAAAGATAAGGCATATTTCATGAGCGAAGAATTTTCTATTGTTGATTGCTGCATGGCTCCAATTTTATGGCGTTTACCTGCAATGGGTATTGAACTTAGCGGTAAAGCTGTTGAGCCTTTATTCCATTATATGGAACGCTTATTTGATCGTGAATCTTTCCAAGCTAGCTTGTCAGAAGCTGAGCAGGAAATGCGCGGTTAATTAACATGCAGACAATGACACCAAGCCGTCCGTATTTGATGCGGGCGCTGAATGAATGGATTCTTGAAAATGACTGCACACCTTATGTGTTAGTCGATGCCGGTATGCCTGGCGTTCAAGTTCCTGAAGATTATGTGGATAACGGCCAGATTGTGCTAAATATCAGCATGTCTGCCGTTAAGTCATTACTCATCGATGATGATGGTTTATCGTTTAATGCCCGTTTTGGTGGTGTTCCGATTGATCTTTATGTCCCTATGGTCGCGATCTTAGCAATATATGCGAAAGAGAATGGTCAAGGTATGGTATTTGGTAATGAAGCGGGTGCACCTGATCCTGATCAGCCACCAGAACCGAAAAAACCTAAGCGTGATGATGACAAGCCTGCTAAACCGAGACCTGCTTTAACCGTGGTTAAGTAGTTCGGCTAGATAAAAAAATACCCCACGAGATTATTATCTCTTGGGGTATTTTTTTGCCTATGGCTTTAGTAGAGATATTGGCTCTAGCAAGAAGCTATTGGCTATTAAGTTGCCAGTCATAATTGAGTGTTTCAAACTCAGCGAAACGTCCTGCTTCAATATTGTATTGGGCAATAAACTTTAGAATGCCAGCGGGCTTTTCATCTTTTGCAAAATCTTCTGCGAACCAGCTAAAGATCTTTGAGATATAGATTTTCTCACCCTTTATTCTGATGCCCTTACCTGAATTAGCTAAAAAATTTCGAGTTTGTTCATTGAGTTGTTCATTCAGCTTATTAGCAGAATAAGCTTCGGTACGTAAATCTGGGCAGCTTAATGAGGCGCATACGATAGCGAAGTGAATTCTTGGCTCGTTCATGTGGCGCAATATTTTATGCTCTATGGTATCTAAACTTATCGCTTTACCGGCTAATACTGCAGCGGGTTTTTGCCAAACAGGACTGAACCAAGTGCCGATATCACGAATACTCTTTTTCGGCATATGATCAGTAACGAGCTTAATTGCAAATAAATTATAGGTATTGATATAAAAGGCAATTTTATCTTTGCCCTTGAGTGATGAGGGGTCATACGATGCAAGACGTTCGAATAATGCTGAGTATTTGGGATCTTTGCTAATTACCTGGTAATTTAGAAGATTGGTCTGAATGCCCGAGGTTTCGGCTGATAAAATATTTTCTTTCAATAAAGCACTGTAATCAGACCAATCGAAATTTTCTGAGCCAGCAGATAAACTGTTGGCAGAACAATAGCTACTTAAGATTAATAAGCTGAGTGCGATGATACGCATAACATTAGAATCCATCTAATAAAGATTCTAATAAGTATAGGCCTCGAGAGTCGTTATGTCATTGAGGCGGGTCACATTCTGAGCTGACTGTATTTAAGAAGACTCTTTTAGTAATAAAGATTCAATGATTTGCGTTGTTTCTTCATTATTCCATTCTCTTTCCCCTAGCATTCGACCGATCAGCTGCCCTTGTTTACCAATAATAAAGGTAACGGGTAAGGCTGATACTTCATAAATATCCCCTGCTGCTCCACCTTCAAGCGCGATAGGAAATTCTAGCTTCATCTTTTTGATCCATTTTTTAACCGCTTTTTCTCGCCCTTGATCGACTGATACAGCAACAATAACAATGTCATCATCTTGGTACTTGATTGAAATGGCCTGTAGAGAAGGCATTTCCATACGGCAAGGAGTGCAGAAAGTTGCCCAGAAATTGAGTAGGACAATTTTTCCTCGATAGTCAGATAATTTTATGTCTTGTTCATTGCTACCAGGTAGTGAAAAGTCGGGAGCCATAATGGGGGGCTCTTGAGGGAACTGGTCATAAGGAACGTTAGCAAAAGCGGACAAAGTTAAAGTGCTTGAAAATAGAATGCAAAAAAATGTACGGAAAAAAGTCATGGTATTTCTCATGGGTTTAAACTATCTAAAACATCATATAAACGAGACTTATAGACTTCGTTGAATACAATTTCACTTTGATTATTGATCACAATAGTAGCAGCCATTTTTCCATCATACGTATTTTGTAAAATGTCATCATCATCTACTAAAGTCGTCATATTATTGTAGCCATTATCTCTTTGGTAGTTTTTCGCTTGAGAGATACTTCCGGATATGAAATCGACCATAAGAAATCGTATATTTGGATATGAGTCAGATTTATAATTGATCTCATCCATGTGTCCACCACAGGTCGTGCACCACATAGTAAAGTAGAGAACCACAGCGTCATTATTTGCTAGCTCATCTTCTAGGCTTATCACTTCGTCAGTGGTGGTAGTTATATTGAAGTTTTCACTTATCTTTATTTTAAAACTATCGCTATTGCGAATATCCTTACTTTCTGGGGCCAAGTCTTCAACGCAAGCGCTGAGTAATATGGCAAGGCAAGGTATTAGTAGTCTTCTAATTAAAAGCATAGCTTACGCCTAAGGTAATAATATCTGTTACAGAAAAGTTCATGCCGCGATTGTCAGAAGCAAATGCATGGCTCCAACTTGCTTTATAAATGTAACGTAAATCGGGTGTCGCGTAGGCCATTGAAAGTGCAGAAGACTGTTTCTCAAACTGGCTTTCAGCTTCTTCATGATTTGCAGTTTTAGCCTTACCTTCACTTAACTTTGAGAGCGCTGCGGTAAACGTAAGCGTATCTAAATCTTCTAAAAATACGGTATAGGCAAGTGAGGCCGATAGCGAGGTTCGATCACCTAAGCGTTTAGTATAGGGATCAATCGCCTCCCCATATTCTTGATTAACCGGTCTTGCTAGATATTTTCCGTATGAAGCTTGTAGGGTTGCAGTATAAGGGTAGATTGTTTTTTCAATGACGATATTAGTATCAAAGCGATATAATCCACGACCAGTGATGTCATAGTTGTCGTCGACATCATCGCTGTACATCGAACTTCCCGTAGGGATCGTAAGACTGCCACCTAAGTATATCGCAGGCCTAAGATCCGCTAAGGTATTAACCTGGTAAACACAGGTTACTCGATCAAAAGTTTCATACCAAAAGTGTATGCTGGTATCACCGATACCTTCTGTTTTAGAAGTCTCGCCAGATACTTTATTATCATTCCAAACATAAGGAACAACAATGCCGGCTTGCCAGTTATTAGATAATCTTTGGCCATAAGCGAGGTTCAATCGGTATTGGTTTTGGTTGTCAGATTTTGGGTCTGCAATATATTTCCCCGCCGAATCCCACTTTCCTTGGTAGGTTTCAATGTCAAAAGAAACATCTACTACCTTTTTTCCAAACTTAGGCAGAATTAGTGATCCTGCACTACCGCCACCACAGCACGAGGCTGCAAACGTTGTTGAAGAGCTCAGCAGCGCAATCGCAACGATGATCGTCTTTTGTGAAAAAATAGTAGATGTATTCATTTATTTTTCTTTCTACCTAGTGGTTCATATCTGACATAGAGCTTGTTTTACTAAAAGTAGCGTAATCAAGACCATTGGTCATTTTCGCATCACCATTCACACTCAATTTGACATAAAAAGCATCTGTATAACCATTAATGTTTGCGGTCCATATGCCTTTACTATCAGGTGTTGCTGCAGCCCAGTCTTCATCGGCAGCATCTTTATCCGCACTTACAAGAACATTAATGCTGTCGATACTTAGCGCATCAGCGGTGTCTTCACTTAATGTTGTACTTATCGCAAGTGTTGGAAAGTTCATACCTTCCTTAGTAGCAATAAATAGCTCGACAGAGCGTGTGGGCATAATCATCTCTGGAGCAGTATTTAAGATAATGTAAGAGCGAGGAATGCCTCCAACAGTATCACCGGTTTCGCTGGTGCCTTTTAACACGGCTTTAGAAGTTTCAACCATTGGCATTGTGACATTAGGGCTAAAGCTTAGAGCTACAGCATTCGCTAGCTCAACCTCTACTGTCCAAGTTCCCATAATCATAACTTCTTCGTTTCCATTTTTCATGGACGAAGCCATTGAGAAGTAAACCGTGCACTCAGAGGCGCCTAGCTGATCTGTCTCGGTGCAACCTAAATGCGGTGCACCATGATTCATACCGCTTGTCATATTCATCATGGGTTTGAGGGTCGGAGTTTCACCGTAGACTGCAATGCCATCAAGGTCTTTTACATTGATGGAATAAATTGATTTACCAATAATGCCTGTATTGCCATTATCTGAAGAGGCTAGGCTAAGCGTATATTTTATATCTTCACTTGGAGATAGATTTTCGTTTGATGTTGAGTCATCACTTGCACCACAGGCCATTAACAAACAAGCGGCTAAGGTTGAAGTTGTGGCTTTAACAAAGGTATTTGGTTTAAACATATTAATCTGCCTATCTATTATCAGTAGTGACTATAGAGGTTTTCTATTGTCATTATTTTGATGAACATCAATAAGACAGAAGGTTATCAATCTTGCTTAAAACTAAGGAGTGACAAATTGTCGCACTTAGACGCTTTACGTATATTTAGAGCAGAAAGATGATCTAGATTATGGTTTTTTAGTAATCGTGATTTAAACTCATCGCGACTGATATGTATCAAGTTCATTGTTTTTCTGTGCACATACTATGGCGCTTCAAAATATGTTTTTTAGGAGAGAAAATATGAGTCATTGCTGTGGTGGTTGTGGCGGTGAAAATCCGTCAGAAAAGAAAAATAGAGAGACCTCAGAAAAAGAGGCTGATAAACAGCAAGATAAAAACTCCGCAGAGAAAGCTACTTCACCGACTGGAACATGGCAGCCAGCTGGTAAATAATAAGTCAGCCTTTTAGAGGATTTAAACATCCACTAAGAGGCGGTTCACTAAATAAAATTTCCTTAGATAATAGCTCTAGGATAATCAGTTTCGTCCGTAGTAACGAGGGCGCTGAAAGCGAAAGAATCCATCTTCTTCTTCCTTGGCAATTGTAATAGAGCTTTTACCAAAATACTCACTACGTAATATATTGAGTTGATTAGCTGAAATTTCTCCATTATCAGCGAGTAATTTTTCGCGAGAAGCCATATAGGCATTGCCATTATCCCAACGTTCCTGACGTTGATCATCAATAATGGCCATTTTTTCAATTGTTTGTTCGTCAAAACCTAACTGCAGTCGAATATTTTCAATTTGTTGTTGACGTTCTTCGGCAGTGAGCTGTCGCAAATCTTTTTGCACAGAATCGAGGCCAAACAATACAGAGGCAATCGTCCCTTGAAGGCTACCTGTTTGAGCGTTAATAGTATCGACTATAATGCTATTCGCTTGCTGAAAAGAACTCTGTAAACGCTCAACCCTGTCTCGCATTGGTAGATCAAAAGCGATATCTAGAGCATCTATAGTCGTGTGTAATTCTAATTGGGCTGCTTCATAGCTGTCTTGCTCTTCTGTCCATATTTGGTGTGCGGCAAGAGGGAAGAGCTCGGTTCTTTTTTCCCATAGCATGCCCCCTCGGCTGAGGGTGTCGAGCTCCATCAAAGTACGATTTTGCTCAACCAACCAGCGTTGGTATTGATCCAAGCGAGTCCAAGTACTTAATATTGCATCGGCATAACCAGGGAAAGTTACCGCCAGTACTTTCTTCAACTGCTTGTTGATTGGTGCAGGTAAGTAGTGAGCAAGGTGTTCGCGAATATAAATTATTTTCGCTTGAATGTACGTTAGATGAATTTGATCTTGATACTGCTGCTGCAAATCTAAAATAATATTTTGAATGTCTGAATTCCATTCACTGTTCAGTTTTTTTATTTCAGTTGGCTTTTCACTCTTTATCTTAGTGATATCAGTCTTAGAAGGAATTATTTCAGGGTTAGGAGCTAAAAAATAACCTGAAATCATTAAACAAATGAGTAGGCCCGTGCCTAAAAAAATCTTCAACATACAACACCTTTTTTATTATTATAAGAAAGCAGCACGTTAACGTGCTGCTTAAGTAACAGACTGCGCGGATGCTACAATAGTGGCTCTAAGTGAGGCCAAATTAGATCTGCTAGCTTCTTTGACCCAGAGCTGGCTGGATGAATTCCGTCGAATACAATATCGCGTTTGTTAATTACTGCGCGAGGATCAACGAAGGTACAGTTAACCGTCGAGTTAGCACAGGCATTAGCTAAGACCTTGTCACCATAATCAACGGCTTGCTTTAAGCTCTTAAGAGGCAATAAGGCATTTTTAGTATAGTAGTAGCCAAGATAGATAATATTCTCTACACCGTCATCATCCATATCGTTTAGTAGATCAACGCCTTCTACATACAAGTCGTCGATGAAATGACGGCATTTAGCGCTTAACTTACCAAACTGATACCACTGTGTTTTACAGTTGAATGGGTCGAATTGAATAATGGCCGGTATAAGTATGTCGTTACCGCCGCCATCCATTACGATAGTACGAATATCACTATCATCTAGCTTGGCTTGAGCATACTGCTCAACTACGGGCTCTACGCCGATACCTGAGTTGTATAACTGAGCACCACTCAAAGTATATTTACGGAAAGTCTGTCCGGCGTATGCTTCTAGATTGCCCTGCAGTTCATCTGATAAATCAAAAATAGAATCACCGAGGGTAATTACCTGGTTATTGTCAGCGCTTTGAACATAGTCGGGAGATTTGTCTCCGCCACATGCGGTTAAGAATCCTGTGAAAGCAAAAAGCATGATATGGATGGGTTTGATCATAAAACATTCCTTCATTTATTTTTTTGTTTTTTAGGTAGCCCACAAGAGTGTGGAGCTGTTCAAAGCTTATGAAGGAAATGAAAATGTGAAGGGGTTTTTTGATGACAATTCATCGAAATGTTACGAATTGATTAAAACTATTTGTGAGATTGTGACACATGACTAGCGACCAGTTGGAAAAGGTCTAGTGCTTACTTATTAGAAAAGATTAATTACGCCACAGTTTTTACGTGACTCTGTGTGTCTATAGGCAATTTTGACTCTATTTTAGGTAAGCAAAAAAAGCCGCAATCTAATTAATAGAGTGCGGCTTCTGATGAGTCATAGGCTAACGAAGGCCTAGCTGAATATTAATTCAAGCCAGTTTGTTCTGCCCTTAACCTAGTTCACTCAGTTTTTGCTTCAATACTTCCATTACAACTTGCGGGTTAACACCCTTAGCGGCTTTACGAGCAGCGCCAATAAATGGCCCAATCGCTTTTGCACGCTTGTCTTCAGGAGTATTTAAATACGCTTCAACCAGTTTCGGACTGTCAGCTAATACCTGAGCAACGACGGCTTCAATTGCCGAGGTATCAGATACTTGCTTAAGACCTAATTGATCGATCAGCTGATCAACATCAGTACCTTTGCCTTGCCAAATCGCATTAAAGACTTCTTTTGCACCATCGTTAGAAATAGCGTTGCCTTTAACGTTCTTCAAAATAGCGCCAAGCTGGCCGGCATTCACAGGAATGTCAGAGATGCTGATTTCATTTTTATTTAGCGCGGCAGAAACATCACCCATAACCCAGTTAGCAGTAATCTTGTAGTCGCCCGAAATTTCAGCGGCAGCTTCAAAATAATCAGCCATTTCACGGCTAGCGGATAATACACCGGCGTTATAAGCAGAAAGACCATGCTCAGCTTCAAAGCGTGCTTTTTTCTGCTCTGGTAATTCTGGTAGCGTTGCTCGTACAGCTTCAACGTATTCTTCATCGATGATCACAGGCAATAAATCTGGATCAGGGAAGTAGCGATAATCGTTAGCGACTTCTTTAGAGCGCATGCTGCGAGTTTCGTTTTTATCGGCGTCGAATAAACGAGTTTCTTGCGTAATGCTGCCACCGTCTTCAAGAATGTCCATTTGGCGTTCGATTTCTACATCAATCGCGCGCTCTACATTCTTAAACGAGTTAACGTTTTTAATTTCGGTACGTGTGCCGAGTTCTTCTTGGCCTTTAGGGCGTAGAGAAACGTTACAGTCACAACGCATAGAGCCTTGTGATAGGTTGCCATCACAAATACCCAAATACATTACGATACTTTGCATCTTACGGAAGTAAGCAGACGCTTCTTTCGAATTGCGCAATTCAGGTTCAGAAACGATTTCGATGAGCGGCGTACCACAGCGGTTTAAATCGATACCTGATTGGCCATCAAAACCTTCGTGCACTGATTTACCGGCATCTTCTTCAAGGTGCGCGCGCGTTACGTTAATACGGCGGCTTTTGCCTTCACCCAGGTCGATATCAATATGACCCATGCCGACGATTGGTTCGTGCAGCTGAGTAATTTGATAGCCTTTTGGCGAATCAGGGTAGAAATAGTTTTTACGATCGAAGACCGACTTCATGCCGATCTCAGCATCAATCGCTAGGCCAAACTTAACCGCCATGCGTAACGCTTCTTCGTTAAATACCGGTAAAACACCCGGCAAACCCAAGTCGTAAATATTGGCTTGAGTATTGGCTTCAGCACCGTATTCGGTATTAGAGCCAGAGAAAATTTTAGATTTTGTAGCCAACTGAGCGTGAATCTCAAGGCCAATTACCACTTCCCATTCCATGATAGAGTCCTTTTATTTTAAGCCCGTTGGAGTTTTAGTATGCCAGTCAGTAGCATTCTGGAATTGATGCGCGCAGTTTAATAAGCGGCTTTCATCAAAGTAGTTACCAATTAGCTGCAGGCCAACAGGAAGATCGTTGATCATACCCGCTGGTACAGACATGCCCGGTAAACCGGCCAAGTTGGTTGCTAGGGTATAGATATCTTCAAGGTACATGCTCACGGGGTCTTTGCTTTTCTCACCAAACTTAAATGCTGGGCTTGGAGCAACAGGACTCATGATCACATCTACGTCATTAAAGGCAGCAACAAAATCATTCTTAATTAAGCGGCGAACTTGTTGTGCTTTTTTATAATACGCGTCATAAAAACCCGCAGACAGTGCGTAAGAACCTAGCATAATACGGCGCTGAACTTCGTCACCAAAACCTTCACTGCGCGAACGCTTATACAGGTCTTCAACATCTTTCGGATCTTCACAGCGATGTCCAAAACGAACGCCATCCATGCGAGATAAGTTGGCAGAACATTCTGACGGAGCAATCACGTAATAAGCAGGAACACACAAGTTGGTATTCGGTAAGCTAATTTCTTTTAGGTTCGCGCCCATCTTTTCGTATTCTTTGATCGCGTCTTGAATGGTCTGTGCCATTACTGGATCGAGATCAGCGCTGAAATATTCTTTTGGCAAACCAATGGTCATGCCTTTTACAGAATTATTCAGGTTAGCGCGGTAATCGGGTACATCACGTTCAATGCTGGTGGAGTCTTTTTTATCAAAGCCTGCCATCACATTCAACATCATCGCCGCATCTTCTGCAGTGCGAGCAATCGGGCCGCCCTGATCAAGACTTGAAGCGTAAGAAATCATACCGAAGCGAGATACACGACCGTAAGTTGGCTTGATACCCGTAACACCACAAAATGAAGCTGGCTGGCGAATCGAACCACCGGTATCGGTTGCAGTAATACCAGGAGCTAAGCGTGCAGCAACGGCCGCCGCTGAACCACCAGAAGAACCACCGGGAACATGTTCTGCGTTCCACGGGTTTTTAACAGCGCCGTAAAAAGAACTTTCGCTAGAAGAACCCATAGCGAATTCGTCCATATTGGTTTTACCCAAAGAGACGGCGCCAACTTGATTGAAGTTGTCAGCAACGGTTGAATCATAGGGAGCAATGAACTTATCTAACATCTTCGAACCACAGCTGGTGCGAACACCTTCGGTGCAGAAGATATCTTTGTGCGCCATCGGCACGCCGGTCCATTCGTTAGCATTACCCGCCGAGCGCAATTCGTCTGCTGCTTTTGCTTGGGTTAATGCTTGCTCGTCGGTGACAGTAATAAAACTATTATACTGACCATCTAAATTATTGATGCGGTCTAAAAAGTGCTTCGTTACTTCAACACTGGAATATTCGCCGGCTTGTAAATCTTGAGAGATTTGAGCCAAGGTTTTGTTATGCATAATTTATCCTTAAGTCTTAGCTCTGTTATTCAACAACTTTGGGAACTAGGTAATGACCATTTTCAGTACTTGGGGCGATCTTCTGGAATTTCTCACGATTATTTTCTTCCGTGACAACATCTGCGCGTAAACGCTGCACAGCATCCATAGGATGTGCCATTGGCTCTACGCCATTGGTATCAACCGCTTGTAACTGATCCACTAAATCCAAAACATTGGATAAATTAGTTTGAAACTCGGCGATACTTTTTTCGTCTATTTGCAAACGCGAAAGATCGGCGATTGCGAGAACCTGATTCGTGTCCAAAGACATGGGCTACTCCACTGTTTATCCAGCAACTTGCTACCAAGGCTAATTTAGCTTGTTGATGCACGTTATAAAGGGCATTTTTAAAGGCGATAAGTTACCACATATAGTCGCAGGATTTTAGCGCTTATTGAGTCCGTGGCCTATGTAGACAAACTAACTTGCTGATTAATGCACAAGTTGTGATATGGAAGCTTGCCGAAAGGTCGCACCATTGCTAGAGTTAAGCCAATTTTGTAGCTAAGTTCCTTGTCGTATTGCTCGGGAACACTTTATTCAGTTGAGAATTTACCAATGTTCAGAAAAGTAAGAGGTCTTTTTTCTAGTGATTTGTCTATCGATTTAGGCACCGCTAATACCCTGATTTATGTAAAAGAGAAGGGGATCGTATTGAATGAGCCATCGGTTGTGGCCATTCGTTTACAGGGAAATCAAAAAAGTGTTGCTGCAGTCGGGACTGATGCCAAGAGAATGCTAGGTCGTACTCCAGGCAATATTCGTGCAATTCGTCCTTTAAAAGACGGTGTGATTGCTGACTTTGAAGTCACCGAAAAGATGCTGCAACACTTTATTAAAATTGTTCATCAGGATTCATTTTTAGCGCCAAGCCCACGCGTAGTGGTCTGTGTTCCTCATGAAGCGACATTAGTAGAGCGTAAAGCCATTCGTGAATCGGTATTGGGTGCCGGCGCTCGCAGAGTCTATTTGATTGATGAGCCTATGGCTGCTGCAATCGGAGCAGGTCTTCCTGTTGAAGAAGCACGCGGCTCAATGGTTGTGGATATCGGTGGTGGTACTACTGAAATAGCAATTATCTCCTTGAGCGGCGTTGTTTATGCAGAGTCGGTAAAAGTCGGCGGTGACCGTTTTGATGATGCTATTGTCGCGTATGTACGTCGCAACTATGGCAGCTTAATTGGTGAAGCTACGGCTGAGCGCATTAAGCAAGAAATTGGTACAGCTTACCCGGGTGGAGAAGTTCGCGAAATTGATGTTCGTGGGCGTAATCTTGCTGAAGGTATTCCTCGAAGTTTTACTCTGAATTCCAATGAAATCTTAGATTCTTTGCAAGAGTCTTTAGCTTCAATAGTGCAGTCGGTTAAGGGCGCACTAGAGCAAGCGCCGCCTGAATTAGCATCTGATGTTGCTGAGCGTGGTTTGGTATTGACGGGTGGTGGTGCCTTATTACGTGACCTTGATAAGCTATTAAGTGAAGAAACAGGCTTGCCTGTTTTGGTTGCTGATGACCCACTAACATGTGTTGCTCGTGGTGGCGGTATGTTCTTAGAGAAGGCTAGTGAAGCTGAGCTTGAATTATTGTCAGTAGATCAATAGAGACAAACCCTATTTAGCAAATTAGTTCAAAGGGCTAGAGGCGTGATTTTATCGCACCTTTAGCCTATTTCCTTATCCTATTTAGCACTTTCCTTGTATAGTTAAGCGAACGTGGATTGAAAAAGGATCAGGTCATTAAATCCCCTGTTGAAATAACCCCATTACATGCCTCACGCTTGGTCGGCATATTTATTCTGTCGCTTGCATTTATGTGGCTAGATAGTCATAGTCAGCTGTTTCAACCCGTACGCCATGGATTGGGATATGCACTTTATCCTCTGCACCAAATTGCTTCGGCGCCCTCTGTATTAGCGGATTGGTTTGGCGATTCTGCGAAGAGTCGACAGCAGCTCGAGCTTGATAATGCTGAGCTATCCGCGCGTAATTTAATTCTTGGTCAAAAGATTCAACGACTCATTTCATTAGAAACAGAAAACTTCGAGTTACGAGAGCTGTTAGGCACTTCGGACCGAATTGATGAGAGCGTCATCGTGGCTGAATTAGTGGCTGTAGATCCTGACCCTTTTAGCCAACAAATTATTATTAATAAGGGCAGTGAAGATAGCGTCTTCATTGGCCAGCCTGTATTAGACAGCCATGGTTTAATGGGGCAAGTCATCGACGTTCTGCCTCATAGTAGCCGCATTTTATTAATTGCTGATTCAAACCATGCGATTCCCGTGCAAGTAAATCGCAACGGTGTGCGTGCGATTGCAGTAGGCTCTGGTCAGTTGGGTGAACTCAATTTGATCTATGTACCGGATACCGCTGATATTGAAGTCGGAGACTCGTTAATCAGCTCAGGCTTAGGTGGCCGCTACCCGAGAGGTTACCCCGTAGCTAAAGTAGCTAATGTTGAACACTTCCCAGGCAAAGCTTTTGCTGTCGTGACGGCAACGCCAAGCGCACAGTTGGATCGAAGTCGTCATATGTTATTAGTGTTCAGTGATGATGCGAATCGTGTTCCGCCAAAAGTTTTATGGGAGCAAAAATAATGCTATCCAGAGGTTATGTCTTTTTAGTT
>Ga0105348_1001457_pt1 | contig 15997 bp, 13 predicted proteins | sample EN8Hudsemesocosm_2_FD_83504 | JGI IMG/M metagenome (GOLD analysis project Ga0105348, IMG submission 83504) | Methane-oxidizing microbial communities from mesocosms in the Hudson Canyon - EN8C Hudson Canyon | ecosystem: Environmental > Aquatic > Marine > Cold seeps | place: Hudson Canyon... | reverse complement strand
TCCCTCCCCTAACCCTAGATTCTCTAGACTTACATTAATGCTGTAAATATGAAAAACTGCTTGCCTGATTATGTGGCCATGCCTAATGAAAACTGGCCCACCGCTTCTATAAAACTACCTGGTTAATACCCCACTAAACACAATAATAAAAAGTGAACACAAGATGAACGATAAGCTATTTAAAATTTCAATGGCCAGCATCGCCGTTATATTTACAGGTATATTTTGCGCAGTGGTATTGCCCCCGCTAATACAAAACCCCGACATCGTCGCGGCCTTTGGCGCAGGCTTTGTGAATCCCTATGCATCGGGTTACTCGGCCGATGTATTGCTGTGCTGGTTGGTGTTAGCGGTGTGGATCGTTTATGAAAGAAAGACCCTTAAGGTTAAACACGGTTGGTGGTGTTTATTGCTGGCCATGATGCCTGGGGTAGCGGTGGGCTTTCCTGTGTATTTGATGGTGCGCTTGAAGCAGGTACGCCAGGAGAGTGTGAATCAGGAGTAAGCTTGTAGCTAATTGCCTTAACATTAAATTAGCCCCCTGCTAAAGGGGGCTAATGAGTTCTAAATCACTAACGTTTTGGTAAAACTCATCTCCCGAATGGCGTACTTAATACCTTCACGCCCCACACCACTGGCTTTCACACCACCAAAAGGAAAGTGCTCGGTTCTAAAACCTGGGCCATCATTTACCGCTAATGTGCCTATATCCAACTCCTCAAACAAGAACTTGGCCACCGCAAGGTTTTGGGTAAATATCCCGCCTTGAAGCCCATAGGCCGAATTATTAGTAAGGGGAATTAACTCATCCAGGGTTTCAAAACTGCGCAACGGCATCACAGGACCAAAAGTCTCTTCCACCATCAAGTCACAGTTGTCGGCTACGTTATCCAGGATTGTTGGATAAATAATATTGCCTTCGCGCTTATTGCCCAGTAATACATTGGCACCCAGCTCTACTGCTTGCTCGATGCGTTGTTTCACTTCATCGGCGGCACGGGTATTAATCACTGGCCCTACAAAGGTATCTTCATCTTTTGGATCACCTACTATCAATTTTCTGCTGGCTGTTACCAATGTGTCTTTGAATTCATCGTATACGTCCTGGTGTACAAAAATGCGCTTAGCGGCGGTACAACGTTGTCCGGCGGTGGCAAATCTTTGGTTAATAGCGGCGTTTACTGCGCCTTTAATGTCGCCGTCGGGCATTATAATTAGCGGGTCATTGCCACCCAACTCCAGTAACAGTTTTTTATAACCTGCCGCCATGGCGATGGAATCCGCCGCTGCGGTACCGCCGGTGAAGTTAATGGCGGCAATATCTTTATGGGCAATCAAAGCTGCCATATCGGGTACATCGGGAATACACATTTGCAATACATCTTTTGGGATACCCGCTTCATGGCACAACTGGGTTAACATAGTGGCAGTGGCTGTATTTTGTGGGCCGGGTTTAAACATGATGCAGTTACCCGCTGCGAAGGCCGGACCAATTTTATGCATGGCAATATTAATGGGGAAGTTAAAGGGCGTGATGCATAAAATGGTGCCCAATGGGCGCCACATGACAATGCCTATTTTATTGCGGGTAGGGGCGTAACAGTCGCTGTCCAGGGCCTCACCACTAATCTGCCTGGCCTCTTCACCGCTGGCCAAGGTGGCATTGATGGCCCTGATCATTTCCACTCGGCTATCGCTGATAGTTTTACCAGTTTCACTGGTAATAAGTTGGGCCAGTTCCTCTGCATTTTCTTCTAATAGGCCAGCGAGTTTCCTTAAGATATCGGCACGTTCATGGGCGGCTGTTTTTTTCTGGGTAAGTTGCCCTGTCTTTAAAACAGCAATGATTTCACTTATTTTCTCAGAATTGGCGTACCGGTAGTCACCGATTAATTCACCCGTGTAAGGGTTGCTGATGGAATATTGTAAGCTCATAACGGTTCCTTCTAACTTTTGTAATTTAGCTTTTTAAAGTGCCAACACCAGTTGATAACCAATGTGGGCACCGGATAGTAATAGCGCAATTTTCATCAATGAAAAAAACGTTTGGCTATTGATGACTGCTAATAGGCGGACCCCCACCTGTGTACCCAAGATGGCTACTGTTGATAACAATAAAATCAGCGGCAGGTTATCCATGAACGAAAACCCTAAATAAATAAATGCTGGTATCTTGCAAAGGTGAGTCACCAGCTGCATGAAGGACTTAGTGGCTACTACCTGCTCCTTGCTTAGGTCGTCCCGTACAAAAAATACCGCCAATAGTGGGTCTATGGCTCCTGCTATGATGCCTATGGCGCCGGTGATTAATCCCACCCCAAAAAACTGTCCGTTACTTAAAAAGATCTGAGGCATTTTTTTGGGTTTAAATAAGGTGTATGCAATCAAGATTAATAACAGACTTAAGGCCATAAATTCACTGACGTAGTTCACCAAAAAAATCGTAGTGGTGGCCGAGCCTAAAATCGCGCCCAGTGAAAACGTGCCACACATGCCCCAGCGAATATGCTTGGCTAAAAACCAGCAACGGGCGGCGTTGCTGAATATTTGAATCACGCCGTGAATAGCAATCAGTGGCCGTAACGGCATGGATTGACTCATGGCGGCGAACATTAATACCCCACCGGCCATGCCGGTTACCGATGTGATTAAGGATGCGCTGAATATGGCTAGGCATATCCAGATGGTGGCCTGGGTTGAGAGGGTTATTACTTCCATTGCTACAAGTTAAAACTCCAACTAATACTTAATTTCTATTCTGTACTAATCCTGTACGAGGCTGCTTGCAGGCGACAGGCGTCGGCAGACAGTTTTATTCCTGCAACATTGATCGCCTGCAAGCAGCCTCGTACCGGATTTCGCACTTACTAGAGTTCGCTAAAGGCTTTATCCAGAGTTTTTACAATAAAATCTGCCTGCTCCACAGTGAGGGTTAATACCGGGCACAAACACAGGGTATTGTTAAACTTGGTGAACGAACGATTGGTGCGGCCAATCATCAAACCATTGGCCAAGCAGCTAGCCGCTATTTTTGCCGCTACCGATTCATCTACAGGCTCTTTGGTTTCACGATTAGTTACTAGCTCCATCCCCAGTAACAATCCCTTGCCACGTACCTGGCCAATGATTGGATAGATTTCTTGTAAGTCGCGTAGGCGCCCATATAGGTACTCCCCCATGTGGGCGGAGTTTTCGATGAGGTTTTCTTCTTCTAATATTTTCATATTTTCAAGAGCCGCGGCCGGCCCAGAGGTACAACCACCAAAGGTGCTGATATCACGAAAATAGACTTCTTTGTCGCAGGCTTCTCCTTTAAATTTATCGAATACTTCTTCAGTAGTCACGCAACATGAGATGGCCGCGTAACTGGAAGCCAGGCCTTTTGCCATGGTAACGATGTCTGGCTTAATGCCGTAGTGCTGATAACCAAACCATTTACCGGTACGGCCCAAACCACACACCACTTCGTCCATGTGGATTAAAATATTGTGTTTTTTACAGATGCGTTGGATTTCTTGCCAATAACCTTCCGGCGGTGTGATCACCCCACCGCCAGCGGTGATGGGTTCAAAAATGGCGGCGCCAATGGTGTCGGGCCCTTCACGCAGAATAACCTCTTCGAATGCCTGGGCCGCTTTCAAGCCGTAATCTTTGCTGTCATCAAACTGGTTGCGGTATTCCAGGCAGTGAGGGAATTCCACAAAGCCATCTAGGAAAGGGCCGTACTGATTACGACGCTCTTCCTGGCCGGTAGCGCTTAAGGTTGCGATAGTAGAGCCGTGATAATCTCGCTCGCGGTATAAAATTTTATATTTCTTGCCGCCATATTGGTTATGGGCAATTTGGCGCACCATCTTGAAGGCTTTTTCGTTGGCTTCTGAACCCGAGTTGGCGTAATACACTCGGTCTAGCCCTGGCATTTTTTCGATGAGCTTTTCGGCAAAGTTGGCCGCTGGAATATTGCCGGCAGTGCTAGCAAAGTAATTAAGTTTCAGCAATTGCTCACTCATGGCATCTACTATGCTTTTGCGGCCATAACCCACGTTCACACACCACACCCCCCCCGAGCTGGCATCCAGATATTTGTTATCTTTGGCATCCCATACGTAACTGCCTTCGCCGCGTACAATCATCAGGGGATCGTTTTCGTCAAAAACACTGTGCTGCATCAGGTGGTGCCATACGTGTTTTTTATCTTGCGCAACGGCAACTTTCGCCACTTGATCGGAATACATAGTGAACCCACTTTTTGTTGGCCAGCAAAAGCAAAACCAGAATAAAGACTTGCGAGCATATTAGAGTCAGGTGGAATTTGGCTGTAGCGCCAACTTTAGGAATCTATGGGTCCAGTTTATTTAACTGGACCTAAGGGAGGGGAATGCCGCTATACTGTGCAATATGGATTTAATGATGAACATTGAGTTTGAGGCCCATCGCAGCCTGCAGACTCAGCTCCGAGAAAAACTGGTTTATTTTATTCGCCAAGGTCAGTTTGGAGAGAACGCCCTGCCTTCCAGTCGTAAGATGGCTCTGGCTTTAAAAATTTCCCGAAATACCGTCACGGCTGTATACGACGGCCTAATGGATGAAGGTTATCTCATTAGTCGAGATCGCCGCGGGGTGTTTGTGAACCCCCAGGTTTTAGATGATCACTGGCAAACATTGGCGGCAGAAGAAGACCCCGACAATGAACTGGCTTTGCCGGTTAACTGGCAAGGACGCCTAAAGACCCAACCCAGCGCTTATCGCACACTAAACAAAGATCCCCACTGGATGGACTACCCCTACCCCTTTATTTATGGGCAAGTACAGCCGGAAGAATTCCCTTTGTATCAATGGCGCGACTGCTCACGTCAGGCACAAGGCAAGGGCCAGGTTAAAGATTGGGTAGAAGACTACATGGATGCCGACAATAAAGAGTTGGTGATGCACATTCGCCAACAGGTATTAAATAAACGGGGCATAGTGGCCAGCGATGAGCAGGTACTCATTACCCTGGGCACGCAAAATTCCCTGTCACTGTTAGCGAATTTGCTGGCCGATGCCAACACAACCTTAGGTGTGGAGGAGCCCGGTTACCTGGATGCCCGAAATATTTTTCAGCAGGCCAGAGCCAGCATTAGCCCTCTGGCATTAGATGAAAACGGAGTTAAAACCGGCAAGCAGCTGAATCATTGTGATTATGTCTTTGTAACCCCAAGCCATCAGTTCCCCACTACCGTTACCATGTCACTGGCGCGCCGCAAGACGCTATTACAGCAGGCGCAAGTGGATGACTTCATCATCATTGAAGATGATTACGAGAGTGAAGTTAACTTTTTAACTCAACCTTTGCCTGCTTTAAAGAGTTTGGATAACAGTGGGCGGGTGATTTATGTGGGCAGTTTTTCCAAGGCTTTATCGCCGGGTTTACGCATTGGTTTTTTAGTGGCCGACTCCCAACTTATTAAACAGCTGCGAGCCCTGCGCCGCTTAAGTTACCGTCATGCCCCCGCCAATAACCAACAAACGCTAGCCTTGTTCATGGGGCAAGGATTTTATGAAAGCCACGTGCGACGCATGCGTGGTGTGTATGAAGAAAAGTGGCAGTTGATGCAGCAGGGGTTGGAGCAATATTTGCCTAACTGTGAATTGCATAGCACACCGGGCAGTTTTTGCTTTTGGCTGGAGTTACCCACAGGGTTAACTTGCCAAGTATTGATTAAAGCTGCGGCTGAAAAGGGAATATTTGTGGAAGCCGGAGAGGCGTTGTTTATGCATCCGCCTAAAGGTAAACATTTTATTCGCTTGGGGTTTAGTGCGATTCCTAAAGACAACATATTGAAGGGGTTGCAGGCATTGGGGGAAGTGATTAAGACGCTTTCGAATAAGTAGCAGCACTACTCATCTAATACTACCTATTGTACGAGGCTGCTTGCAGGCGACAATCGATAGCCAATAGTTTTGTTCCCGTTAACATTAATCGCCTGCAAGCAGCCTCGTACTTATGTAGTCTAATTGAATCGTGTTTCTAAAGGACTAAGACCCCTGCTCTTGTGCATTGTCCTCAGCCGCCTGGGCATCCTTAGCCTTCAACCGAGCCAAATATTCATTCACTTCCTTCTTCACTTCCGGTGCAAATAGATACAGCGCTAAAATATTAGGCACAGCAATTAAAAACACAATGGCGTCCGAGAAATCCAACACCGAACTTAACTGCGTCATACAACCCAACATAATGAAAAAGCAAAAAATAAATTTAAAGGTGTTTTGCACACGCTTACTTTCACCAAATAAATAGGTCCAGCCCTTCATTCCATAGTAAGACCACGAGATAGCCGTAGACAAAGCAAATAACAACGCAGCAATAGCCAAGGGGTATGGCGCCCAACTTAGGTGGTGCTCAAACGCCGCCGAGCTGAGGGCGATGCCCTGCAAACCAGACTCCATTAAACCGTAAGGGTAGGCCGTGGTTAAAATAACCAAGGAAGTTAGCGTGCAAATGACTAGGGTATCGATGAAAGGCTCTAACAAAGATACGATGCCTTCACTGGCAGGCTCTTTGGTTTGTACCGCCGCGTGGGCGATGGGGGCCGAACCCAAACCTGCTTCGTTAGAAAACAAGGCGCGCTGAAAACCGATTATTAATGCGCCCACGGCACCACCACTGGCCCCTTCCATAGTGAAGGCTCCTTCTATAACCATGGCCAAGGCATTAGGAATGTGTTCGCTGCTCATGGTGATTACCACCACACACAACAACATGTACAACACCGCCATGAAGGGTACGATTTTAGAGGTTACATTAGCGATAGAACGAATACCGCCAATAATCACCGCTCCCACCACCAGTGCCAGCATCAAACCAAACAACCAACCCTTGTCGGCAAAGAAACTGTTGTCGCCACCCGTGATGCCCACAATTTGCACATAGGCCTGGTTAGACTGGAACATGTTGCCAATACCAAAACACCCTATTACCAATGCCAACGCGTAAAAACGTCCCAAGCCTTTACCCAATTTTGGCCAGTTGGCGCGGGTAAAATAAGCCTGTAAATAATACATGGGGCCACCACTCACCGAACCATCGGCATTGATGCGGCGATACTTCACCCCCAGCGTACACTCCACCAGTTTGGTGGACATGGCCAAAAAGCCTGCTAAGAAAATCCAGAATGCCGCGCCTGGTCCACCCAAACCTATGGCCACCGCCACTCCGGCAATGTTGCCTATGCCCACCGTGCCCGATATGGCCGTAGTGAGTGCCTTAAAGTGGGAAACCTCACCGGGATCGTTTTTATTGGCGTAGTCACCACGTACTAACTTAATGGCATAGGGAAACGCACGAATGTTAATAAAACCTAAATACACAGTGAAAAACAAAGCCGCTGCCGCCAACCACATAACGATGATGGGGATGCCATGGCCAAATAAATCGATTTTGTAAAAAACAAAATTTGAAAACGCCGCGCTTAAGGGTTGCAGCATTTGGTTAATGTCTTGGTCTATGGAGGCGTGGCAACTGAAAGACGCCAGCGCCAACAGACTCAGCCATGTTATTTTTTTTATAAAAGCCGTCATGTATTGGATGCTCTAAAAAGTGATGCCATTTCCGTTTCAACAAACGTGCCGCTGTAAGTGTGTTAAATGGCCATAGGTTACTACCCTGCCCCTACTATAGAGGGAAAACTTTTTTAAGGTCAATGGCCGAATCGGCTAATGAGTGTGATGAATAACTTAAGGACGTCCAAGACCATATTGCTGGTGCAATAAAGATGGTTAAGTTCAATCATGGTGCATAAACCATTTTATTGGGCATCAGCGTCGAATAAAAGAACACGAGGCTTTGATGATGGCAGCCAGTCAGAACCTGTGGGCAGAGACTTAATCACTAATCGCCCCCTATAGAATGACTAGGCTTCCATTTTACAGGGGGTTTTTCATACCACACAGGTGTGGCTCAGTGAACCATCATTGCTTGCTCAATCCGCTAAAAAACCCAGTAACGTATTTTGAGTGTCCACTGGTTTCTCTATCATAGGAATGTGACCGACATTTTTCAGAATAGTGACATCTTGCACGGTTAAGCGACTTTTTAAATTATTGGCTTCACACAAGTTGTGAACCGAGTCTTGTTCACCCCACAGCATATAAATGGGGTGATCTAGCTTACTACCATCGATTTCAGACCTGGGGTGGTCAAACCCAAAAAAGTGTTTTCGGTACATTCGATTGCCTTTAATAGACATTAAATCATGATGGGTGGTGACCAGTGCATCGCTGACGGAAACTGGAAAATAAACATTATTCTGCAGTTCATTTTTCACCAGAAACTTTGGAAAAATATAGCTGGAAAAGGTTGCTGCCAGAGGTAAATTCTCGGGGATGAAGAGGGGGCCGTAATCCTGCTCGGGACAAATGCCACCGTAGGCGTCGATTAGTACAATTTTTCTAATTCTTTTTGGGTGTTTTTGCGCGTACTGTAACGTCCAATATCCGCCCATGGAATGACCGGCAATATGAAAGGCATCCAGCTCTAATTTGTCAAAAAAGGCTTCGAAGAAAGCAATAAAAGCCTCGTTGCTAAAGTCGTTATTTTTGTTAGCACCGGTTAAACCATGCCCTAAATAATCGGGCGCTATCACTCGGTAGTGTTTACTCAACTCATCCATGATCGGCATGTAATGGTGCATATTGCCCCCATTACCATGCAACAGAACCAAAGTTTCACCGGCTCCTTTTTCGTAATAGTGAACACTCATACCGTTCACGTCCACGAACCTGGATTCTGAGTAACTGTATTTCTCTTTCATAACCGCCACATCGACTAACGGATAATAATGGCTAAGTAAAAAGGCTATAAAAGAGAAAAATGCCAATATCCCTGCAATCTTTGTTTTCATGATGTTTTAGCGCCTTTCAACATTTCATGGGAGGGTTGTGATTGTGCTTCGGTACCCTCAGAAATATGATATTTACGGGTAATCTGGGGCACATAGTTAACCGAGCAAAATACGCACTTCAGTTTATTTAAAATGCCCTTGTTATGAGTCACTTCATATATGAGTTGCATCAACCCAGACAACAGCAACCGCAGTGGATTATGATGCAAAGTGGGGTTACCCCACAGGCCAACATTTGGGGTAGCATGTTGATTGTTAGGCAAACCCTTAAATGTGCCAAAAACCATGTCCCAGAAAAACCCCATGCCACCGCCAATGTTCACTTGATTAGTCGTATTAGAGCTAACAATTTCAGCATCTCTAGAATGGTGCAAATAGTGATAAACACCGGTGCCGGCAATGAAAGACAGGATTCGAATCCAGCGAGATTTTATGCCCTCTTTAAACATGGCCGTTTGATGGGAATAAGCTTCTGGAATCCACATGACTAAATGATAGAAAAATATTTCCATAAATAGCTGACGCTCAAAAAATAGCTTGGATAACGCCGCAAACAATAAGGTCTTGGCAAATACGATTCCAATAAAAAATGGAATAGACGTAATCACTACGGTTGTCGTGGCTACCGTTAATATAGGAGGAACATGGTGAAAACGATGCAAGGTTAACCATAAAAATCGATTTAAATGGCAAAGGCGGTGAATCCAATAATGAAAAAAACCTTGCACCATATAGGTTAAAACAAAGGCGATAATTAATGGCAATTCAACAATGGTTGGCACTTTATTCGCTAATTCAAGTGCATAGTTAAGCAAGTTTTGTTCGGCGTTAAAGCCGGTTATAAAGTCATTACCCAACATGTAAGCCACAAGGCCTAGTCCAATGGTGGTGATGGATACAAAAACAACATTTAGTGAGTTGGCACCCACAAACAGTAAAATGGTTTTTATAGGCAAGTCGGGGTGATTACTTCGGTAGGCCAGCTGGCCCAGTAAAAAAACGCGCATGCGAAACAGCACATTAAATATCAATAGGCCACACGCCCCAAAAAACAAAATAGTATTTTGTTGTTTTAACTGTTCAAAAAAATCGGCTATCAGAGCCCATTGAAATTCATCCCCAAATCCAAACCCCAGGAAAATACCTGGGTAGACCCTAACAAATGTTATGGTAAATACTAGGATAAAACTGATCAGAAGGATTCGTTCAAGTCGCCCCCAGCGGGAGGAAATATCCGGTATTTCTGTATTGAACAGCTTGTGGAATAGGCTTGTTTTGCTACCCATATCATTAACATCCTATCTATTTTTACAGCTCAGCGTAAACCCGACAATGGGCTTTAATTAATCTATTGTTATTAATTCATATTGTGTTGAATTGTCAGTTTCCTGTATTGACCATGGTCGCCAAACTTTTACCATTTCCAGCCAGTGAAAGTTGTAGTATCTTTTATGATTATTGGCGTTTCACATATACTAGAGGGAGCGGGTCATGTTAGCGCAACAAATAATATCCGTGCATGTGAACGGCTTGCTGAAGTTGTTTATGCAACACTATAAGGTTGATGCACCTCACGTATTGCAGATGTTATCCGCTTCTGAAGGCGAGAAGACCATAACCTATCAGCAATGGTGGGATGCCTTGGCAGAGCTTCGAGATGCGTCAGGCATAAATCATATCGGCTTGATTTTGGGTAGCTATATAACACCGGAATACACAGGTATTCTCGGCTACCTTGGCATGTCTTCACTCACACTGGGTGATGCCCTCAACAACTTTGAACGTTATCAAACCCTGTTATATGGTGGAGCAGGGGGAAATATTGAGCGCAGGGGAGACAATATTTTTTGTCAGTGGACACCTAGTGATGGAATCGTCCACAAAGAATCAGATGAAACACTGATTGCCGCGCTGGTTTGTTTTACACGTTTATTAACAGGAGATGAATCCCAGAAACCTGCACGCATTGGTTTTATGCATGCCCAACCGGCAGACCTGTCTGCCTATGAATCCCTGTTTCGCTGCGAGGTTTCATTTTCATGCCAGTCTTTGTTTATCGAAACCCCCGTCATTCAGGCCCACCTGCCATCTAAAGCCAGCAACCCCACCTTGGGTGCTATTCTGCAACAGCATGCCCAGGCTATGTTGGAGGCGTTACCTCCAAATAAAAATAATTTTTTAGACCAGGTAAGACAAAAAATTAAGGATTCAATAGATTTAGGGATTGCCACTCAAGAGCAGGTGGCCAAAGATCTGGGGGTATCAAGCCGCACCTTACATCGAAAGTTGCTCGAGCACGGTGTGCAATTTAATGTATTGCTGCAGGATATACGCTATCAAATAGCGAAACAACATCTCGACGCGGGCCAGCTATCTATCGCGGTCATAGCCCATCGTATGGGTTATTCAGAACAAAGCGCTTTTACACGAGCGTTTAAAAAATGGTCGGGGATGACACCCATCGCCTACGCAAAAGGCATACACGTCAGCCATGAAAGCTAACCTGATTTTTCACACAACCACAGGCCACTCATATATTTATCTTCAGTAACAACATATTGCATTACCTTACTGCACCACATCCATGTGGCTTTATAATTCATCCTTATTCGTAATTACTATTTTGGCGCAAGACCCATATCATCCAGGCGCAATAGAACTTCTGTGCGCCGATTTTTTTTGATCTCTTGCCAGGGAACATTCTCCTGGGCGCCTAATATGGCATACAGCATATTAAGACTTACCCTAGGAATCTGTTGCTTCAATAAACGGTACAACTCAAACGGCTCACAGGCTAAAAACTGCTGGGCGTCTGTGATACCCACCTGCTTTAACATTTGTTGGCTTTTTGGCCCCAGGCCCTTGAGCTGATCTATTTCCATGGAATTTAATGTCGGCTAGGTTTAGCTATTTAAGTAAGCCTGTTTAGTGGCTTCATAGTCTTTCACTAGGGTGTCCATGGCATCCGCCTCATAGGCTCTTAAACCACTGAGCAAAAAGTTTTTCTCGCCACAGCCCACTACTTTTCCGTCTGCCATAATATTAAAGTGAATGGATACATCACCGCGTTTTCCATCCACATTAATTTCCTGTTTGGCCAGCTCTATGGTGGGATTAGTAAACGCCATTTCATTTAGCTCGATCACCATGCTTTGATACATGACCATGGGGCGGGATGGATTAATCATCACGTTTTCTTGCTGCATTAATGGCAATAAAATAGCTGGAAAAGTTTTCCCTGAAAATTTCACATACTCAAGGGAAATGGCTTCAATTAACGCGGCGTCGGTTAATACATCACCGCTGCGCTCAACCTTAGTGGTGACCTTGTCGCCGCTGACGATATTAAGCTCGCTGGCATCTTCTACCATTGAGAATTCACTGTCGGCAGACACCATGCCCACAAATTCGAAGCGCATCTTTTCGCTGATGCCCATTTTTTGCAAGGTCAAGGAGAACAATAGATCACCAGGTACCACGAAACGTTTGGCATCTTCATCGTGTAACGGGTTGAAGTCGTTTGCAAGGCGCTTGGCAAAGTCACTGCCCTGCTGTCGGCTAACCGACAACACGCCGTTTGTTTCATTGAAATAGGGTGCCAATAACATATTTATTCCAGGGTTTTGAATATCCAACCGGCATACTAGCAGGAAACATTTGGCCTACCTATTGCGGTAGAGGGGATATGGACTATTTGTGGTGAATGGCTCGTGAAGAGCCCGTGTTAGCTGACAGTACGTACAAAAGAGTGTAATGGTAGAACTAAAGTGCCCCACCCTAAAGCCCATGCGCCACCTGACCTTTTGAGCGATCAGATGATGCAGTTTGGCTTAACTACCTACTTACATTTCGAATTTCAAACCGGTCTCCAGCTGATGACGCTCATAGCTGTATTGGGCTTTATCGGCTTTTACCTGCTCGAAGCGATAACCCATTAGCCACTGGGCATTCAAGGGTAGATAGGCACGCAGGCTAACCTTGCCGTTGAATTTAAGCTGATGTTTTTGGTTAGCGCTGTATTCATCTATGGTGCCAGCCTGACCCTGATTGCTTTCTCTGTCGTAGGCAAAATCACTAAATTGATAGCTCGTGGTCAAACTGCCCTTGCCGCTTAAGCGATAGCGGCTACGAAATTCAATCTTGGCTTTTTGGTTGTCGTAATAACCACTGCCATTGTCCACTCGCTTGTCGTAACCAAGTGCCATGGCCAGCTTGTGACGCTTGGATATTTTTAGGGTATGTTCATATGCTAGGGCCCCATCAATATACCCCAGCTGAGTATTGGCCATGTCAGCGCCACTGATATTCACCTTTTCGCGATGGGTGTAGAGGCGGTAGCTGACATCCACGCTAAACTCATCTTTTTGTCTTTTATTAATTTTATGTTCAAACACGTTGCCCAAGGTAAGGGTGCGGTAATCCAGATCGGTAATGTCCAAACTATTGAAATCCTGATAATTTTTTTGCTTGAATTTCACCTCATATTGCCAAGCCAGCCCCTTATTAAGTTTGTATTGTTTTTGCCACTTTAGATTAAGCTGAGTGTAATCGTATCGATCGTCCAGGCTCTCTCCAGAATAGGTGCTTAAGCCACCGTTTAATCGACTCACATAGGTTTTGTCCTGTTGCTCAAGATGTACTTCAAAGGCACTGGGATGTTTTTTTGAGCGCCCTTTATACTGTAAAGCAACACTGGCTTTTTCTTTGTCGGCCCAATCATCACTTTGTTGGTATTGGTGTGTCTGCCACTGTAAAACGCTGGACCAGCGCTTGCTAATATATACTTTACCCTTTAGATCCAGGTCCATATATTGGCTGGTCTCTACCGCGTACTGGTGGGCAAACTTATAGGGATTGCTATCACTGCCCAGCATAGTGGTTAGGCTTATTTCGTTGGTTTTTGCCTGCCCCATAGCCGGGACTAAAATGGCCATGGAAACTAGTGATATTTTTTTAAAGATCATATTTTTTACTCCGCTAACATCTGCTGGGCAGGTTTAAATGTAGGGGCCAGTGCCAGTAGCAGGCCCAGTTGTTTTTTACTGGCGCTTATATCGCCACTTTGTTTAAGCAGTTTGGCCAGCATGAAGCGGGCATCTATGTCCTTATCATCGCGTTCCAATAATTCAAGTAAATTACCTATGGCGTCCTGCAGCTGCCCGTCCTTTACCAGCAAGGTTGCAATAAGAATTAAGTCACTGTTTTTAAGGTCAGAACTGTGAATTTGAGCCAGCACCATTAGCGCCTGTGAGACCCGTTGTTGCTCACTTAAATAATTGGCCAACTGGCGTTTTATGATGCGGCTGCCGGAGAAATGATCATTTAAAAACCCAAGCTGATCTATGGCCTTGATCTTTTCGCCGCTTAACCACAGTAGCTCGCCGTAGAGGCGCTCCATTTTTTTATTGATCGTTTCGGTTTTTTTAGCCAATAGAATAAATTTTAGCGCACTGTCTATTTGATTTTGTGATTTGGCCACTTGGGCCGCCTCCAACGCTACCCTCCCTTTGTGTATGTTCTGGCTTAACAGGTTTTGATAGGCTGAAATTTGTTGTTTGTCGGTTAGCTTTTTATTTTTTAATTGCAGCAGGCGCCAATCACTTAAATAATCATACTGAGAAGATTTTTTCAGATTCATTAGCTGGGTAGTGGCATGGTTAGGCCACTTTTTGTGCTGATAATTTAATGCCAGTAAATAACGGTTTTCACCTCGTTTGGACTTAAGTACTTTTATGGCGGCAATGGATTGCTCAGGTTTACCATCCAGATAAAAATCGAATGCCGCACTAAATACGCTCACTCTGCTTTGTAGGCTCTTCACCCTGTGGGCATATTTTCGGGCGTTATTAACTTTACCCAACTCCAGATAACTCCAGGCCAGTAATTTGTTGGCTTTAATAGAGCTTTTTAGTAGCTTGTATTTAGACTTTAAAGTCTTAATGCTGCCGTTAAAATCCAGGTGTTGGTATTGAAAGCCAGCCACTTCCAGGCGCAAATTTTTGTTTTTACTGTCCAGGGCCATGGCCTTCTGGTAACTGCCCAACACCTGTGTGTAAGGAAGCTTGGCCAGTGATTCCATACGGGCCTGCTTTAACCAGGTTTTACCATGATTGGGCCGAAACAAGATGGACTGGCCAATATGCTTAAGGGCAAGGCGCTGCTCTCCCATTTCACTCAGACAACTGGCTAATAACGCATGAGCCTTGGCCTTGCGCTTGGCACGACTCACCAACACTGCATGCTCCATGAGCGCACGACTGTTTTCACAGCCTTGGGTCTTTTTCAATAATATTGCCAGGTTAATAGCCGCCATCTGGTGATTGCCATGCACACTTAATATTTTTTGATAGATAGCGATGGCCAATTCCGGTTTTCCCTCACGACCATGATTAATCGCTTGGGAAAACAATGCGCTGTCTACCTTGTATTCTGGTGTGTCCTGCTCCAGTTCAAATTCCCCCTCTACTTGGGTTATCTGATTAAGATCAATTTTCTGCATGTCTCCTAATTGGCTTTGCAAGACGTTTTCATTCCACACAATTGCCAGCGTTAACAGCAGTACCAGGCTTGCGTACAGGATGCTGCTGCTTTTTAAAATGGCCATTAAGCGTTACCCCCTTCGATGGCTTGAAATAATTCCTGTTTAAAACCCTGTTGGTGAATATTTTGAATTTCAAGGCCGGCACGTCCGTTTACTTCTAACACTAAAGCCCCCACCTCTTTATCCAGACACACATCCACCCCAAGATAGGCCAGAGGAATGGCGTCATAACTTTTCTCAGCCAGTAACTTAACGGTTGACCAATGGGGAATATCCAGGCCAATAAGTGGCGACTGGCCGTCCGGGTGATGCGTTATTTTTTTGCCCTGATGCATAGCCTTAAGAGTAATGCCACTCTCAATATCTATGGCCACCCCGATGGCCCCTTGGTGCAAGTTGGCTTTGCCGTTAGAGGAGTGACTCGGAATGCGCAGCATGGCACTGACAATTGTTCCTTTGGCTAGGATAATGCGAATATCACTTAAACCCAGGTCGCTAATATTATTGATGTGCACATCCTGCTGAATAAGGGGCTCGATGTAAGCGCAGTCTTGCTCACCACTTTGGCTGTAAC
>Ga0105348_1001452_pt1 | contig 16030 bp, 15 predicted proteins | sample EN8Hudsemesocosm_2_FD_83504 | JGI IMG/M metagenome (GOLD analysis project Ga0105348, IMG submission 83504) | Methane-oxidizing microbial communities from mesocosms in the Hudson Canyon - EN8C Hudson Canyon | ecosystem: Environmental > Aquatic > Marine > Cold seeps | place: Hudson Canyon... | reverse complement strand
TCATAGGGTACTAAGTAAAATAAATGTCGAGCAGTATAAGTTTGAAAATGATAAATACTCCGGTGTTTTTCTGCCAGTAGCATTTGACGCGTATAATGATTATAAGCCAAAAATTATGGTTATAGGCAGAGAAACTGCTGGGTGGAATACTAATAATGATAAAAATACTATCAAACGAATTATTAATAAAAAAGAAGATGGTCTTCTAAGTGACATTATTGAAGAGTCAATTAAACGGTATAGCTGGCATTTGAAAACAAAGCCTGATGGTGAGTTGAAAACCAAACATAGAAGCCATTTTCAGCGTTACTATTATAGAGTATCTAAAGAGCTAGGCTTGTCGCCAGACGGTATGATTTATGCCAATTTATTTGCTTGGGATTATGATAATAAGTCTCCGCTAAACAGGCCGAAAGAAGAAGTTTCAAAAATTACTGACTTATCTTTAGAGCTTTTATCTATTCAGATTAAGTTTTTTAAACCTGACTACATAATTTTTGCCACAGGTTTTATGCGTATTGATCCTATCATTAAAAAACTGTTTAAAGAGTATTTTGAAGAACATGAAACAGTTAGCGTTGTTCCAAAAAAGCTTTGGGAGTTTAAAGCAGCTAACGCTACTTGCTTTCGTATCGCTCACCCACGGGCACAAAATGGTCACGCCGACTTTAGAGATGAAGTAATAGAAAGAATACGTAATTACTCGCAGAAAAAAAGTCAGCCTTTGAATTAGCCTGTATAGAGTTTCTATTCGTAATACATACCTTGTCCCCCATCTGCCCGTAACAAATAACAAGTTATGCTATTAAAATTAGTTGCAATTACTTATACCAATAAAACAGATTATTAAGGGGGTTTAAGAGATAACTAGGCATGTATATGTATAGGGTGTCTCAATATACAAATGTTAGTCTTCAAAAACAATGTATCAATCAGATTAGAGGTTTCAAATGAGTATTTATAAAGATGCTGAAGAGTTACGAGAAAAATTAAAAAAAGAACAGAAGAGAAAATTAAAAGTCGCATTATTTGGGCAGCCAGGTTCTGGGAAATCAAGCCTAATAAATAAACTTGTTGGTTATGAGGCTGTTACAGTGGGCGTTTCAACTGATGAAACAGTTGAAGCTGAAATTGTTGAATGGGAAGATATTTTGCTTGTAGACCTTCCTGGTTATGGCACGACTAAATTCCCAGAAAATAACTATTTTGATGAATTCAAAATTGAACAGTTTGATATTTATCTTTGTGTATTTTCAGGGAAATTTCATGCAGCTGATACTCGCTTTTTTAAAGAATTGAGAAGCAAAGGAAAGGTTTGTATTTTTGTTAGGAATTATCACGATACTATTTGGGAGGATGGGAAAGAAATTGAAGAGTTAGAAATAGATATTTGTTCGGATGTAGAAAAACAGGTTGAATCTAAAGAAAATGTTGTTTTTACAAGTTGCAGAAAAAATCATGGGTTAAAAGAATTGTCAGAGTCTATTTATACCAATATTGATGCAGCAAATAGAGTTAAATGGGCTAAGTCAGCTAAAGCTTATTCTATTGAATTTCTAGAGGAAAAGAAGAAGTCCTGTAAAACATATGTTTATACCGCATCAGGGACTGCTGCTGTAAATGGTATGAATCCTATTCCTGGGTTAGACATAGGAATTGATGTAAGTATTCTACTTGGTATGTTTGCTAGTGTTAGAAACTCATATGGGTTAACTGATGAGAAGTTAAAAGCTAAGGAAGCTTTGATTCCTACTCTCACACCATTGATCAACAACATTATCAGATATAGTACTAAAGAAGGGCTATTATACTTGTTAAAAACTTTCGCTACACGGGAGATTGTAAAAACTGGATCTAAATATGTTCCTTTGGTTGGCCAGGCAATTGCTGCTTCTATTGGGTATGGAATAACTCGTTCTGCTGGAATGTCTTTCCTAGATGATTGTCATAATGTCGCTAAATTAATTTTAGAAAAAGAACTTTCAAAGTAAGGGTTCTTATGTCGTGGATACCAGGGATAATCGGTGGAAATGTATTTAAAAAGATCTTTGATGAGGACTCTGTATCTCAAGATACAGAGGACGTGAAATCAACTTTAGATCAAAATATGTTAAGACTGAGAGATGAACTAAAGTCATCCTCAGCAAAAACAATAGCAATAATTGGTCAACCTGGCTCTGGAAAGTCAACATTGTTACGTATGCTTACTAGAGGTAGGTGTACTCCTCTGCCAATTATTGGTCAAAAAACAGATGCTACAGCATGGCATAATAACCTAAGTGTAAATTTCTTTAACAACTATCAGGGTATACAGTTTATTGATATTCCTGGTTATGATACTAATGATCACCCTATCGATAGTTATTTAAAATACTTCCCATTTTCTAATTTTGATAAATTGATTTTGGTTGTCAATTCAAAGATTCATGATTCAGATATCAAAGTTTTTAATAAAATAGTAGAAGCGGGGTTAAGTAATGTGGTGGTAGTTCGAGGTCATTCAGATGGATTATGTGATTATGAAGGGGTGTTGGAAGACTTTGATAAAATGTTCAACATTAGAAGATTTAATTTAGAGCTTATTTTCTGTAGTAGTAAAAACAAGGAAGGCATAAATAGGCTGGCTAATTTTTGCGAATTAGATTAACAAAGGAGCTTGTAAGAGAATTAAATTTCCAGCCTCAAACTGTGTAAAAGCTGTAGTGGCCAATGGGACATAGAGCACCGCCTAAACTATGGGCTGTAATCCATAATTTTTTCTTATTTTAAGAAATCTGATCAATAATATTTATACCTAGTATTGATGGAAATAGTGCGTCTTGGAAACCTTCATGCGCTTTTGTGTCATCTAGAGGTCCAGGGTTTCGAACTGCTTGAAAGTTCGCAAACCAATCCCTTAATGAGTAGGAACCTCGATATAAAGATGATCATTTGGCTTACAAAGCAAAGCAGGTTCTGTTTAGTTCTAAGTATATTTGGCTAATAGAGTTATTTAATAAAACAATAGGGGAAACGAGATACTTCGAAGAACAGGTTTACGGAAATCAAAAGCTACTACGTCGTTTTGGTGAGTATAATTAATTCAATCAAAGGCAGTGAATACCACTATGAACTTACTCAAGTCCGGCACAGGAAACCAAAAGGCCAACAGAAAAAAGGCGATTCAATATATAGTAGAAAACATAATTGAAACTGATACAGTCGATGAAAGTGCAGGAAATATTACTGCAACAGATGGATCCCAGTATCATGTATCTTCTTATGCAGAAACGCCAGCAGCTTTTGTTTCTACTCCAGGTGTAGAAAAATCACAGTACAGCATTTATGCTACAGGTCTAATTACATTAATGTTTAGGCAGCTAAAAAACGATAAGCGTTCCTTCATATATGAAGTAAATCCATCGGATATCATAACTAAACCAAACTCATCTTCAGCAAAATGGGTTGACATAGATAAGGTTTCAACTCGTATTTGGGTGTGTACTAAAAATGGCGTTAAGTTAGTTGATCGCAGAAAAAATATAACAAACTAGAACTAGAGCCTCAAATGAACAAAGCATTCAAAAACTGTAAATGATTTTACGTTTAGCAAAGCGTTACAAAACTTAGGAGTAGACTGTGCTACTTGAAGATAGAATGCCAGAGGCCGAGGTTACACTTAGATTGGCTATGTACTTAATCAATGCTCACATACAAATGAAGATGTGATATGTGCCATTGATGGAGCGCAAGTAAAGGTTGGCTCAGACATTATTTTTCCAATTATTGAATTCTTAAACTCAGCCGGTTGGTTTGGACAAGAACAAAATACCAAGTGGCAGTGCAAATACATAAATGAAGATTTTCCTCAAGGTATAATTATTCATTCTTGTTCAGGAGAGGGAGATTTAGTCTCAACTCTTATTAATGGTTATACCCTCAGAGTTGAGTCTAAAAAAGGACCATTATTCAACAAGCCAGGCTCTAAAGAATATCCACTAATGCGAGAGGCTATTGGACAATTAATGACTGTAGAGCATGCTAACAATGATGATATCTTAGCCGTTGTTGTTCCTGAGTCAGTCAAATTTCTTGATCTAGCTGCCCAGTGGAGAGTTAGACCATTAATGAAGCATGCAAATATTCATATAATTACAGTAAATCGTAGCAACCAAATCACAGGGCTCGAGCATTTAGGCATGTGACAAATGCAGTCAATTTGACAGTTTAAGACTTCAGCAGCTTTGTGCGTTACATGTAATAGAGGAATTAAGTTGAGTGCTGAATTTGAAGTTACAGGGTTATTCTACAAAACCAACGGATATAAGTTCAGAAAGTATCTAGACATTAAGCGGGCGGGCAACTCACAAAGCAAACCTGATCTTATGGTCGTAATGATGAATCCGGGTTCTTCCTCTCCGTTAGATGGAAACGGTAACAACTTAACGCCATCCGCAGCTGAACCAGATAATACACAACAACAAATTATGAAGGTTATGGATACGGCTTCATTTAACTTTTCAAGAATTTTAAATTTGTCGGATCTTCGAACACCAGACTCAAGCACTATCTACAAGTTTGTAAAATCCGATGAGTCTAAATTAGTAGAATATTCCATTTTCTCAACGAAACGGAAATCAGAGTTGAGTCTGCTATTTATTCAAAATGTACCTGTTATATTTGGCTGGGGCGTTAACCCAGCCTTAATTCCATTGGCAAAAAAGGCTGTTGAATCTTTAGTTATTAATAGCCCTTTAGGTATTAAAAAAATCAATACAAAATACTCTTACTACAAGCAGAGCTGTTGTTAAGGAAGTATAACAACTACGTGGATGTGGATTTAGACAGAAATATAGTTAGCCTTAACCCAAACTTACCTTCAGCAATGAAAAGTGAAGGGGGAAGTGTTCTTCAATTATTTGAGATTGAATTAAATACGGGCGCAATGGCATAGATTTTTAAAATGTTGTTTATGACATATCGGTATATTACTACACAACTTAGCTACCGTTTCTAAGTTATTGTGTTGTGTCGAGTTAAGTTATGTATTGGCACAAAAATGGAGCATAATCGATTTTTCTAGTGTTCGGGAATATCTAAGAAAACCTCTCTATGAAGTCAATTGAGTTTGGAGCAAACCCTGAAGGGTAATTTGGTAATAATATAGGCTTGTACATAGGGCTTACTTCAGTGGAGGCGGTGCAAACTTATGATGTTTTTGAGTTTTGTTTGTTATATGTTAGGGGAAGAATAATGAATTGTTGTGTTTTATTAAAGTAAATAGTTACGATGTACAGTTAGTAAGCTTGTTTTAACTTAGCTTGGTTGTTCAGATAAATAGAAATTGTTAAATTCAAAAAAATAAACGGATAGGTGTTACTTGTGAATGAATCCTTACAGACTCAAATAATAGATTTAATTACTAAGTACCATCATGCAATAACTGAAGGGAATATAGAGACCCAAAAGAAAATAAAAGAGCAAATAAGTGCTTTATTAGCGGAGTCGTCGACAAATACAGAAGATTCAGGTGTGACATCTAGCTTTAAAAATCTGATTGCTGAGACTGAGTTGCTTGCAGAATTTAATAAGCGACTGAATCCTCTTACGATTCAGGCTGATAAAATTGAAAAGCTGGAAGAAAAGCTTTCTCCAATTTATGTCCTGTACCAAAATTGGATATATGTTTTGGGGATTGTTGTGGTTTTGGCAGGTTTTGCGGGTTACTCATTTATTGCTGAAGTAAATGACATGCAGTCTGATGCGTTGTCAACTTTAGATACATCCATTAAGGCAGCTACAGATAAAATTGAGACTGAAATTAAGTACCAGCTTGACGGAAATAGTATTATTAGAACAGTTCAGACTTCTTTGGAAAGAAGGTTTGCCGAGCGTTATTGGCAAGGCGCTTATGGTGATATGATTGACGATACTAGCTCTGCGATTTCTCGAATAAACGACCGACGAAGAGATCATGATTATTCAGACTTTAAGCCAACAAGAATGGATGAGGCGACTCTTGTCTTATATACTTACGCACAGCAGTTAGGCAATTACTCAAAGCTTTCCATCCACGAAGACAAAGACTTTCTTAAGGCGTTAAACTGCACTCCTGAAGGGTTTATTTATTCTCAAAAGTTAACCTCAAAGGCTTTACGAAGCTGGGCTGATGGTTTTCAAACTCATGCTTATCAGGATTTAAAGCATGCATATCAACGATGCAGAATTTTAGAGGCTCCTATTTTAGACTTAGTACTTAAAGGGGCGTCAAGAAAAGGTCAGAATAGTTTCTTACTAAATGACCTGGTAGAGTTTAATAAAGCTTACGATAATGTATCAAAAAAACCTTTGCTCATAAAAACTGCATTAGGTACATATTATAATTTTATTTTTCCGATTGCTACGAGAACGCTCGAGCCAAAAAATTACTCTGCGATGCTTGTCGCATTTAATGTGGGTTCGCATGAAGGAGATGAAAAGTGGAGGGTCGTTAAAGATTTTTATGAGAATAGTGTAGGCCCTCTTGTTAAAAATGAGGGTGATAAGGATAAAAAGATCATTGAGTCTAGTAAAGAAACTCTCTTAATCTGGCCTGGTTTTATTAAAGCTAAAAACCAAATTCTTTCCGCTGTTTCAAATAAAACAGAATTTATTGATCCATCTAGTAAAGAATATAGTTATAACAATTTAGACTATTATTTTATATATAGGGATATATTCAATGTTTATTTAAATACTAATGATATCGACTTATTTGATTCATTGGCTAGGTCGGCAATAGTGTTAATTGAGCAGTTAATCAATAAAAAGTTGGTATTAACTATATCGGAAGAGCAGTTTTTAATTTCAAGCACTAAAATGGTTCTTACAAAGCTCTGTGAATCAGAGCAATTGCGTATAGCTTATGATAGAAGCTCATCAGAAACCCGGTCTCAAATAGCCCCACCTGCCAGTCATTTACAAAGTTTAACCAAATTACTTACAAAAAAAGATGGCGATAAAGAGCAGAAATACTTTAGAATGGAACAGCTAAAAATTGTTGAAGGTTATTGTTTATCAAATTGGTCTTCATATTTTGATAGCAATAACAAAAGAGTCGTTAGTGTTAAAGTTGACTCTGAAAAACCTAAGGACTAGAATGTATTAAGACAAATCAGGAGTTCTCAATGAAAATTAAACTAACGTTGATATTACTAAGCTTGACTTTCTGTGAACTAGCATCAGCTGGTTATGTAGGTTATTAGTAATTTTTCTATTTAAATATCTCTAAGTCATACCTCAGTGTAGTTATTAGGTATGACTAAATGTACTTCCAAGAAAAACAAGCTCCTTTCATTTGAGGCTTGTACTTTCATCTAGGATAAGTTTCATGAACTTATCCTCTTCTGTATGGCTTAAATTGTGTTTTACTACTTCAAATATAGCTCCTAATTCAATAATTGAACCTGTTCATGTACGTCATAAGTTGTGTGGTGTCTATATGCTATGAGGTTGTATTTTTGAACTCATATATCAAGAGTATCTATGAGCCCCTTGTCTCAATATGTATCATCAAGAATAGTTGTGACTCTCTTGCGTATAATCCATGTTATCGTGTGCCGGAAAGTGTCGATGAATTTCAAATATTAGTGCAGCAACAGCAACAACAATGAGATTTGCATTCAGTTCCATAAAAAGACACTGCTGCCGGATAGTTTTCCGTTGCAAAAGTCGATCCATTTTAGAACGTTAAAAAGTCGCTAGTAAAGACCTGTGGATTCAACTGAAAAACGCCGATATTCATGATAATAAAAGATGTATAGGTAATGGGAGAACGTGTTCATTACTCTATGAACGAAAAACAATATCACGCTTGTTCGAGTTAGCTATCAATAAGTGTCGTTGCAATAAATTAAGATCGGCTTACCCTTCACGGTTTAATTTCACTTGATTTTTTAGGTCTAGTTGATATATGTTAAATTTGCTATGAGGATAGTGCCTAATAAATCTTATTGCTTATATGATTGCGAATGGATTAAAGATTTATTAGCTGATGTTGTCTCTCGTATTTAGCGATAAAAATAATATTCGTTAAAATACTAAGGTTCAATGAAATGGAATTTTCAGAGCTGTTCTCAATTCTTACTGGTTTTCTTTCACAGAATTCATTCACTTCTCTAGTCACTATTTTAGTGGCCTCAGGATTACTCGGTACGGGTTTTTTTTCGTATAGAAGGCGAGTTAATCCAAATCAAAAGCCTATCGGCGAGTTTTTTGTTGATCCTAAAATGCTATCTCCTCCGGTGGCGCGTCCTGCTTACAGTGATCGTATGGCATATGTACTTGCTGAGATGTCGGACCTAGCGTATTTCGAGTTTGAAGGCTCAAGCAGCTTCATTAGTGACGCAGTCAAGGGCTTGCTCGATCTTAAACTTGATGATACAGAAAATATTCGTAAATTCCTTGACGCATTCAGTGAGGATGCTTTATTAGGGCATAATATAAGTGTCGACTTATTAAGGAAATTACTTAAAAATTCTGGCTTCGACCTTATTGAAACTATAAATGTTAAAACCAGTCAAGCCTTTGTTTGTAAACGTAATGTTGTGAATGAGCAGCCTTATCTGGTTATTGCGTTTAGGGGAACTGAGGCTAAAGTCTCGGACTGGCTGACTGACGCTTTTGCTGTGCCAACTCAGGTAGGCACTATTAAAATTCATACTGGTTTCAATAACGCTTTTAGTGTGAATACGAATGAAAAAGGTAGAACAGTAGAAAATATATTATCCGACATTTTAAATTCTAATCAGGCACTTGGTGATAATGGAACTCCCTTGCCTCTGTTTCTTACAGGGCATTCATTAGGTGGTGCGCTTGCTTTACTTGCAACAAGGCAACTAGCTTCTAACATAAACGGAGCTTGTTATACCTTTGGCGGGCCAAGGGTCGCTAATTACGAGTACTTTGAAAACATTAAAACGCCAGTTTATCGTGTAGTTAATTCTAGTGATATTGTGCCCAAAATACCGCCTGGAGCTCTTAATGTTTTGTTTGTAAATTTGATGAAAGCTTTATCAATATTAACCGGTTTTTATCCTCCTATATCTCGACTTTTTAGAAAATTTGAAGTGATGATTGACAAATTAAATGGCTATAGGCATTACGGAGATCTACGCTACTTAACAGATGTGGCCGGGGGGCGCTTTCAAGACGTTAAATTGTTGAGTAATCCGCCTGCGATTGATCGGTTAATATGGTTTTGGAAACATATATTTTTCAGTTTTAAGGCTCCGGTAAGAAGCCATAGCATGCTTATATACAGAAAGAAAATTTATCAGATAGCTTGTAATCGAAATCGTAAAGTTAGACAAAAAAAGTAAGTTCTTTGTCTTTGGCAGTCATCTAAAATTTTTAATGAGATAAATATAGGGAATGGAAAATATTATGCCGCACAATATTAGCCCTCACTTGGCAGAAAAATTAGAAAAATATGGTGTTACTAAAGAGCAGAGATATTTTGAATGGATGATAAATAAATTACCTGGTCGAATTAATATTTTCGCTGAAGGCGATAGTTGGTTTGGTTACCCTAAGAAAAATCTAATTGTTGGTGAACCTTCAAATATATTGGCTTGGATCTGCCAAGAGATGAGAGGGGATATTAATATGCTTCGTCATGAATCTAATGGCGATGAAATAATGGAAATGGTTTATGGAGACCAAAAACACAATACTTTCGAAGTTCTAGAACGTAGCGGAAATGATATTGACTTTATTCTATTGTCTGGTGGGGGGAATGATATTGTTGGAGAGTACGACATGAACTTTATTTTAAAGCCAGGGCAATATATTGAAGGCACCTCTGCAGAGTCATTAATTAATAAAGAAAGATTCGAACGTAAGTTAGAAAGTGTTCGTAACGCCTATATCGATTTTATGGACATCAGAAATGACTTTGCGCCTGAAACCGAAATTATTACACATATGTATGATATTCCTGCACCTAGTTCAGAGGGCGTTCACTTATTTGGAGGTATCGTTGGTGATTGGTATGAAACTAAGTCATGGATGAGCCCTTATTTGAGCGATAGAGGAATACCATTGGATAAGCAGAATGAAATAATTCGCTATTTGCTTTCTAGTTTTGGTAAAACAATTAAAAAATTGGAGTCATTACCACAGGCTGGTGGGAAATTTCATGTACTTGAAACGCAGGGCACTCTTGAGGCAGGGAATGAAGATGATTGGCGTGATGAAATTCATCCAACGTCCGTAGGGTTTAGAAAAATAGCTACTTTGTTTATTAATAAAATTAAAGAGTTAAATGGCGCTACTTAAAGTTTTATTTAGAATAAAAAACAAATTTATTTGGGTGATAATTTTTTGATTTTCATAACGCCCTCGCCAGCTGGCAGGAACCAGTAAGAGAACAAGGATGAAATTTATTTTTATGAATGACAATGAAGTTCAAGGAAATGCTGCAAAAAGTAAAACTTTACTTATATCAGTTATTGTAATTATCGGGTTATTAAGTGTTCTGTCCTACACGTATTACTCAAACTCAAAAGCAAAGGTAACTTTAAATTTGGGCGACATCTCTATTGAGATGGATCTAGATAATAGTCAGCTACAAGCTGTAGAAGTGATTAACTTATTATTTAAAGACACTGATAGAAAACGCGAAACACAAGCATTACTTAAAGAGTTTCATAGTGTTTATAATTCTCATGACCCACAACTTGCAGAAGAAATGGCTACTCTCCAAGGAGAGGATAGGTTATCTGTTGGTTTAAGAAAACTATTAGAAGACCTGCGAGGACCTTTTAATAGAAAGTTTCACAAATTTTATGACGTCGAAGACAAGACAATTATTAGTGCTATAGAAACACTTGGCTATGACCACCCTGTTTCTGATGCCCTAAGAGAACTAGTTGTTGAAGCTAAAGGCCCTTTCAAGGAGGTTGCTAAACCAATGAGGTTTAGCGTCCCAGGAGGAAATCATATACCTATAGGTACAGGAGCCTCTTGTAGGTCTAATCCATATTTTCGAAAATCAATTCGCATATTTGATAACACTAAATCTAGATCTGTGGATATAAGTGTTGAGAGACCTTTTGATTGTCCTGTAGCTTCAGAAAATGAAGTATCTGAATTAATAGATCTAATTCAAGTTTCATTCTTAGATATGAGAAAGCTAATTGGAAGCGCTTCTTTGTCAAAATTTGAATCAGGCTATGCTAAATATAAATAATATTTCGGAGAAAAATATGCTATCACGACTTTTTTTTGTCGCGACTCTTTTTACATCAACTGCAGTTTCTGCAACTTGCTATCATGATGGGGTGCCTTATACAACGGGAGACATAGTCGGTGACTATGTCTGTGCAACTAACGGTACTTGGAGAGCGAGATAGCAGCAATTAATCACAAGCACTCGAATCATTTTTTTGCTGCGCTTTAAATTTTTCAGTGTTGAGCTAGCTTGAGTAATAATTTTCAGAGGAAACAAATAAAAACATTTAAATTAATGTTTTTTACGTTTTTGATTTTTTCATAGGTGAGGTTTATTCAATTAAAGCATATAGGAACTAAATAAGACTTTTTGTCAGCTATCAGAAACTCAGCGGCCTTGAGTCTACGTTCGATTATTATGGAGGATATAAATATGAAAGGAATTCTCAAATTTATTTTGATTTTACTTTGAATAAGCTCGGTTGAGTTGATGGCTAGGACTCATGATATTAGTGAAAGGTCTTGGAAGGAGTTTCATAAATCTTACCCTTACTCATTTCAAGGTATAGCTGTAGAAAAGCTAGCTGAGCAACAGTATGTCATCATGGCTTCTGAACCCCCACTGCATGTGACTCCGGAAGATTTGAAAGCGCTTCTTCCTACAGTCGCTCTCAAAAATACACCGTTGGGCGTACACAAAGCTATAATTTAAGACGCCAAAAACCGGCGCTTGTTATAGCGGCGTTAGCCGATTTTCTGAAGTGACTATATTGGGAGATCTAAATGTCTAAAATGGTACTGTGTTGTTGGCGTCGGCTGTAGTCGCTGCAATAGTGTCAGGTATATTTGGATACTTTATTTCAGCCAACGTGGAAAAGTTTAAGGCTGAACTGTCCGGGAAGGAATCCACACTTGAGAAACTAGACGAAGCCTATCAAAAGATTGCGAAGGTGAATTGGGGTAATGCCGATTTTTCGTCGACTGAAATAAGCAACGACCCCCCAAGCTCTAATTGCAAGAATGATTAAAGAGCATACGGCTATGTATGATGAAATTTATGTGTCCACAAGACCATACTTTGCAATGAACAATATTATTGCCATAGAGCGACGGCTACATGACGTAGATTTGCGGAATCCGGCTATAGGCGAGCTAGTGGGTGACGAAATTGGAGGTGCGGGAAATAGGCTTGTGCGGCTTATGGAAGCAAGGGAAGCTTTTGGCGAGTTTCTATTAGAGGTATAGAGAATGAGATTCGGTCACTCCTTCAAGTCTAATAAGGTAGTGCTCAGGAACCAAAACAGTTGTTACCTTTCGTGCAAAAACACGCTCGAAAGCCTCCAACTATTTTGGTCTCTGTGATTAAGGCGTTAGCCATACATATGAATATCGAACTATATAAAATATGATCAGCTAAATATGACTGAGTTCAATAGATATTCTATTTGGGCTCAATACTATGAGCCCGAAGATATAGAAACTCTTGTAAAGCTGGGTTTTGCTAAAAAGTTGGTTACTGAAAAATATGAAGGTGTTGGCTATCCAGATGAGTATTGGTTTCCTATACCCGATGATACAACTGTAGATATTTATAAATTTGACGTTCTGTTTTATCTGAGATTAATCAGGAATTAAAACACGTTAATTAGGACATACTTTAAAAATCAAGAAAACAGGAGCAAACAAAAATGAAAGATTTATTCGATCGATTGGTAGAAGACTATTTTGAAGCGGATGCTGAATTTCTTCCGGATGGTGCCTTAGAGAAAATAAGAGTTGGAGAACCGATTGAGATCGTTACCGTTACCGGTGCGAATCAGCTCGATATAGCAACCATAGTTGAACTGTTGGCCGCTGTTGCGGGCTTGATCACTGCAGTTTTGCCTTTGCTGCCGAAGAAGAGAAAAGCAGATAATCGAGAAAAGACCAAGGAAATCATTAAAGACAAGTATTCTTTAATTAGCGCAGCACTCTCAGACGATGAGTTGGAGAGCTTTATTGATGACGTAGTAAGGGGTACATGAATGACCCCTATGCTTTCTTGGCGCTATCTGGTTTCCAAGCCCTTCTTTATGGCTTTTCCTAAGCGATATCCACACTCTTCGTGGGTCTGGGTGGCTCCATTGGGGTTGGTCGCGTTTTATGACCGACCAGTGCTTGAGGGCGCTGGAGTATTTATACTGATATTCGCAGTCGTCCACCTCGCAGATCGTGCGTGGGATCTGGTGAGTACAGCGATGACCGTCCGAACTTTGACTCGGACTAATCAGTCTTTTGAAAAGCCGATTTTTAGGGATTTTACGGACTATTTGGGTGAGGATTTGGGGGGGGCTCTGGATGCCGGCGGAACAATTCATGCAACCGATCTCGATGGCTTAATCAAAGACAAAGATTTTTCTGCAAAAGGCGAACAACTCCCGTTGGGAAATTGCTACTTGTTCCAATTGTTGCCTAGAGAAGATGGTGCTTACGTTGGCAGTTTTGCTCTAAACGTTGCTCCAAGCGTGACCTTTGTATTTACACCCTATGGCCCAGAGAATCTGAATGCTTCGCGATTGTTGGCTTTGTTGCATGAGTTTGGTCACTGTAGCGAAGAATCTTGGGAGCGTCGTAGATCGTTGTGGGGAGCGGTCGTTGCTGCAAGTGGAATTTTTCTCCTCTCGTTGAATTCCTTAGTGGCTGTTGCTGCGTGCTCATTTTATGTAGCAATCGGGTTGTATCGAAACTACTTCCGAGGGAAGTCGGCTCGCTTCTGGGAGGAGTTATCTGCAGACGCCATGACGGCTAGTTTGTTCACTCGAGTGATTTCGACGCCAGATTTATTTCATTTCACTAAGAAGATTATGAATCCAAAGCGAAAAATTGTAACTCCTGTCGATTCTCAGTTGGACCCACTCGAGAATTATGCCCGAGTGCAAGGCTTTGTTGCAGCGATGCGAGATAGCTCTGAGAACATAGAGAAGGCTGATTTATCTCTTAACGAAGTGGTAAAAAAGCACGTGCGACACAGTTTAGGTATTACGGTTGTCGCTCTATCTGGAGCGTACTTGCTGTTTAGTTTCTTTGAAATTGGTTTTGCGAACAGCTTTAACCTGACAGTGTATCTTGGCGTGGCACTTGCGATATTGTTTTTTGTCGTGTTTGCATCTATGGCGGTTTTAGTTAGATCAACGGTAGATTTTTTCGCATTCCATACCTCACATGGAGCCAAAAAAGAAGCTGTCAAAACCCAAATTCGCAACCGAGAGTTCAACTTAGATGTGACGGGTTTTATGGGTTCGGGTGAGCCTCTGGCCACCGCGCTCTTTGGTATTCAGCAGTTTGGAGTGGGAACTATGCAACATGAATTGCAGGCTGAGAATGCCAAGTTGTCGGCTGTCGTTGAGAAAACGCCACAATGTGTTCGAGATTTAGGGTTGTCGGTTGTTGAGTTCATGATGTCTAGCTCTGCTTTTCATGGTCTCCGTGAAATGGCTTTGGGGCGCAAAACTCCTCCGTTAGATGAGTCGGACGAGAACGATAGAAAAGCGTTCATCGAGAAATGGATGGCATTGTCAGAGTTGATCGGCCGCCATGTAGCCAAGGATATCATGAGTGCAACGGATAAGATGATTGAGGCAATTCAACCAGGGCAGGGTCAGCATGCTAGCGGCGCTGTGAACGGCGAAGCGTTGCGTGTATTTCTTGCTTACAATGGGGTTATTTCAGCAAGTGTCGGCATTGCGCAAATCAATTTCAAGCTTTTTAAGCTAAGTATTGTTAGGGGCATGCGATATGAAATGGATGATGAGTTTGGTGACTTAGGTAATATCGATGGTAACTTGCCAATGTCCTATGAGGAATTCGTAGATGGTTTTGCGAAGTTTTCAAAGAGAGCTGGTAATGAATTAGAAGAGCACACGAAGCCTATTATGTATGCAATGTGGCTATTATCTGATGATGAAGGTACAGCAGATGCATTTAGGAAGTCTTTTGAAGCGGTTTTAGAAATCCAAAATAAGCTGCTATGGACCTTCTCTGACGTTATAGATGGGATGAATATGATTGGGGATCTTATGCAGGATATGAAGCCAGATCCAGAGAGAATTTATGCAGCATTTCTACGTGAATTCGCGGGCGAAATTAAATAGCGAGAGTCCTTATTAGTGGATTTTGTCCGGATTGTTATTATGTGTTGCTTAGTCGTTCTTGATTGTTCGATGGATACGGGATTGAAAGGTCAGTATTTAGCCTCGCAAATCCACAAACTAAAACCACAACGCAGTTCCAAAAATCAATGGAGTTAACCAAATTACATAGACACCCATCTTAATTTCCTTATTTGTTGACTCTTAGACCAGAAAGCTTAAGTGCTGTTAATTCACACAGTAATGCTTGAAAGGAATTGAAGCTATGGCCAAAACAGGGGAAATGCAGGTTTCATTAGAAGCTACCCCTCATAGCAGCTAGTGGTCTTCCGACACACCAAAAGGTAGTGCTTTTGTACTTTATTCTGCGTTATAGAAAAATGCTCAACCTATGGTTATTAAGCTTATCTGTATTTAGTACTGATTTTAGCCAAAACGATCATTAATACCAGACAGGGTTCATACGCACTCATTTATTTGTGCATTTTTCGTGCATTTTTATTGGCGTTTTGATGCGTAAATTAGCAGGGGTGAATTAATAGTGGTATATATTACAGTTACTTGCGGGTATTGGCGATATTGATCCTTGCGTTCGAATCCCTGACTCACCGCCATTTATTTCTTCCTGAAATAAATGGCGAATAGTCCCCTTAAAATAGCTTTTTCTATAATTACTCTCTCTATAATAAAATCCCATAATGTCAGAAAACTTT
>Ga0105348_1001450_pt1 | contig 16061 bp, 11 predicted proteins | sample EN8Hudsemesocosm_2_FD_83504 | JGI IMG/M metagenome (GOLD analysis project Ga0105348, IMG submission 83504) | Methane-oxidizing microbial communities from mesocosms in the Hudson Canyon - EN8C Hudson Canyon | ecosystem: Environmental > Aquatic > Marine > Cold seeps | place: Hudson Canyon... | reverse complement strand
GTCGCAGAAAGATGGCAAGAGGTGACTGGTTGCCAAATTGGCGAAGGGTATGGAATGACGGAAGCGTCACCGGTAGTGACGGTTAATCCTCCGAGTGCTGTAAAGCTGGGGACTATAGGACTCCCGGTCCCATCTACAGAGCTCAAGGTGATCGATGATGAGGGCAATGATTTACCAATAGGTGAGGCCGGAGAGTTATGTTGCAGGGGGCCTCAGGTCATGAAGGGATACTGGCAGCGACCAGACGCTACGGCTAAAGCTATAACGGAAGATGGTTGGCTTAAGACCGGAGATGTGGCTGTTATTATGGAAGACGGTTATTCCAAAATTGTAGACCGCAAGAAGGATATGATCATCGTGTCTGGTTTTAATGTTTATCCTAATGAGCTTGAGGATGTGCTAGTCACTCATCCAGATGTACTGGAATGTGCTGCGGTCGGCATACCAGATGAAACTACGGGTGAGCAGATTAAAATCTTTGTCGTGAGCAATAATTCTGGGTTATCTGTTGAGGACGTACGAAGCTTTATGCGTGAACGCCTTACGGCCTATAAGGTGCCTAAAATGGTTGAGTTTCGTGATGACCTTCCCAAAACGAATGTCGGTAAGATACTTCGCCGAGAATTGCGAGATCAGGAAGTTGTTGCTGCATAGGACTCGTAATATGGAAGAACTAATAGAATGTTAGTCCTAAAAAATTGCTAGAATGACTTGGTTATAGGTTGATAATAAGAGGGCCCCTTTTTGGGGCCCTCTTATTTATGGTGACTATGTTTTTATAGTCCGGGTTTATTTAGTGGTTTAAATTACGAAGGTGTTATGGGGTTGGATCAGCGTGTATTTAGTGAGTATCGACAGCAACTTAGTCGCTGTATGGCATCGGATCAACATCGGTTAGAAACGGGGTTGAGGAAGCTTCAGAGTCTACAGGCTGCCAATAAACCCTACGATAAATCTTTCGTGAAGTTCAAGCAGCAACTGCAGGCTTCAATTAGCAAGTGCGAACAGCGCAGTGCTTCTATCCCCGACCTTCATTTTCCTGAGAATTTACCTATCGTTGCTCGGCAAGATGACATTCTTGAAGCTATTAGAACGCATCAAGTTGTCGTTATCGCGGGTGAAACTGGATCGGGGAAAACGACTCAATTGCCAAAGCTATGCTTGAAGGCGGGCCTAGGAACCAGAGGGCTAATTGGGCACACACAGCCACGGCGTTTGGCTGCCAGGGCTGTAGCAACACGTATTGCTGATGAATTGAAGGTGCCGTTAGGACAGCAAGTGGGTTATCAAGTTAGGTTTACTGATAGGGTCTCTGAAAATACACACATCAAATTAATGACAGATGGGATCTTACTTGCAGAAACTCAATCAGATCCTTATTTCACTCGTTACGATACGATTATTATCGATGAAGCTCACGAGCGAAGCCTAAATATCGATTTTTTAGTGGGATACCTAAAGCGCATACTTCCTAAACGGCCTGATCTTAAGGTGATCATCACTTCGGCGACGATTGATTTAGAGCGGTTTTCTAAACACTTTAATAATGCACCGATTATTGAAGTATCTGGCAGAACATTTCCCGTTGAAGTTCTGTATCGTCCGAACGCTGATAATGATTCTGATGATGGTGATCCTGTTGTACAGGGTGTGATCAATGCCATGGATGAAATTATTGCCTGGGAACGAAAGCAGAAAAAAACTATTTCCGGTGATGTGCTGGTTTTTCTCAGTGGCGAAAAAGATATACGTATGGTCGCTAAAGCGTTGCGTGATCAAGTATTTCCTCACACGGAAATATTGCCACTGTATGCACGTCTCAGTAACGCAGAGCAAAACAAGGTTTTTCAATCTCATTCTGGGCGACGGGTGGTATTAGCTACAAATGTTGCTGAAACATCCCTAACTGTACCGGGCATACGTTACGTTATAGATCCTGGCTTCGCTCGAATTAGTCGATACAGTTATCGCAGCAAAGTACAAAGTTTACCCATCGAAGCAGTCTCTCGTGCCAGTGCTGAACAGCGAAAAGGGCGCTGTGGCCGTGTAGCTGATGGTGTATGTATTCGCTTATATGCAGAGGATGATTTTAATGCGCGGGATGAATTCACGACGCCTGAGATTTCACGCACCAATCTGGCCTCTGTTATTTTACAAATGGTGTCTTTAAAGCTAGGTGATATTGAAGAGTTTCCTTTTATTGATAAGCCTGATAGCCGCTTCATCAAAGATGGTTTGCGTTTATTGCAGGAGTTAGGTGCGGTCGACCAGGGTGGCAAGATTACAGATACTGGCCAGCTTTTAAGTCAGCTGCCAGTAGATCCAAAAATTGGTCGTATGTTACTCGCGGCGAATAAAGAGAAAAGTTTGAAGGAGGTTCTTGTTATAGCCAGTGCCCTAGGCATACAGGACCCTCGTGAAAGGCCTCATGATAAACAGCAAGCCTCAGATGAGAAACATCGGAGATTTAAAGATAAAGAGTCAGATTATATTTCGTTGATCAATCACTGGAACTACTGGGAAGAGCAAAGACAGGAGCTAACTCAAAATCAATTACGTAAATTGGGTAAAAAAGAGTTTATCTCTTTTATGCGAATGCGTGAATGGCGGGAAGTTCATCATCAGCTACGTATAGCCTGCCAGCAGCTGGGGCTAAAGGAAAATACTGCTCCTGCTAGCTACTTTTCAGTACACCGAGCACTGTTAACAGGTTTGCTTGGGAATATCGGTTTAAAAGCTGAAGATCGGGAGTATTTAGGTGCAAGAAATAAACGTCTTTCAATTTTTCCTGGCTCAGGACTTTATAAAAAACAACCTAAATGGGTAATGGCGGCTGAGTTGGTTGAGACCAGCAAGATTTACGCACGAGTCGTTGCAAAAATTGAACCTGAATGGATCGAGCAGGTAGCAGGTGCTCTTGTTAAGCGGAGTTATAGCGAACCTCATTGGGAGAAAAAACAAGCACAAGTGATGGCCTATGAGCGAGTGACTGTGTATGGGCTGGTTACCACGACTAAGCGCAGAGTGCATTATGGCAATATTGATTCAGTGGTTAGTCGTGAGATTTTTATCCGAAGCGCTTTAGTTGAGGGCGATTATAAAACGCGGGCAGCTTGTATTGCTAAAAACCGTGATTTGATTGAAGAGGTTAGCGAGCTTGAGTCTAAGGCTAGGGCTAGAGATATTTTAATAGATGATGAGTTTCTATACTCGTTTTATGAAGAACGCATTCCAAGCCATATTCTGAACGGAGCTGGATTTGATAGTTGGTATAAGAAAAATAAAGACCAAGATGTATTGCTGCTAACAAAAGAAGCATTAATGCGTCGAGATGCTGATGAGGTTAGTGTAGCTCAGTATCCAGAGATTTTAAGCATTGAGGGTATGTCTTTCATGCTGGATTATCATTTCGAGCCTGGTGATTCCGCAGATGGGGTAACTATCGTTGTTCCTATTGTTGTGATAAATCAGTTACCAGAACAGCGTTTGCAGTGGCTAGTACCTGGGATGTTACGTGATAAATGTATCGCGCTAATTAAAACCTTACCAAAACAATTACGTAAGAATTTTGTGCCTGTACCTGATTATGTAGATGCCATGCTTTCCAAGGTAGTAATTGGGAAAGGTGCTTTAAGTGATGTTATTGCTGAGAGCCTATTGAGTATGACCGGCATTAACATAGCTCGTGAAGATTGGAGGCTTGATCAATTAGATGCACATCACTTTTTTAATATTAAGGTACTCGATGAACAAGGTGGGATAGTTGCTGAAGGGAGGAATTTAGCCGAATTAAGAGAGCAATTCTCTAATTACGAAGTAAAGCTCGTGCAACCTTCTGAACATGAACGCGCTATAGAGCGTTCAAATATGCAGCATTGGGATTTAGATACATTGCCTGAAGTCGTTGAGGTGAACCATGGTGGTATTAATATAAAGCGATACCCGGCGCTAATTGACATAGGCAAGTCGGTTGATATTAAGTTGGTTAGTTCATCTGAGGAGGCTTATCAGTATTCGGTAAAAGGTTCGGTTCGTTTGTTGCGTCTAGCCTTGGCTACAGAGTTGAAGTATTTCAAAAAGAAAATACCAAAACTCAATGAAACATCCTTATTATTTGCTTCTGCGATCAAAAAGGAAGTGCTGGTTGAGGATATATTGGATGCGATCATTAAGCATGCAGCCTACCCTCAAGAGTTCGTTATTCCGCGAACTCAGGCTGAATTTGAGACTATTGTTTCGGGCTGTAAGGATCGTCTTGAGTTACAAACACAAGTAATTGGTGAGTTGGTACATCAGATCGCGGATCTACAGAATAAGGCTCGTAAGCCTTTAAAGGGTAAAATATCTCTAGAATGGGCAACGGCTTATAACGATATAAAAACCCAGTTGTCAGCTCTAGCTTACCCAGGTTTTGTCGCTGAAACCTCACATGAATGTTTACGTCAAATTCCTCGTTATCTAATGGCAATTTCTCATAGATTGGACAAGCTTGGTGGACAATTGAATAAGGATCGGCAATATACCATTGAACTGAGCAGCTATTGGGAAAAATATATTGGTGTTGCAAATAGTCAGAAAGAGCAGGGACTACCCTTAGGTGATGCAGCTATTAGTTATCGGTGGATGATTGAAGAATATAGGGTCTCACTTTTTGCACAAAGCTTGGGAACTCATGTGCCAATTTCTTCAAAACGGTTAAATAAACAATGGGCTCTAGTTCAGGCTAGTCTTGGTCTCATTTGATGCCAGTATTCCTTGCATATCTCTTGCATATTAATGGGTTAGCCGTTAGCGTAAGCTCCACCGAAGGGAGAGCTGATGAACACTAAGATACACCATGAATCTATCATGGTGCCTTTACCAAAAGGCGATCAATTACATATAAAACGATTTCGCGGTTCATCGTCGAGTGCTCCAATTTTAATGCTTCCTAGCTTGATGGAAGACGGTAAAGTTTTCTATTCCAACACCGGCAAGGGATTAGCGCCTTATTTAGCAAAGCAAGGTTATGATGTTTTTGTTGCTGATTTTCGCGGCAAGGGCCGAAGTTGGCCCTGCGTTAGTGCTAAAAGCAACAATGGGTACCATCAAGCTATTTGCGAAGATATACCCGCTCTAGTGAAAACCGTCACAGCTAAACACGGTGTTGCGCCACAGTATTGGGTTGCACATGGGACTGCGGGGAGTTGGTTGGCGAGTTTTCTCGCGCGTTATCCGGATCAAAGTAGCCAAGTAGCTGGAATTGTGTATTTTGGGTCTCGTCGTCAATTAACGGTTGGTGGTATTTCACGTTACTTAATTATTGATCTTTTGTGGCGGCAAGTGGGGGCGATGGCGGTAAAGCTTCAAGGGTTTCTGCCTGCGAAACGGCTTAAACTTGGAAGTGCAGATGAGACTAAACGAACGTACCAAGATGCTATAAAGTGGGAGCGCGAAGGTCGCTGGATTGATCCTGAGGATGGCTTTGACTACGGCGTTGCGGCCCAAGAGATTGCCTATCCTCCGAGCTTATATTTTGCAGCCCTGGGAGATAAGGCGTTGGGGCATGTGCAAGATGTGCGACGATTTATTTTTGAAATGGGTGATCATAATGGGCGCCTGGTTCTTCTCGGTAAGAAGCTTGGGAATAAGTCTGATTATTCGCATGTTGGACAGCTGATACAGGATGAAGCTGTCAGTGATCACTTTATGTTGCTGGTGGAGTGGTTACAGGAAATAAGAGCTAAAAAATCATTACGTGAAAAAATGACAAGTGCACCAGCTGTTGAGCGTGTCGAGCATATAGTGGAGTAAGAATTGTGACAAAGGTAGTAATTAGTGGAACTGGCTTGTTTACCCCGAGCGAAGCAATCAGTAACGAAGAGTTGGTTGCTTGTTTGAATGCCTATGTATCCCGTTATAACGAGGAGCATAAGGCGGAGATAGACGCTGGAGAAATGGAACCTTTGCAGGAATCCAGTAGTGGATTTATTGAAAAAGTATCTGGCATCAAAAGTCGCTTCGTTTTGAACAAGAGTGGTATCTTAGATGTCAATAGAATGAAGCCTGATTTACCTGATCGCTCAAACGATGAGCAATCTATCCAGTGTGAAATGGGGGTTGCTGCGGCCCAAGAAGCAATGGACCGTGCAGGTAAAACTGCTGCTGATATTGATGCTGTGATTGTTGCATGTTCTAACCTTCAGCGAGCTTATCCAGCAGTTGCTGTTGAGATGCAAGCGGCATTAGGTATTGAAGGTTATGCCTTTGATATGAATGTAGCTTGCTCCTCGGCTACTTTTGGGATTCAAACGGCGGTTGATGCTATTCGCAATGGTTCAGCGAAAACAGTGTTAATGATTAATCCTGAAATCTGTACAGCACATATGGACTTCCATGACCGCGACAGTCACTTTATTTTTGGCGATGTTTGCACGGCTGTTATTATAGAGTCTGTTGATCAAGCAACCAGCCCTAATCAGTTTGAAATCGTTGCAACAAAGCTGAAAACACAGTTCTCCAATAATATTCGCAACAACTTTGGTTTCCTGAATAATGCCGATGATTCTGGTATAGGTACACGCGATAAGCTGTTTGTTCAGAACGGTAGAAAGGTATTTAAAGAAGTTGTACCTATGGTTTCTGATTTGATTGTTGCTCAGCTAGAAGAAACAGGCTTATCGTCTAATGAACTGAAGCGTCTTTGGCTGCATCAGGCTAACTCCAATATGAACCTGCTTATCGGTAAAAAAGTGCTCGGAAGAGAGGCGACCGAAGAAGAGACTCCTTTAGTATTGGATGAATATGCGAATACGAGCTCGGCTGGTTCTATCATTGCCTTTCATAAGCATCAAGAGGGTATGTCTGTGGGTGATCTTGGGGTTGTATGCTCTTTCGGTGCAGGTTATTCCGCTGGTTGTATCATTCTTCGTAAGGTCAACTAATTAGAATTTGCTACATAGTGTAGTTTAAACCTTATGCAGTCATGGATATAGGAAGGGGGCTTAGGCCTCCTTTTTTGTGTATAAATGCTTATAAGGTCATAGTTTGGGAGGTAGATAGCAGTTATTTTTCCCTGTTTTAGTCTGTTTATTTGTGAAATGCCCATAAAAAGAGAAAAAACTGACCCTATAGGCTGCCTTATTATTTCTCCTTAATCGCTAAACTGATACATTTCGTTACGAGGCAGAGATAAAAAAATCGTAGATCATAGAACTTTTTAAATATTGCTCTGTCTCAGTGTGTGAAGGATGTTGAGAAGGTCATGAAATCTTCCTCAGCGTATAGACCTAACAAAATTATAAGTTATTTGAGGATAGATTTAATATGTCAAACAAAATCACTAAACCATTAGCGGCAGCCTTCGGTGCGGCTTTATTCGCTGGCGTAGCGGCTGCACCTATTGCACAAGCAGCTGAGAATCCATTTGCGGTTACTGATTTGTCGTCAGGTTATAACCTTGCTGACAAAGGCGCTGAAGGCAAGTGTGGTGAAGGTAAGTGTGGCGAAAACAAGAAGACAGAAGAAGGGAAGTGCGGCGAAGGTAAATGTGGCGAAGATAAAAAAGCCAGTAAAGAAGGTAAATGTGGCGAAGGCAAATGTGGTGAGAACAAGGCTGGAGATAGTAAAGTAGAAGAAGGGAAGTGTGGTGAAGGTAAATGCGGCGGCTCTAAATAATTGATAGGAGTCAAACGTGAATAAGGAAGAAAATTACCCTGTTCACGGTGCTGGACTTGGTTTGCGGCGGGCCTTACTTGGCCCGCTTGCAGGTTTACCGGCCGGACAGATCAATTTTATGGAAGTGGCGCCGGAGAATTGGATTGGTGTTGGTGGACGTTTTGGTAAGCAGTTTAGAGCGTATACCGAGCGTTACCCCTTTGTATGTCACGGCTTGTCCCTCTCTATTGGAGGGCCCACACCAATAGATGTAGAGTTTGTTAATTCTGTCAAAAAATTTCTAAGTGAGCATAATATTCGCTATTACAGCGAACATCTAAGTTATTGTAGTGACGATGGCCATTTGTACGACCTGATGCCAATCCCTTTTACGGAAGAAGCCGTTCATTATGTAGCAGAGCGGATAAAGCAAGTACAGGATATTCTGGGTCAGCGTATTGCGATGGAAAATGTGTCCTACTACGCGGCACCTGGCCAAGAGATGGCAGAAATAGACTTCCTATTAGCTATATTAGAGGAAGCTGATTGTGATCTTATGTTTGATGTTAATAATGTGTACGTTAATAGTATTAACCATAACTATGACCCAAAAACCTTTATTCAGCGATTACCTGCTGAAAGGATTAAATACCTGCATATAGCTGGCCATTATGTTGAAGATGTAGATTTAATGGTCGATACCCACGGTGCGGATGTCATTGATGATGTGTGGTCATTATTAGACTTCACCTATGAAACCTGTGGTGTTATTCCTACATTGCTAGAAAGGGATTTTAATTTTCCTGAAACTGAAGAGCTTTTGCAGGAAGTCGAACAGATTCGACAACACCAAGCTTTAGCTGATTCAAACGGTTCTGTGCTGAAAGATGTGGTGACTTAAATGGATTTTCAGCATATTCAATATCAGTTCGCCGCACATATCAGAAACCCAGAAACTCATGCTGTACCTGAAGATGTAGAGCGTCGGCGTATGAAAATATACACAGATCTCTTCTACAATAATATCGAAGGGTTTGTGAGTGGTAGTTTTCCAGTTTTAAGAAGTTTGTATGGTGATAATGACTGGCACAAGTTAGTTCGAAGCTTTTTTGAGTATCACCATTGTAGTTCCCCGTATTTTTTAGAAATATCTCAGGAATTTATTCGTTTTCTGCAAGAATCTTATACGCTCACTGAAGCCGATTTCCCCTTTATGATAGAGCTTGCTCATTATGAATGGGTGGAGTTAGCCTTGGACGTGAGTGAAGAAACAATACCTGTCACATTACCTTCGGGTGATTTGCTGAGTAACAAGCTAGTCGTTTCCCCGGTAGTTTTTGCGTTAGCATATCAATACCCCGTGCACAAAATAGGTCCTAAATTTACTCCAGATATGCCTGGTTCTGAGCCTACGTATTTAATGGTTTATCGTAACAGGGCTGATGAGGTACGCTTTATGGAAACCAACGCGGTTACCATGAGAATGATTAATGTACTTCAGGTTTCACCGCAAACAGGTCTAGCTATTCTTCAGCAAATAGCGGAAGAAATTGCTCATCCAAATCATGATGCGCTGATCGAAGGTGGTCATCAAACACTGCGAGATTTAGAAAGTAGGGACATCATAAGCGTGGACATACCCGGCAATTAAAGTCGAAGCTTAATATCATGGAACTAAAATCCACAGATACACTCCAAACTCCGACTTAAGCTACCCTGTCATTAATTATTTATCTCCTAGGATCAAACTATGCTCTCCTTACTAAACCGATTTCAAGATTGGCTTGACGTTACTCGCCGAGTTGATTTCATCGCGCCTATAGCTCTTAGACTTTATTTGGCGCCTGTGTTTTGGGTGGCAGGCACCAATAAATTGGGCCATATGGACGATATCATTGCATGGTTTGGTAATCCTGATTGGGGCTTAGGTTTGCCATTTCCTGAAGTTTTTGCCTGGTTGGCTGCGTTAACAGAAGCTGGAGGGGCAGTATTGCTGGTGGCAGGTTTGGCGGTTCGTTGGATATCTATTCCGCTCATGATGACCATGCTAGTTGCTATTTTCTCGGTTCACTGGGAAAACGGTTGGCAGGCTATTCATGACCTGCAAAGCCCATGGGCTGGAGCCAATGCGGAAGAAGCGGTATCACGCTTGAGTCGAGCAAAGTCGATTGTGGAAGAGCATGGGAATTATGGTTGGCTTACTGAGCATGGTAGTTTGGTGTCCTCAAATAACGGTATTGAATGGGGGGCTACCTACTTCGTGATGTTGCTAGGGCTGTTCTTTCTAGGGGCAGGCCGTTACTTAAGTGTGGACTACTGGTTATCTAAGCGTTTTCGCTCTCAAGGAAAAAGCTGATAAGCTGCTAGCTTAAGTCTGATGCTTGATTAGAGTAGGGAGGTGGTGTTCAGCTGCTTCGCTGCTCTAAATTCGAAATATACTGCTAACTCAGTACGAAAAGCCGGATGACTTTCTCAACCCTGTACCACAGTTACTCATTGATTCTCCTGATATATCTATAAAAATCAAATGGATAGCTGTTTCCCTCTTATTTATATCAAGATCCTACGTAGTTATTGATTCCTCTAAATTGTCATATAACCGCAATACTTTAGCGCCACAATAGCCCTCGTTGAAGCATAAGGAGCAGCTGCCCGGCTAATTTTCAGGCTGCTTGTTTTTAATACAAGGGAAACTTAAATGAAACGCAATCTACTCGCATTGGCTATTGCAACTCTGGGCACTCAAGCAGCGGCTGGCACAGTGACAATTGATGGAGCTGATATTGTAATCAAAACTAAAGGCGGTTTTGAAGTTAAGACGTCTGACGGAGAATACAGCTTTAAATTGGGTGGTCGTGTTCAGCTTGATTACAATAGTTATGATGGCGTGACAAATGCGAAGACTGGCGTCATCTCTGCAGCAGATGCTGGTAATACGGGCAGTGACCTGTTTTTTCGACGGAGTCGTCTGTCGATTAAAGGTCATGCCGGTGATTGGAAATATGGATTGTCATATAACCTAGACAAGTCTGGTGATGATTCAATTGACTCATTGAAGGTAGGTTACACGGGTTTTGGCAAGCAGCTAAACATCACTGCGGGTAAACAGAAAGAAGATTTTGGTTTAGAAGATACAGGTGGCTCTAAGTGGATTACGGCTATTGAGCGCTCAATGCCGTCGAATGCTTTTGATACAGGTAATAACATAGGTATCAAAATTCATGGCGCTAGTGATCTTATTACCTACAGTTTGGGCTCATATAAGATCGACACAGATTCTAATCGTGATCTAGAAACCTCTGTGACGGGTCGATTCGTAATACGTCCAATATATTCTAAGGATGCAGTCTTGCATTTAGGTGCAGGCTTTACTCAACGTGATTCCGATACTGCGTTTGATGATTTTGATACTCGTGTAGGCGTACGTGGTGGTGATGATGGAGATGCAACTAAGCTTTCGCCTCAGTTCACCTCTGGTGATGGTGATGAAATGACCGTCTATAACTTGGAAGCTGCTTACTCTACAGGCCCTGTACATCTAATGGCAGAGTATTTTGATGGTGAGATCGAAGCTCCGGATACCGTTGCTGGTTCCGATGATTTGAACGTCGATGGGTATTACTTTCAGGCTGGATGGATAGTGACAGGTGAGTCTCGTTCTTATAAAAAATCAAGCGGCTCTTTCGATAAGGTTAAACCTTCCGGTAAAAATGGTGCGTGGGAAGTATTCGCACGTTACGATAGCATGGACGCAGAATCGGGCACGAATATTGGCCTAGTTGGTGGCGAAGGTGCTGAAACAGCAACGGTTGGTGTAAATTGGTATGCAAGCTCTAATGTTAAAGTAGCCCTTAATTATGTTAAGGCCGAAACCGATAAAAAAATTCAAGGTGAAGACGACGGTGATGCACTGGTTGGTCGTTTGCAGTATACGTTCTAAATTTAAGGTTTAAGTAAAACAAAAAACAGCCCTATGCTGTTTTTTGTTTTTTAGTAAGCTAGCTAGTGTTGATTACTTGTGTTCGGATTACGTTAAGCAAGCTATCATCTTAAGAATTAATCAATCTATGTTGTGATTTTATAAATAGATAAATCATAAACTCTATAAAGGCGGGTTATTCTTCATTTCTTCAGCAGTAGGTACATTGGCTCTAATTTCACCAGTATAGCGTGTATAAATTTTCTTCATTTCTCCAGAAGTGTGCATTTCCATAATAGCTTTGTTGAAGGCGTCGACATAACTTTTATCAACTGACTCTTTGACAAAGACCATGTAATAAAAATTAACAATATCATTGCCAGCGAAGCGAACTTGAGTTTGTAGCCCCATTTTCTCTATTGCATCAAATGCTACGGTATCAGGAGCATATATGGCTACATTTCCTTCATATCGACCTACCGTAATTTTTTTAAAGGCTGTTTTATATAGGTTTTCTATGACTACTTTGGCACCAGGAATCTTCTCAGTAAATCGTTCAAGCTTTCGAGACATATTAGTAGGGCCGTAGGTTACAAGGGTGTAGTCTTTTAAATCATCACGTTTTTTGTAGTTGAGTGGGTTTGTCGCTAAAGTGAACAATGCATAATGAACCTTGTGTAAGGGCTTGCTGTAATACCATTTCTTGGCACGCTCATTGTTATAACTCATATTAAATGCTGCATCGGCTTCGTGAGTTTCAAGTTTAATAAACATGCGCTGGATCGGATTAACTGAAAAATCTACTTTTTGGTGGATAAGGTGATGCGCTTTTTTTACAACAGCCACCACGGGTCCATCAATGATTTCTTTATCATTGTAATAAGCGACCGAAGGGTACGTAGTAATCGCAATAGTATCTTTGGCATGGCTGTAGGCGCTTAGAACGAGTAGTGCTGATAGCCGTATGATAATCCGTGCTGACCTCATTATGAGGCGTTGATAGTTATTGTTATGATAGTGTTTGTTCGAATAGGTATTCAAATACTTACTCCGTTCATATCTAGCCTACTTACAGTTTCACTTATACCTTCAATACACCAAGCATAGCTATAAATATAGCTGCAATAATATATGATTCTATTACTCGGTTGTCTTGTCAGATAATAGGCTATTTGAGCTCAGGCTGAGTATGAGTTCAAGCCTGAAAAAGGGTATAGTCGCCAATGACTATAAATAGTGTACCAGCCATGTAGGATAGGCGCTTCTCGTTAATATACTCAATAGCAGAGCACCCTCTTTAATAATAGTACTTAACCTAATTAATACTCTAACTCTATGAAACGAAACGCTATTTTATTCTTGTGTTTATTGATCTCAGGCTGTTCAACGTTCAGTTTTGTGTTTGAGCGCCTTGATGTGCTGACTGTTTGGCAGATGAACCGTATGTTTGACCTCACTGATGAGCAGGAGGAGCAATTTGAGCCAGTGGCGGTGGAGCTACGTGAGTGGATTCGAGAAGAAGGATTTCCACGCTTAATTATTGATTTTAAGGAGGTGGACAGGTTATGGAATGATAATCAGCTTGATAGAGCAATGTCCCATATGCATGATACGACCAAGGGTAATATTGAGCTCTTGTTACAGTTGGTATGGCCTAAAGTCAGGCCCACAATACTTACCTTCAATGAAAATAATCTCGCTCATTATAAAGAACACACAAAGGAGCAGCGTGATGATTGGTTTAAATCAGCGACATCAAAGGAAGCCAAGCTTGAATCTAGAATCAAACCGTTAGAAGAATGGTTTGGTGACTTAAGTGATGCTCAGGTTGTTATTGTCGATAGCTGGATTGAATTGGCGCCCAAAGAGCGAGAAATTCGATATGCGAATAATGATCATTGGATAACAATGTTTACTCAACGCGTGTTGGCCCGTGATCAAGATTCTTTAGATACCTGGTCGCAGGAACCTTCAATGTGGTGGACTGAAGAATTCCGTCAGTGGCGCAATGTTAATGAAGTTGCTACGAAAAGTATGCTAATGGAGCTTTTTAATACCTTGTCAGAACAACAAAAACGACATGCTAGTGAACGGCTCCGAGAGTGGATTGAATTAATGGAAGAGGTAGTGGTGTCTTAATCCCTTATCCGTACAAATTGAACTATCAATAATGCTGTCTACCCAGCACCGTAGTGAAATAACTATTTTTTAATGCTTGGGCTTAGTTTTACTGATAATTTCAGGGGAAGCAGGTATTACGTATTACCTGCTTCCCAAATCACGCTGGCTATTATGGTGCAGGGACGGTGCGGCCGCTTTTTAACCTGCTCTATACGCTTTCAAGAATACTTTTTTATATAGTAATATAAATGAAGGATTCCTTATAATCCTTTGTCTTAATAAATTTATGATGGATATTCAGCTATATTATTTATGTTTGGCTTATGAGTGAATTCTGAATAATATTGTTCACGAATATCAATAAGATAATACTGATGGTTGATTTGTAAATAATGCACATACAAACAGGTATAGCCTTCAGAATTGATGAATCTCAACTATCATCATATAGAGTATATATTTTACGCTAGTAAATAGGCGGTATTGCTTTGATATTTAGGCGTGAATTGAAACCTTGAACCTTATGTCAGAAATCTAGGGTAGTTATACAGTGTCCCCGTTTAAAGCGGTCTGTTAATGAATTCATACAAAGGTAGGCTTGCTAGGCAACAAGCAAGACTTGCCTTGATAACAGCAGTCACTCTAGGGATTGCGGCGGCGACAGTTGAGCTGTTTGTTGAATACTACAAAACTATAGATGCATTCGAGCATTCTATGCAGCAGGTGGTTTTTCTTACCGAAGGGCCAGCATCAATCGCAGCACTAAATCTTGATCAAGAATATGCAAAAGAAACCCTTACTGGCCTTTCTTCATTTGATCTCGTTGCTGAAGCAACGATTAATGACGAAAGCGATAATACGCTTTATAACTATCGATCGAATACTTATTCTGAACAAGTACATTGGTTATCTGATCTTTTATTTGGTCGACTCAAAGAAATTCAGGTTCCACTGAGACAAAGCCTTAGAACAGAGGATGATTATATTGATGTAGGGTCCTTGAAGATAGTTTTTGATGTGTATGTGGGTGGACGTGAGTTTATCGATAGATCCTTGATGTCTTTGCTGGCAGGTACTATCAAGAATATTATTTTCGTACTTGCATTGATTTACCTCTTTAATCGCTTGATTACTCGTCCTCTTTTGAAAATTGATAATGAACTTAATGATATTGACTTAAAAGATCCCGGAAAGTCGAGAATAGGTCGTATATCAATTCAGCGAGACGATGAGTTAACACATCTTGCATCTTCAATTAATAATTTGTTAGTAAAGATAGATCAATATGGTAAGGAAGAAGTGGACCGTGCAACAGAAAATCAAAGGCTGCGTATAGATATAGATAATCGAAAGGAACGAGAACGTATAGGTGCAGAGCACAAAGAGCAGTTAGAAGAAACAAATCGTAAGCTGCTAAATGCTATGGGTGAACTAGTCGATACACAGAATCAATTGGTTGCTCGTGAAAAATATGCTTCATTAGGTGAACTTGTAGCTGGTGTTGCTCATGAATTGAATACGCCAATTGGTATAGGTATTACTGCTTCGTCTCATATTACAGAGCAAAATGCAAAAATAGAGGCACTTTTTGAGTCTGATGGGCTGTCAAAATCTGACCTTAAAAACTATATGTTACATATGAAAGAGGCTGGTTTACTGATTCAATCGAGTTTAGCAGGAGCAGCGAAGTTAATTGAAAGCTTTAAGCATGTTGCAAGAGATCAGACATCAGAAGAAAGGCAGGAGTTTTATATTTACAAGATAATAGATGATGTCTATCTCAGTTTAGATAAAAGTTATAAACGAAACGAGCACAAGATCCATGTGAATTGCAGTCATGAATTATTAATTGACAGTTTTCCTAGCTCATTCTCACAGGTATTCTTTCATTTAATGAAAAATTCGTTTGTTCATGCATTTGAAACATCGCAAGTTGGTGAGATATTTTGCAATGCCTATTGTGAAAATAGCAATTTGGTTTTGCTTTATGAGGATAATGGTAAAGGGATGCCGGAAGAGCAGATAAAGCGAATATTTGATCCATTCTTTAGTACGAGTAGAACTGAAGGGAATACCGGGCTAGGTGGTACAATTATTCATAATATCGTTACCCAAGATCTAAAAGGATTGATAGAGTGTACTCGATCTACCTTCGGTGGCTTACGCTATCAAATTATTATTAAGCAACAGGCTGATGTGATGCTCTTCACTGGATCGTAATGAGTAGAATAATGGTGCTGGCTCTAACCACAATCAATTGAGATCAAGTAACGTGATTTGTAAGATTTTTGTTGTAACCACCCTATGTTTTTATATAGTCATAAGCTGGACTAAGCATCTACTGAAATAATAGTTCCTTTAGGTAAGGGTGGTCTTGTCTCAAAAG
>Ga0105348_1001445_pt1 | contig 16121 bp, 15 predicted proteins | sample EN8Hudsemesocosm_2_FD_83504 | JGI IMG/M metagenome (GOLD analysis project Ga0105348, IMG submission 83504) | Methane-oxidizing microbial communities from mesocosms in the Hudson Canyon - EN8C Hudson Canyon | ecosystem: Environmental > Aquatic > Marine > Cold seeps | place: Hudson Canyon... | reverse complement strand
TTGAGCCTTGGTATGAAAACACCAGAAGAAGTGCATAAAAAAGCCGGTTGCGAATGGCAACCGGCTTAATCAAAAACCGTCAACGTATTTTAGGACGGGACACATGTGTAAATAATATTGAATGATAACCATCTGACTACTTTTGACTTCCCCCCTGATGAGGGCAAGTTTTAGCTGCCTTATTGATAGTGTGACCGTTACTCTGATGTATTGACTAAAGTCAGCAGCGCCTGCTGTTGATTGGCAGTCAGGTTCCTATAAAAATTAATTATTTTCTGCTCATCAGGTGTTACTGATATAGGCGATTTACTGGTGTTGGTTTCTTGCTCGTTGTCTAGCTTGTTGGATTCTATTTGCAAGCTGGTGTCTAGACGCGAGACAATTTCAGAATTCATGCTGCGATGGTAGCGTTGAGCGACTTCTGCTATGCGGTTTCTCATGCCATCGGGCAGTCGTACCACGAATTTATCCGCAGAGTAGCTTTTGGGAAGGGTTTTCTCATCAGTCATAGCTGTACTACTTTTCTCGCTATACTATTCACACAGTGAAATTGGTTACGGTGTTGGTTGTTAGATATTTTTCACGTCAATTCATTCATCATGCTGGATAAGTATTCAAGCCTATATGAACGTGATTCTTGAGCCGACTTATTCAAGGCGTTAATGTACCTAGCTTTTAACTTGATATCGATAGTGGCATAGTGCCAGATGACTTTACTTGCCACCTGGAATAATACGATTATAGCGGAAGCATCTTAGTTGTATTCGCATACAACATGTATTTTTAAGTTGAGACTGTATTAAAGTTAAAATGACGCTCAGTAGCGTTTGAACAAAAACATAATTAGCAACGTGTTAATGGAGTAAGTAATTTATGATGGAGTTTTTGGCGTTATTCACGCCGTTGACCGGTTTCTTTATCACGCTGATATTAGTATTGACCCTTTATTTTCATACCTTTGGTTATTCAAGTCATACCGCTGGCAGTGCGCCGACCATGCTCACTAGTATAGGTATTTTTGGTACATTTCTGGGTGTAGCTATTGGTCTAACGAACTTTAATACGGAGGATATTCAGCAAGGTGTACCCACGCTAATTGCAGGTTTGCAAACTGCCTTCTGGTCATCTGTTGCGGGTTTGTTTTCAGCCTTAACCATAAAGGGTCGCTTTATGGTTTACATTATTCGAGAGCGTAAAAAAGAAGATTTGTACCGTGCCGCTACCATTGATGATCTTGCAAATATTATGGCGGATATTCGTGATTATTTAAAAAATGACCGTTTGCAAACTATTCAGGAGCTATCGCGCAGTCGTGAAGAAACCAATGAACATCTATCAGGGTTGGCCCGCTCAATGGATTCCTACGAGGAGCGAATGACTCAAGCAAATACCAAGGCCTTTGTTGATGGTATTAATATTGTGATGCGTGATTTTAATACCCAAATTAATGAGCAATATGGTGATAACTTTAAGGAATTGAATTACTCGGTTGGGAAAATGGTTGAGTGGCAGCATGCTTACAAGGAGCAGATAGATGGCCTTATTGCACGTCAGCAATCGGCGTCGGATATCATGCAGTCAGCCGCTGTGGCTTATGAAGAGATGGTTCAGCATACCCAGGTGTTTTCTACCGTATCGGATTCCTTAGGATCAATGTTAAAAGGACTGCAGATGCAGTCTGAAGCACTAGATAGTTATTTGTCAGGTTTAGCCCAGCTGGTTAGTAAAGCATCAGAAGGTTTGCCCGCATTGGAGGGGAGAATTGAAACCATTACTGATGGGCTAGCTCAAAGTGTTCAGCAAAGTAACAGTCGTTTGGCGGAGTTGGTTACCCATATATCACAGCAAATATCGGGTACGGTTGATCAAGTTAATAATGCCATGAAAGATAATTTATTAAATGAACAGCAGGCGCTGCAGCAGCAGGTCAGTGGCATGGTTGACCGCACCGAACAGCAGATTGCGCGTTTGGATGATGCGATGGAAGAGGAACTCACAAAGGCGTTACAGACGTTCGGTTATCAGTTAACCGCGTTGTCTGAGAAATTCGTCAATGATTATACGCCGTTAACCAGTAAGTTGAAAAAGTTGATAGAAATAGCGAATGTGGACGCCTAGTTATGGAAAATTCACAAACGCTCCAGGATAAAGCTACCGCTGCTGTTAAAGAGCAGGAAGAACATTGGGTTGCAGTCAGTGACTTAATGGGGGGGCTTATGATGGTCTTCCTGTTGGTGTCTGTAGTTTATATGGTGATGGTGGAAATTGAGCGCAATAAAATTCGAGAAATTGCGCTCTTGTATGACAAGCTACAAACGCAAATCTATCAGGATCTTTATGATGAATTTAGAGATGATCTGCCTCGTTGGGGTGCGCAATTAAATGAAGACTTGAGCTTAAGCTTTTATCGGACCGAAATATTATTTGATAAAGGTGAGCGAGAAGTGAAAGATGAGTTCCGGGCTATTCTTGCCGATTTTTTCCCCCGTTATGTACGGATTATTACCTCGGACACATATCGCCAGGATATTGCTGAGGTTCGTATTGAGGGGCATACCTCTACTGGGTGGGGAGAATACACTTCGGAAGCAGATGCCTATATCAATAACATGGCATTGTCACAGGCGCGTACGCGCTCTGCATTGGGTTACTTGCTAGCACTGCCTGAAGTCCGGCATGAAAAAGATTGGCTCAAATCCAAATTAACAGCCAATGGACTATCTTCTTCTAAACCCATTTTGTTGAAAACGGGAGAAGAAGACCCTGAGCTATCGCGCCGTGTGGAAATACGTTTACGTACCGATGCCGAATCCAGAATTGCGGCAATTATTGATAAGATCCGATAGAGCCTGTAGGCGTATGAAACTACCTGATTTTCGTTATTTCGATCCTTTTAATAATTTGCGCGAGAAAATGGGTGCTGATCAGTTAGGTCGATTTTCACTGTTTGATCATCGAATACATTTGGCAGGATGGGAACGTGAAGCTTTGGATAACGGTGGTCTAAGCGTTTCATTAAGTCAGGTGCGTGGCTTGGAGGATAAAACGCTTGCTCACAAAAATAGTCGGGTGTTAGTGTTCTTATCAAGTGGAGAGGTTAATACCTATCATCTGGCAGAGTGTGCGGCCTTGCATGAGGCTAGAGTGAGTCTAGAGCTTGATCATTGTAAGGTAGCAACCGCGCTAGTCGATGTTGATAGTACTAATGCCGAAGAAAACCTGGAAGGTAAAGATTTTTGTGTTTGTGGTGATTGCTTGCAGACTTTAGGCTATGAAGGTTTTGATCGGCAGCGAAATCGTCGTCGGGCATACAGTGAGCAAGTTCAATCCAGTTTCTCGTTAGTGGGATTTTTTAAACAATATCCGGTGTACCCTCTTGATGGTAAACCGGATAATTTTATCTATTAGTTTGTCGTGTTTATGACCTTGTCGTATCTATGGTCGTGTAGTTGCTATGGTTTTGTAGCGACTATGGTCTTGTAGTTACTAGGGGGATTCGACTCCCGCCGCGCCAAACCATAATTTCTAAACGGCTGCCGGAAGGAAGTGCTTTTACATTTTCTGTTATCTCGAATAGGTTTTCTTGCTGCGATTCTGGTTCATAGATAATTTTCTTGCCTAGGATGGAGAGGATGATATCGCCACCCAATATTAATGGTTTTCCTGCAATTTCAGCGGGAATGGAGCCACCTTGTAATCCTAAGTAATAGCCAGGCGATTGGTCTGCAACGCGTTGAACCAGTAATCCCGCATTTTGTGGAATGTTAAACACTTTGCCGATGTCGCCATAAATAATTTGCGCATCTACACCAGCCCAGAAGCTATTGGGAGCCATAACAACGGCTTTAGCCACATTGATGGTGGTCGCAAAGGCTAGCCCTTCATAGCCGCCAGACTGTGAGCGAATATGACTCACAATACCGATGACCTGTCCTTCGTTGTTAAATAAAGGCCCGCCGGAATTTCCTTGATTAACAACTGCATCGGTTTGTAAAAACTCAACGGGCGTTAGCTGGCCTTTTAGGTTTTTCGGAATATGACGACCGCTAATATGTCCGACACTTAAGGTGTGGTCGATCCCATAGGGTGCGCCAATGACAAAAATATCATCACCTACGCGGACTTCATCAGAATTTCCTAATTCAGCGACGGCCATTTTTTCAGGCAATGCGTCCATACGAATTAATGCAAGGTCCGATGTTTCATCTACGGCGACGACCTTGGCACTAATCAATTGGCCGTTGCTAAATTCCACCATCACGATATCGGCGATATTGACCACATGGTGAGCCGTTAAAATGAGCCCTTCTTCTGATATAACAACCCCGGAACCTAGGCCGCTATTGGTAACAACTTGGCCAGGATGCTCGGTACTAATACCGGGTTCTGCTGTACGAATGACAACAACCGATGGGTCGACCTTAGCAAATACGTCAGCATATGATTTTGCATGGGCTAGATGTGGAGAGATAACGAGGAATAAAAAGAAAAACGACAAGATTTGTTTCATATACAAGATGTTCCATATGCTGGTAGAAGAATAGCTTATTACACACTAATTCATTGGGGGCATAAAGGGCTCCGACTATCTGTTATTGCAGGCTTTCTGCTGACAGTAAATAGCGCATGAAACGGCGCAGGATTATAATTATCACTATCTATTCGCTGTAACGTGTCATTCAATGGAAATCACCATGAGTAAGCTAGACGGGTATAAGCTAAAAGGGTTCATGCAATCTGGGTTTGTGCGATCAATGATTAAACCACTCCAGTGGTTAATGCTCTTTCTATTTGCGGTTCCTGCTTATGCGGCTGATTCAACAGTGACAAACAGCATTTTCTTGCTGGGCGTGGCCATGGTCGGATTCTGTATTTTCTGGGCAATGCACCAATCAAAGCGAAGAGGGCGTAATGAGGAGCAAGTTCGCCAGATCATTAATACAGCACCTTATCCGATGGAAGTACTCCGTTTGAGTGATGGTGAAATGTTGGTTTCAAACATTAAGGCCGTAGAGGCCTTCGGTCTGCATGGGCGTGCCGATAATTTAGATGCTAATAAAGCATTCATTCATCGTTTGTTGGCTATGGTCAGCACACAACAACAAATCAATGATGTTACTGGGCATATGATCTGTTCTGGTGGTACTAAAAGAGATGTGATGGTCTCTGCTTGTCTTATTGAATTTGAAGACATTGATTGTGCTTTGATTTCTTTTAATGATGTGACCTCGCTCAAGGAAAAAGAAGATAAGCTTGCTGAGCTTTCTATTGCAGATGAGCTAACGGGGGTGATGAATCAGTCACACTTTTTGGAAATTGCACAGAAAGAATTACGTCGTACCATCCGTTATGGAAATGCCTTCTGTGTTCTTGCTATTGATATTGATGGTCATGGAATTTTGCAAGAAAAACACGGCACGGAAGTTTCTAATAAAATGATGCGCTCATTGGCGCAGCACTGCGAAAAGACCTTTCGTGAAGTAGATGTGGTTGGTCGCCTCGAAGATAATCGGTTTGTGGTCATTGTGACTGAGACCCATGCGGTAAACGGCGCTAAGGTGGCTGAACGTCTTCGCATCGGTACTGAGCGAATTTCTATATCGCTAGGTGAAGGTAAAGTCCTTCATTATTCACTCAGTATTGGCGTTGCAGGTCTTAAACCGACAGATACCGAAATTCACGATGTGATAAACCGGGCCGAATGTGCTCTGGAAGAAGTTAAAGAAAAAGGTGGCAACCTAGTAATGGAATATCATGCTGATATTCGTGGTGGCACTAGTGAGCTGGGTGGTTTGGATATACCGATTCAGATTTGATTTTTCTCATATAGTTGGTAGCAGCATTTTGATAAAAGGGGGAGTCTAATGGGCTCTCCCTTTTTTATGTTGGTTGATTGGTGGGATTCTAAATCTTATTATGCCTCCGTTGTTTCGCAAGTTAGAGGGCATTAAGGTCATTGCCATCGAATGATCTTCAGTAAAAATGCTTAAGAAGAGAGCGTCCATTCGTTGGCGCGGATAAACCGCCCTTTATCTTGCCGAGCAACGCAAAACTGAGAGGATCAGGTTCGCGAACTGTTTGAGCGTAGCGAGTTTTCGCGAGACCCTCTTAGTTTGAGTAGCACAGGGAACCGGCATCGCCGGCAAGATTGTGAGGCAAAGGGAGTTTTGGTGACTTTTACTCCCTTAAAAGTCACTCGCCAAGAGGCGAAATGAGATCTAAATAAAATCTGTCTCAATATCTGCCAAACTAATAATTATCAAGATGGCAAAATAAGCCCCGCTAACCCTAGGTTCTCTCCATAGGGCAGTATTGTTATTAACAACCGATAAACTTTCAATAAGATAGAGTCATGTAGGTGCTGTGTCTTCTGTAGATAAATCGAGGTCAAATTTCTAAACTGCCTGAGCATAGAAGTATGAATGTTGCGGATAATATCCAGTGCTCAGCAATAACAGAACGAATGTGCAGAATAGAAAACCTCACCTTATAGAATGAAACGATAATAGCGATCGGTTTAGTCAAATTTACCATGAGAAAAATTTCAAATATCGACATATAATTAGTAGACAATTCCTCAACAGTAGAGGGTTGAAATGCTGATTCGTCAACGGGATATACATCCAATACGGAGCGTTGAAATGGCCTTTGACCATGTAGACGTAGTGCTGCAGGACGGGAGGCGCATAATGGCTCCGTTGGATAACCTTCCCCGTTTCCCTGATCAAAAACTGAGCGAGCGCAAAAGATGGGAAACACTCCGTTGGTGGGTTTGGCAGACGTTAGCACAGCGGCGGCACCAAGCTATTTCGGGGATAGAAAGACAGTCCCACTAGGTTAATCACTAAGCCGAGTGTCCCCCGTTGTGCGCACTAACCTAAAATATAACCTTTCTCTTTGGGTAAGGCCTCTAGCCAATCGTCAACATTGGACTATTCCGGTGAAGAGGGGTTATTTTTGGATAGCATCCGTTGGGTATCTACTGAATCCCGCTGTATAATTCCCCTCCAAATAACACTCTTTGGTTAAGGTAGTCAGGCATAGTGAGCGAACATACGGAAAGCAGTAAGACCAATTTCATTCGAACCATCATCGATCAAGATTTGGAAACAGGCAAAAACGGCAGTGCAGTGGTCACTAGATTCCCGCCGGAACCTAATGGTTACCTCCACATTGGCCATGCCAAGTCTATTTGCCTGAACTTCGGTATTGCTCGTGACTATCAGAGTAAGGCGGACAAGGCGCAGTGTCATATGCGCTTTGATGACACTAATCCTGAGTCGGAAGATACTGAGTTTGAACAGGCTATCGCTGATGATGTGCGCTGGTTGGGTTTTGATTGGGGAGAGAATCGCTTTCACTCCTCAGATTATTTTGAGCGTCTATATCAATACGCCATCCAGTTAATTAAAGCCGGTAAGGCTTATGTTTGTGATTTGACCCAGGAACAAACCCGAGAATACCGGGGCACCGTGACCGAAGCAGGCAAGCCAAGTCCGAACCGTGATCGTAGTGTAGAAGAGAGCCTGGGTCTGTTTGAGCGTATGCGTAAGGGTGAATTTGAAGACAATACCCGTACCTTGCGTGCCAAGATTGATATGTCCGCCGCTAACATGAAAATGCGCGATCCGCTGCTTTACCGTATTCGTCATGCGGAGCACCACCGTACAGGCAATGACTGGCCGATTTACCCCATGTATGACTATGCACATTGCTTATCTGACTCGATAGAAGGGATTACCCACTCCTTGTGTACGCTAGAGTTTGAGAATAATCGTGATGTCTACGACTGGGTATTGGATGCGTTGGATTTACACCATCCACAGCAAATCGAATTTGCACGGCTCAATATCAACTACACGGTCATGAGTAAACGTAAGCTGCTTCAGCTGGTGAATGAGAAGCAAGTAACGGGTTGGGATGACCCACGCATGCTTACTATTGCTGGATTGCGCCGTCGTGGTTACACCCCGGAATCCATACGGGATTTTTGTGATCGTGCCGGGGTCGCGAAATCTGCCGGTGTTGTGGATATGGCGCAGTTGGAATTCAGTATCCGAGATGACTTGAATACCAAGGCACCACGCGTAATGGGCGTGATCAACCCATTGAAAGTAACGCTAACCAATATAGCGGAAGATAAAGTGGAGCTTTTCAATGCGCCACTTTATCCGGAAGATGTGCCGCGTGACGATACCCGAGAAGTTCATTTCACTCGCGAACTGTTTATTGAGCGGGATGACTTTATGGAAGAGCCACCAAAGAAGTACTTCCGTCTATCACCGGGTAAGGAAGTGCGTTTGCGCTATGGCTATGTGATTAAGTGCAACGAAGTTATCAAAGATGAAAATGGTGAAGTGGTTGAGTTACGTTGTACTTATGATCCTGAAACCGCTAACGGGCAAACACCGGATGGCCGTAAAGTAAAAGGCATTATTCACTGGGTGTCAGCCACTGAATCCGTACCAGCAGAAGTGCGCTTATATGATCGTTTGTTTTCTCATGAATTTCCGGATGCAGATAAAAATGTTGATTTTAAAACCCATATAAATTCGCAATCTCTGACTATTGCTAAAGCACGTTTGGAAAAAAGCTTGGTTTCAGCACAGGGCGGTGAGCGTTATCAATTTGAACGCCAGGGTTATTTCTGTGTTGATTCCGTGGATTCAAAAGAAGGTGCGTTAGTCTTCAATAAAACCGTTGGGCTGAAGGATTCATGGGGTAAAGTAGAAAATCCTAAAGTGTCAGCGAAGGCTGAGAGCAAACCAAATATTAAACCTAAAGTCGTCAAAGGTGAGGGCAAAAAGCCTGTTGCGAAAGAGCTGACGCGGGCAGAAACCGAATTAGTCGAATCATTGGAGAAAAAATACGGTCTGGCTAATGCAGATGCCGTAACTTTGGCAACCCATAAAGATCTGGTGCCATTTTATGAGTCTGCGGTAACAACTCATAATAATCCAAAGGAAATTGCGAAATGGGTTATTAATGAGCTAATGCGAGAACTGAAAGATACAAATATTGATCAGCTTAAATTCGGACCATCTCAGTTAGCGGAATTGGTTCAGTTAATTGATGACGGTACAATCTCTGGTCGTATCGCAAAAGATATATTTGAAACCTTGTTTCAAGAAGGTGGTGACCCAAAAGCCATTGTTGAGCAGAAGGGGCTAAAACAGCTTGATAGTGCGGCAGATATTGAGCCGATTATCGACGCGATAATGGCGGCTAATCCGGACAAGGTCGAAGCTTATCGTGGCGGTAGAACTAAGTTGATGGGGTTCTTTGTTGGGCAAGCAATGAAGGAAACTGGTGGCAGAGCGAATCCAAAATTATTGAATCAAATAGTGAAACAAAAACTGGATGTTTAAGTGATTGTGGTTTTAAGAAAAGGGGAAGCGCCGCTTCCCCTTTTCTTATTATGACAGTCTTAGCTTTGCGAGCCCATATATAAACCTCTGCCACTAGCAATCAACCTATTGTTCTCATCAAATATCTGGGTGTGAGCCACAGAACTTCGTTTTCCCGTTTTCGTAACTTCACTTTTCACTCGCAACGGTCCTGGCTTTGCCGCTTTGTGATAATCAACGTGCAAATCTGCCGTGGATGCTATAGCGCCACCCGTTCCAAGAATCGCGAAGAAACCACCTAGGTCAATTAAAGAAGCCAGAATCCCGCCATGAGTTGTTTGTATCCCAGGTGTTGCGACAATTTCCTCTCGCCAAGGCATAAGGATTTCAATACTGTTTTCATTGAGTTCGGTGAGTTTTAGTCCGAGCCAGCATTGAAAAGGTGATAGCTCCATGATTTCTTGTAGTTCTTTAATATTCATTCGTCGTTGACTCTTGAGTTAACTAAATCTATTTGTTCTTTATCCTGAAATATAGGGTTATTCAACGATAGGTACAATCGTATAAATGTTCAATTAGTTGGCAGTCTGTGAGCTAAAAGGCCAAATCATTAGGTGGCTGAAAAAAACACTTACCTTAATATCATGTAATAGACTGTAATAAAGTGAATCGCAATAAAGGTGAGCTTTAATAAGCAGAGCTGTGGTGCAAGTGCGAATATTTTGAGTCAATGCGCTGAGTTAATGTACAAGTCAGTAGAGCGAGATAACTATTTGTTTAGTCGTGCTTCGAAGCTGACGAATTTTATCGCTGATAGCTTTCTCGCTTTCGTTATTTTTTCCTAACCATTCCCACTGTGCTTTCCATATAGCTTTCAGATCTTGTGCGTTATTCGGCGCAGGCGGTGGCAGCAATACGCTGAGATCCTCAATTAGTGCCACATGCCCCCAGCCCGTGATGGGGTTGCCTAGCTCCTGATTTTTGTCGTAATGGGCATGGTTAACCAAAATTTGAAGTTGTCCTAGTTGCTTGATCATCTCGAAGCTGGCCTGCCGTAGGTTTCTGTTGTCTTCGCTGATGTTCGTCCGCCAGGTATTCACAGACAGCGCCATTATGGCAATAACCAGGCTGATGATGGATATTAGATTTTTCCTTATTTGTTCAAGCACTGAATCTGACATGGAGTTAACTCTAATTTAGTACGAATACTTATACAGTACGTAGGGTTGCACGTCTTACTACTTTTAAGTTTAGCAGCACATCAATATGTGCAAAGGAAAGTCCATGGTTTATGCTGCTTGTTGTGTCAAACGGTGGGAGGATTATTCGTGAACCTGAGAGCAGCGAAGGAATGGTTAAAACAGGAATTGCCCGACTTGCAGCAAGCCGGTGTATTAGATTCTGCAACGGTGCAACGCTTAAGGGATTACTACGCACTGGGTGACGTTAGTCGCTCTGTTTCTATTGGCAAGTTAATTTTAGGTTTATTGGGTGCCACCCTTATTGGTCTGGGTGTGGTGCTGTTATTTGCTCATAATTGGGAATTGTTAACTCGTCCACAGCGGACGGTTCTATCTTTCTTGCCACTAGTATCCGGTCAGGCACTTGTTCTTTTTGCTCACCTTAAACGACCTTTATCTGAGCCTTGGCGTGAAGGCAGTGCGTTATTTTTGTTGATATCCATTGGTGCCTGCATCGCGTTAATCAGTCAAACATACCACCTTGGTGGTCGGCTGGACGATTTTCTGTTCGTTTGGTTCTGGTTGAGTTTGCCGCTTTTATATGTGATTAACAGTTCTGTTGCTGCGAGTGCTGTCGTATTACTGTTTTTATCCTGGGCGATAGATATTCGTTATCATAATTTCGAGGTGGTATGGGGCTGGATTATGCTGCTTGCTGTGCAACCTTTTGCTTGGCATCAATTTATTAAAGCGCCTGAACTTAATCGAACGGGCATCTTGCAGTGGTTAACTATTCCAGCGTTGTTTCTAATGGTCGGTCATACCATGGAGCGGTCAGAAAGTGGATTGTGGATTGTTGTCTATGGATTGATGCTAACGTGTATGTATTTTTTCAGTGTTCTTAGTCAGTCGTCTTCAGCGCTAGTTCGACAACCAGCTAAGATGGTGAGTATGTTCGGCATGGTTGGTTTATCACTGGTGTTGACCTATGGTGATGTGTGGCATCACAGTTACCGGCCGGAAGATATTCTTAATAGCACAGGCTATCTGTTCGCTGTTCTGTTTACGGGCTTATTGATCACGGTTGTGGTGTGGGCAGATAAGCGTGATCTTATACGTGGTCAGCATGCACATTACCCCTTCATGTTGTTTCCGGTCATGATCTGGCTAAGCTATTTCTCTCGTAGCTATGCGGCCATGGCAGACTTCAATACCATCTTGTTTAATCTATATCTCTTTGTACTAGGCATTATGCTTATTCGACATGGCATCCAGAAAGCGGTGGTGTCATCCCTAAATTATGGGTTGACCATATTAGCCTTGCTTATTGCTGTTCGGTTTTTTGATTCAGATATACCGTTCACCGTTAAGGGTATTGTTTTTATTTTATTTGGTGCAGGTTTTCTTTATGCCAACTTCGTACTTAAAAAGCGATTGAATGATGCAGGCTATCAGGAGGGTGCGTGATCATGCTTCCAAGTATTATTCCTAAGAGTTTAAGTAATAAATTCAGACTACCCGTTCTTGTGCTGTTATTTATTGTGCAGTTGTCCGTACCTGCAGCCATGATGATGAAATATGAAGATGTACTTACCACCGGCGAGTTGTATAAATTCCGGGCGGCAGCGGTAGATCCCTATGATCCGTTTCGAGGACGTTATGTCACCATCAATCTTGAAGTCACTACGGTGGATGTCGCTAGGGAAGAAGAGTTTAAGTATGGTGAAACAGCCTATGCGCTCCTAACGCGAGGTAAAGACGGTTTTGCTCAGGTTGCCGGACTGTCAGCTGACGAACCTGATGATGGTCGATCTGCTGTTCGCGTCACCGTAGGTTGGACAGATGGTGTTAATCGGGTAAGAGTCAATTTTCCGTTTACCCGTTACTATATGGATGAATTTACTGCACCTCATGCGGAAAAAATATTATGGGATCGAGAAAATAGGGAGAAGGTCCACCTCGAAGTGCGGGTGAAAAACACCGTGGGCGTGATTGAAAATGTTATCGTTAAGGGGCAATCTTTAACCAAGTTGGCCCGTGAGTCTCTTAATAATGCGGTAAGATCAGGCCGCTAAATATAATTGGTGAAAAAGTTAGGTAATAGGTTATATGCCCATTAAATTAACGTTGAATGCTATGTCTAAGGAAACTGGGCCTAGTGATGTGGGGCATAGGGCACGTAAATCGGACAAAAAGCCCAAGGGTGTACCGGTTAAGATCTATACCGACCAAGTGGAAGCCTCTGCGCTTGAGCAGCTTAAAAATATTGCCCGGTTGCCTATTATTCATTCCCATGTGGCCGCCATGCCAGATGTGCATATGGGTATCGGTGCGACTGTGGGCTCGGTTATTCCCACGAAGGATGCCGTTATTCCCGCGGCTGTAGGCGTCGATATTGGCTGTGGTATGAATGCCGTCCGTTTGTCATTAACCGCTAAGGATTTGCCGGATAATTTACGCTCCATTCGCTCGGCCATTGAAACCGCGGTACCAGTTGGCTTCAATCGACATAAGACGGCGGACGCTCGCGTAAATGCGTGTAAGCCAATGCATCAAGGTTTAACGCAGATCTTTAAACGTCATCCAAAACTAAAAAAGATGATCAAAAATCCTCATGAAACCTGGGTAAATCAGATGGGGAGTTTGGGCGGCGGTAATCATTTTATCGAAATCTGTTTGGATACTGATCAGCAAGTGTGGGTGATGCTACATTCAGGAAGCCGCGGTATTGGTAATGCTATTGGACGTTATTTTATCGCGTTGGCCAAAGAGGATATGCAGCAGCATATTCGGAATTTGCCCCATAAAGATCTAGCCTATTTTAGTGAGGGCAGTATTCATTTGCAGGATTATGTCGCTGCCGTGAGTTGGGCGCAGGAATATGCCCGTCTTAATCGCCAGGAAATGTTGAGCCTTATTCTCAATGCGATAGCGCCACACTTACCCACTTTTTCCTTGATGAGTGAAGCCATTAACTGTCATCACAATTATGTGGAACAAGAAACTCATTTTGGCGCACATATTTATCTGACTCGAAAGGGCGCTATTAGTGCTCGGGAAGGGGAGTTAGGGATTATTCCCGGTAGTATGGGCGCTCGTTCTTTTATTGTGCGTGGCAAGGGCAATCCAGAGTCCTTCTGTTCCTGTTCCCATGGGGCAGGGCGGGTTATGAGTCGAACGGCAGCTAAGAAACATTTTGACGTGCGAGATATGGAGCGGCAGACTGAGGGTGTAGAGTGTCGTAAGGATAAGGGGGTTATTGATGAAATTCCCGCAGCCTATAAAAATATTGATGAAGTTATGGCGAATCAAACCGATTTGGTTGATATCGTACATGAGCTTAAACAAGTCGTATGCGTTAAAGGGTAAAGGAAAGGGTAAAGGTTTAATGTGCTAGAAGTTCCGAGGTTGTAATGGTAAAGCCGGATAGAGTTTGTTGTTTTCTTGTGTTGTCTATCGCTATATTACTGAATACTGTTGTCCAAGCTGCCCCTGCCTCAAAATTGATCCCATTCTGGAATCATTTTAATGAGGAGAATGTGCAAGAAATAGATCACAGCATCTGGCAAGGTTTTCTGAACCACTACCTTGATAGTTCTGATTCGAATAGTGCGAACTGTGTTGTTTATAGTGCCGTGAGCGAAGTCGATAAGATTGCGCTGCAACAGTATATCGCCAGCTTATCTGCGATTGATCCGCGAACCTATAGTCGTGCAGAGCAAAAGGCCTATTGGATTAACCTTTACAATGTTCTTACCGTACAGCTTATCCTTGATAGCTATCCGGTTGCTTCCATTACCAAATTGGGTGATAGCTTTTTCCGCTTTGGCCCGTGGGATGACAAACTAGTCACTATACAAGGCCAAACATTAAGCTTGAATGATATAGAGCACGGTATTTTACGGCCCATCTATAAAGACCCGCGTATCCATTATGCGGTGAATTGTGCCAGTCTCGGCTGCCCTGATTTGAGTGCACAAGCGTATACAAAATCCAATATTGAAGACATGTTGAATGTGGCAGCTGTAAGTTATGTAAATCATCCACGTGGTGTTCGCTTTGAAACGGTGGAATCTAAGAAGGCTCGATTAATGGCTTCCAGTATTTATCATTGGTATATCGAGGACTTTGGAGGAACAGACAAAGCATTGGTTCTGCACTTGATGCAATATGCCAAGCCGACCTTAAAAACTCAGCTAGAGCTCTATCAAGGGGATATAGGATACGAGTATGATTGGTCACTTAACGATAAAACGAATTAATGAGTCTTTTGTTTGAGGTAGTATGTATCAACTAAAGCGCTTGCTTGTAATCGGGGCTCTCTTATTTCTGTCAGCGTGTTCTTTTTGGCAGAAAAATCCAGATACACCTGTGGTAGATTTTCCTGACTGTGCTATCGATGCGTTAGATAAGGTGAAAAATGTTGACTACGAATATTTAAACAGTGAGCGCAATAGTGTGGTCGCTCGTACTCCTTATACCATGGTCGAAATTCAATTGGAGAAGAGTAGGGCAGGGGAAGAATTGATTCGTGTGGAATCTTTTGGTCCGAAAAAGGAACTCAACAAACAGGAAAGCCCCATCATGCATGAGTTGCTCAACCTGATCATGGGCCATGTGACAAGGGTTTGTGGTAATACCATTTCAACCTATGAGTAATCCTATATTCTTCTTCGCGCTTTCGCTATGAGTCTCTCCCAATGAAAGTTCTGCTGTTATCCGCGTATGATGCTTCGAGTCATGCCTATTGGCGCGAAGGGTTAGTTGCGCAATTTCCTAAATTTGATTGGACCGTGCTTACCTTGCCAGCACGACACTTTGCCTGGCGCTCCCGTGGGAATAGCTTAACCTGGGCGTATGGTGAGAGAGCTGTATTGGAGGCAGGGTATGACCTGCTCATTACCACATCCATGACGGACCTATCAGCATTGCGTGGCCTGGTACCTGCATTAACGAAAATACCTACCCTGGTGTACTTCCATGAGAATCAGTTTGCCTATCCAGTATCTGGCAATGAATATGGTGGTGCTGCAAATGTGGAACCTAAGATACTTAATCTCTATACCGCACTAGCCGGTGATTACGTCGTGTTTAATAGTGAGTTTAATCGCTCCACATTTTTACGAGGTGTTTCGCAATTACTCAAAAAATTGCCCGATCATGTCCCCGAAAATGTGGTTGATTTATTGACGACTAAATCTGCCGTATTATCTGTCCCATTAACAAATACGATGTTCAGTGAGCCTAACACCGTCGACGGACCATTACAGATAGTCTGGAATCACCGCTGGGAATTTGATAAAGGCCCAGAGCTACTTTATGACGCATTAAAGCAGCTTAGTAAAACATCGGCTGATTTTATTATGCATGTCGTTGGGCAGCGCTTTCGAAAATGCCCCGCTATTTTTGATGACATAAAAAGAGAGTTCTCAAGTTATATTGGCTGTTGGGGATTTGTTGAGTCAGCAGACGTTTATCGAAAATTGCTGCGACAATCCGATGTCGTGCTATCAACAGCGTTGCATGACTATCAAGGGATTGCAGTGCTAGAAGGGGTTGCATCGGGTTGCGTTCCCGTTGTTCCCGATCGGTT
>Ga0105348_1001443_pt1 | contig 16126 bp, 15 predicted proteins | sample EN8Hudsemesocosm_2_FD_83504 | JGI IMG/M metagenome (GOLD analysis project Ga0105348, IMG submission 83504) | Methane-oxidizing microbial communities from mesocosms in the Hudson Canyon - EN8C Hudson Canyon | ecosystem: Environmental > Aquatic > Marine > Cold seeps | place: Hudson Canyon... | reverse complement strand
TGTGACCGGACTCTCGAATCGCCCCTTTGGGGCTAGTCACCTTGCGCGGGTAAATTATACTCATCCTTACTCTTGGGCAGTTATTGAACGGTTGAAGGGTAAGGTGGTGAAGGTGAACATGGATGGGTGCTTTCAGCGTATTTAGCTTGGTTTGAGCGACGTTGGTGTGGCTGGTGGTGAAATGTCTGTGGTTATGAAACGTAAGGCCGGAGTGGCCCCTATCATGTCTGATGCTTCAAGCGCCCACGCGGCGGCTAGGGTTGCGCTTACGCGCTTGCCGGCGCCTATCCATCAACTGCGTGAAAAATCGGCAGCTCTGTTGGCTAAAACCCTAAAAGCTTTGTTTGATGGGGCTGATGATGCGTTATTTGACTTGGCGGACCGCGCGACGAACAACCAAGATCAGAATGTATATTTTGATGCGATGCGCGAAGTGCGTTTGCGCAGAAGGGCCCTTGAGAGCGATTTCTACCTGCAGCTGGACCACGGTTACGCGGCTTTGCTCGGCGGTGAGGAAAATGCGCTTGCCCATGAGTCAACCACTGATGAGCTGGCTCTGGTTGGTAATGATCAACTGGAATTTCAGGTGGCGGTTGATGCCATGGTGGCAAGGGCGCTGGGCAGTTGCGCTGAACCGCTACAGCACATTGCATTGCGGTTAGACAGTCTAGTGCCCATAAAGGTTTACCAGAAGAATAACCCAGTTGGGCCGGACTGTTTGTGCCACGCTTTTTTGGGGGTTGTCGAGCCTCTAAATATTGATGTTAAAGCCAAGCTTGTTTTGCTAAAGCTGTTTGAAAAGGCGGTGGTAGCACAGTTGAGTAAAATTTATTCAGTATTGAATAATCTGCTCATACAGCAGAATGTATTACCTTCACTTGCTCGGCAAACGCCTAAACGCTCAGCTACTGCAGGGGGTGCAGTAAGCCAGCAGGCGTCAGCCTCACCCGACTCCGAAGTGTGGAATCAATTGAGGTCGTTATTGACGGCAGAGCCCTCACGAGAAAATGAGGGGCTAAACGCTAATGTTGTTGGGGCCGACACGATTGAAACCGGTGCTTCAGCGCCGAGTGGCGCTCAATTATTGCAGTTGCTCAATCATCTTCAGAGAGAATCAAGCACGGCAAAAGCGCCAGCAACCTTACCTAAACAGTTGGTTGAGCCGTCAGCCTCTGGGCCTGATCACGATGTGATCAACCTCGTTAATATGTTGTTTGAGTTTATCCTCGATGATCGAAACCTCTCTTTGACGATGAAGGCCTTGTTGGCTCGTTTGCAAATCCCCATCATTAAAGTTGCTATCGTCGATAAAGACTTTTTCAATCGTTCGGGCCATCCGGCTCGCCGCCTGCTGAATGAATTGGCAACGGCGGCCCTAGGCTGGCAGGCCCCCGAGGACCCTAGTGCTCGTGACCCACTACTGACACACATCGAGCAGCTGGTGCAGCGTGTGTTAAGTGACTTCGATACAGACCTTAGTTTTTTTGATGAGTTGTTGGCCGATTTCTTGGCGTTTAACGATAAGCAGCGTCGTCGCGCCCTGATCCTAGAGCGTCGTACTCTGGATGCTGAGAGCGGCAAGGCAAAAGCCGAGCAGGGACGCGAGCAAGTGGATCACCTGCTTAAAGAGTTGATTGATGGCAGAACCTTGCCTGATATAGTCACTCAGATACTGTCTGGGCCTTGGAGCAATGTGTTGTTTCTCCATGGTCTAAAAGACGGTGTGGGCTCAGAGACTTGGTTGGCGGCACGCGATGTGGCCGTTGATTTGATTTGGTCTGTATCGAGCCAAGCCTCGGCCGATAGCCGTCAGCGGCTGCTGGTATTGATACCAGAACTGCTCAATCGACTGCGCAGTGGCTTTGAAAGCATTACCTTTAACCCCTTTGAGGTCAATGAGTTGTTTCGCCAGCTCGAGCCCATACACCTAGCGCGTTTAGTTGCGCCGGCCAAACCAAAGCCCGAACTTTTAAGCAGTGCGGAGATAGTTGATGTTGAGCCAGCGGTTTTGCCGAGTCAGCCGGCGTCACTCAATATCGAGCCTGTAAGAAGCCCAAGCCCCATTGTTGAGGAGGGTGCAGCCACTCGTGAATCACTTGATGCAGTGAGTGACAATAAAGTTGATACCCCAGTGGCAGAGCCTGTTGTGCAAACACCTGTGAGCGAACGCGCCTTGCAGCAAGTAGATGGTTTGGTGACGGGTTGTTGGCTTGAGGTGTCTGATGCTCAAAATAACAAAAACCGCTGCCGCTTAGCCGCGGTTATGCGGTCTGTGGATAAGTACATTTTTGTCAATCGGGACGGAATGAAAACCGCAGAATGTAATCGTCACAGCTTGGCTCAGGCATTGGAAACGGGACGTTACCGGTTGCTGGATGATGGCATGTTGTTTGACCGTGCTCTCGAAGCCGTCATAGGCGATCTGCGTAAATCTAAAGCCCATTAAACACTTTTACCGTGTGCTGAGCTTTACGCTCAGGCACGAGTGTGTAATATGGTGGTCAATGTATATCTGTGACCATATTAGAGGCGTTCGTGCCGTTTAAAACACCCCCTTCTGTGTTCGAGTCACCGGTCTACCTTCTGGCCGCTGATGGCTGGCTGTCCGGTGCGAGCCGCTGCCCCTCGCCTAATTACAATCTTCGCCCGAACTCCGCTGAAATATCATTGCTGGTGGTCCACAACATCAGCTTGCCGCCAGCACAGTTTGGCGGCGGTTGGGTTGAGCGGTTTTTTTGTAACCAACTTCCTCCTGAGCAGCACCCCTACTTTGCAGAAATTTCGGTCCTGCAAGTGTCGTCACATTTCTTCATTGATCGTGAGGGTGAGGTGACGCAATTCGTCGCCACGGATGCTCGCGCTTGGCATGCGGGAGCGTCGCTGTTTGAACAACGCGACAACTGTAATGACTTTTCTCTGGGTATAGAATTGGAAGGTACCGACATTGAGGCCTACTCGGAAGCGCAATATGTGAGCCTGGTCGCATTAAGCGTCTGCTTGATGCTGCGCTACCCAGAGATTACTTTGGAGCGTATTGTGGGGCATTGTGATATCGCGCCAGGGCGCAAGACTGACCCGGGCGAAGCGTTTGATTGGCAACGATATCGCACGGCGTTAACCTTGGCGTTAAGTGCCTGTTAACTCTGACTTTGGGCTAGCGGTGCCGGCTGTTTTACGGCGACTTGATGGAAAAATACTTAGGAACGAGTGATGACCTTTTTAGCAATAGTGTTGGCATTTCTAATTGTACAGTACTGGGGGTTTGGCGATGCCGCACAGAAAGACTCGTGGTATCGCGCCTGGCTGAGTCGCACTAAGGCTTGGCAAACTGAGCAGCCGGGAGAGCTGCAGTTGCTGATACAGGTTCTACCACCTGTCATCGTCTTGTTTTTAGTGATGTCGCTGCTGTCATTCTCAGTACTATTGCAGTTACTGATTGCGGTGCCGGCATTACTGTTTAGTTTTGGTCGCGGCGACTTCAGCGAGTGGGTGCGAGGTTATACGGAAGCCTATCATCGAGGTGATAATGTAGCGGCTGTGCAGTACGCCGAGCGCCTAGGGGTTACCGAATTGGACAATACTGATTGGTCAGGGATGCATGCCCGAGTCTTACGGCAGGTCGGTTATCGAGGTTTTGAGCGTATGTTTGTGGCCATTTTCTGGTTTGCTCTCCTCGGCCCCATAGGCGCGTTGCTCTATCGTTTAACGTCGCTTAGTTTACGCCACGAAGAACAGGCTGATGCTGTACGGGTTTGCGCGGCGCGCCTGTTGTGGCTCCTGGAGTGGCCAGCGGTACGTGTGCTGGGCTTGAGTTTTGCTCTGACGGGTAACTTTGTCGGCTGCTTCCAGCGTTGGAAAGATTGTCTGCTGTGCGTAAAGCGCCCGACCGCTGAGGTCATGGAGCACTATATACACGGGGCTCTGAATGTTAATGATTGTGAGTTGGTGTCGGAGCAGGTGACTGAGCAGGAAGTGGAAGCGCTCGTGCCGCTTCTCTCTCGAACATTGATTTTATGGCTTTGTGTCTTGGCTCTCTTGGCCATTGTGTCATAATTGGCGCGTATTCTATCGTAGACCACCGTTTTGGACCGCTTGTGACCAGCCTTGACTCCCCAGTTGAAAACCTGAGTAAGGGTGAAAAAACCCGACTTAATATTCTACAGGCTGCCCTGCGGGTGATTGCTCAGAGTGGGTACCGCGGTGCCAGTCATCGGAACATTGCCAAAGAAGCTGGGGTCAGTTTGTCGCTGACGACCTATTACTTCAAAGACTTACAAGACCTTTTACTTGAAGCATTTCGCCTGCATAAAACGCTCTTGCACCAAGAGTTTCAGCCGCTTGTGCAGTGGATGATGGCTGAGGCCTCACAAGTCGCTGAATGTCGACAGAGCGGAGTGAACGAAGACTTAGGTAAATTGATTTTAATGGCCGTCGATGGCTTGAGCGATTTTATTGCAGAGCAAGTTGGCAGCCGATCACAGGGCTTGATGGTTGAGACGGTATTTTTCTTCGATATGCATCTTCCCGAGCACTTTCGTGAAGTGGCTTTTGAGCTGCGTCAGCGTTTTATAGATGATACGGCTGACGTGTGCCGAATTATGGGGTCGGAGGATGCTGAGTCGGATGCGGAATTGATTACTGGGACGATTCAGCGTTTACAGTATGAAGCGCTTTCTGTTCCCGACCACACGGGCCCGGAGCAAATTAGCAAGCAGCTAAAACGTCTTCTAACCGCACTCTGGTTATAATGCCGAATACGGTTTTACATCCCTCAGCTTAAGCGCTGATCTGTAGATTGCTCTCAAGGGCTTGATTGTTCTGTAGGTCGGGGTCTGCTAATTGGGTTTCGTCGTCTGTTATTGCTAGGTCTGACTCTTCTGTACGTTCTTCTGCTGTAGTGGGCATTTGTAGAATTGTGGGATTTGTCGCAGCCTCTTGGTCTAGTCGATGTCTCAGGCGCTGTTCTAATTCATGTAAGAAAAGCTGACGCTTACTCTCTAATAAACGCCCCCCATTTTCCAGTAGCTCAACTGGCTCTTGTAATGCCGCTGCACAATCCTCGATGGTGGCGGTACCCAAGGTGTGCGCCAACAGGGTGATGACGGATTTTATTTCTCGATTTAAGCGGTGGCGGCGCCACAACTTAAGCTCACCTGAGCCGAGCTGGTACTCTGAGCAGACCTGTTCTTGTAGCCAAGCCAGAGTGGGAACTAGTGCGGTGCTGGGCGCGGGGGCCGTGCTGAGCAGTTTGTCTATGTACTCACGGCTGGCTAGCGCTCGATGGGTGGTGTGGTTACCTTGCGCCAGTTCTAGGTTGGTGAGGTTTGTGGCTTTCATAAACAACTCGTAGCGCCGGAGTTTACTGGCGCGTTGCTGGCTGAGTTGATTCAGTAAACGCGAGGTGTCGAGCCACGCGCATGGCTGGCTGCCGGTGTAGCCATTGTGGCTAGACCAAGGGTAGATGTCCGAGGTAGCGACCAGCCCTTGCTGTACGGCAAGCACGTGAATTTGTTTGATAACCGGGGCAAGGTACCGCCTAGGCTCAAGCAGCACACAGGGCGTGTACTTGTGAAAAACACTGCCGTGGCGATCGAGAAAGTCATTATAAATTTGTGTGTACTGCTGCTCTAGTATCTGAGCCGACGATTGTATACCTTCATTACCCGCTTCTAATACGAGATGTACGCTGCTTTGCAACAGGCTGTAGCAGAGTACTTTGCTGCCTGTAGTGCTCTGCAGCTGACTCAAAAGTTGGATGAATTCACCAAACAGCGAACGATCTGGGAAGAGGGTTCTCTGGCCGTTACTTTTCAGTTCGACATAGTAGAGGGCGTGGGGCAGGTCTAATCGTTGCTTTGCAGTCATGATGTAATCCTAGTAGAAGATAGATACATGGCAAATGCTAGGCTCTGTTATTATTACTTCTTCGTATAAGCTGCGGCAGTCCCTCAAAGGCTATGTGCCCAGCAAGGTAAGTCACTTTTCCAGTAAAGGGTTTGTTATGCCTGCATTTGATGCTGTTTCTGAAGTCGATAAACACGTTCTGACCAATTCGGTGGATCAGGCAAATCGTTTGATCACCACACGCTTCGACTTTAAGGGCATCGACGCTAAGTTTGAGCGCAAAGACTTTGTTATTACCATCTGGGCGGAAGTTGATTTCCAGCTTGAGCAAATGCTGGATGTACTGCAAAGCGCCCTGCACAAAAACAAGATTGATATTACCTGCCTGGATGTGGGGGACGCTAAGCCGCTGGGTAAGCAGGTTAAGCAGGAGGTTGTTGTACGCACAGGCCTAGATTCCGATGTCTGTCGCAAGATGGTCAAGGTGATTAAGGCCAGCAAGCTCAAAGTACAGGCGCAGATGCAGGATGAGCAGGTACGTGTGACGGGTAAAAAGCGAGATGACTTGCAGCAGGCCATGGCATTGTTACGCAATGAAGATTTTGGTATGCCGGTGCAGTTCACGAACTTTCGTGACTGATATTGGATACCCGCTCGCCTGGTGAGGCGTGTCGAAGGTTTACTCTGAATTAACCCAATAAAAAAAGGCGTTCTGCTCCGCGGTGCGCCTTTTTTATTGGGAATTATTTCTGTTTTGGGGCTTATGCGGTCAGGTTAATCGGTTCGCCATTTGAACAGTTTGGCCGATACCAGTATAAACAGTGCACTCAATATTGCCATAGCGGTCAGATGATGACTTATTTCGCTAAGAGATGCTCCCTCGAGCATGATAGCCCGCGCGGCTTGTACCATGTGGGTGAGGGGCAGTAGTTCAGAAATGGCCGTCATCCAGCCCGGTGCCCCCTCCAGTGAAAACCACAGCTCAGAGAGCAGCAGCATCGGAAAGGTGAGGAGGTTCAGCAGCCCGTTGGCGAACTCTTCGTTGGCGAGACGACTGGCGATCAGCAGGCCCATGCTAAGCAAGCAAATATTACCCAGTAGGGCGACGGCGAATAGGTCCATGTAGCGACCGAGCATTAAAAAGTCGAGGAAATAGTGAGTGCCGGCAAACACCAGCACACTGGTGATTAGCATTATGATGAGTCGTGACAGTAATTGCGCGCAGAGAAACATCAGCGGTGACACGGGGGTTGCTTGCAGTCGTTTAAGTACCCCGTTCTTGCGGTAGCGAACGATGACGTAACCGACACCGTAGAGGCCACTGAACATCAAGTTCATTGCCAGCACACCCGGTATTACCCAGTCGATGTAGCGTATCTCACGGCCGCTGATGGCTTCGGCCTGCCAGTTTCCCTCCGGTTTTAATAGGGCTTGCAGCGCGTCGGCTTTACTGGAAGTTGGGTTGTAGTGGTAGCTGGGCGGGTTTCCCGTATCCGTGTCTCGATTGTCGATCAGTAGATCCAGCTGATGGTGGCGTATGCGTTCGATGGCCTTGGGCTTACTGTCAAAGGTAATGCTTTCTATATAGTTTGCTTCCTCCCAGGCTGCGGGCAAGTGGCTGTCACCGACAAGCCCCACTTTAAAAATGGCTGAGCCTCCGTTGGAAAACGCCAGTGCGACGACGGCTATGATCATGGGCGGTAAAATAAATGACCAAAGTAGGCTGCCCTTGTCGCGATAATATTCTTTGTTGCGCGCCACACACAGCGCCAACATTTGATTTAGGTACTTCATCATCAGTCTCGCAAGCTATGGCCGGTCAATTGTAGGAATAAGTCTTCAAGCGTGGGGTTGCGTACTTGTAAGCTGTTTAAGTTGATTCCAGCGGCGATGAGTCGCTGTAAGGTTTCTTCAACGGCTTGGCTCTTAATGGTCAGCAGCCCATTGTGCCGTCGCGCGGAGAATAGTTGTTGCTGGCTTGGATTCATTGCGGATTCATCGAGGCAAACCAGCACATGATTAAACCGCTGCTGCAGCAGAGTTTTTGGTGAGCCTTCGGCGATGATTTGCCCTTGATCGACAATCGCTAGGTGATCGCAAAGGTACTCGGCCTCATCCATATAATGGGTGGTCAGCACAATGGTTTTGCCTTGGCTTTTTATATCTTCAATTAATGCCCAAAAGTTGCGCCGTGATTGTGGGTCTAGGCCAGTGGTCGGTTCATCTAGGAAAATAATGTCAGGGTCGTTGATTAGGGCGATGGCCAACAGCACACGCTGGCGCTGACCACCTGAAAGCTTGGCCGCCTGTTGTGTGCGAAATTCACCGAGGTGGCATTGTTCTATTAACCGTTCGATGGCTTGAGGCTTGGGGTAAAAGCTGCCAAACAGGGTGAGAAACTCATCGACGGTGAGATAATCCATCAGCGCGGTGGATTGAAATTGGATACCCGCTTCAAGCTTGAATAATGGGTTGTCGCGAAGACCTTTGTATAAAATCTCGCCGCTGGTTGGTTGAGTTATACCCTCGATCATTTCAATGGTGGTGGTTTTCCCCGCGCCGTTGGGGCCCAGCAAACCAAAACAGCAGCCACTTGGAATTTTGAGGGACAAGCCGTTGACGGCCTTAACGTCCTTGTAATGTTTGACGAGGTTGCGAATCTCTAAAATGGTCGACATGGATGACCTTATCTGGGGTGACCTTACCTGGAATGATCTGGACGGTTTATGAGTGAGCTTCTAGCATAAAGAATGTCACGGCGCGGCAACCCAGAGCAAGACTTACTGCTCGCCCGACGGGCATCTGTTAGGGTTACTCATCTTTCGTTAAATGATGTCTTTTTATGAACACCGCTTCCATGTCATGGCGACAAGCGTTTCTTGTCTACAGCCAGTCTAACGTCATCACTATGTTCTTCTTGGGTTTTGCCGCCGGCTTGCCCTTGTTGTTGGTATTTTCAACGCTCAGTGCTTGGCTGCGTGATGCGGATGTGAGCCGCAGCGCGATTGGTTTTTTCGGTTGGGTCGGCATTACTTATTCGGTCAAAGTATTTTGGGCGCCAGTGGTCGATCGCCTTGAATTACCTTGGTTGACTCGCCGCTTTGGTCAGCGCCGCAGTTGGATGCTGTTGGGTCAGTTGGGGGTGGTGTTGGGTTTGTTGGGCATGGTGGGGTGTGACCCGAAAACCCAGTTATCGACACTGGCCGTGTTTGCGGTATTGGTGGCCTTTTCTTCTGCGACGCAAGATGTAGCCATTGATGCTTTTCGGATTGAATCGGCGGTAACAGAGCACCAAGGCGCTATGTCGGCGACCTACGTGTTCGGTTATCGCACCGCTATGTTAGTCGCTGGCGCTGGGGCACTCTTTATAGCCGATGCGGCGGAGGCGTCGCTGGGAAATCTTGAAGCTTGGCAGTTGGCGTATTTTACCATGGCCTGTTTGATGGGTGTGGGTATGGCCACTGTATTGTGGGTGCCTGAGCCGGAGCGAGATCCGTTTGAGTCTGCCAGCCAGCTGGAGCAAAAAATAGTCGGCGGGCTTATCGACCACCTGCCCAATACGGTCGCTGAACGTTTAGCCGCTTGGTTTGCCTCGGCGGTGCTGGCGCCTTTTGTTGAGTTCTTTCAGCGCAACGGGCGTTTTGCTTTGATGATACTGGCGTTTATTGGTTTGTATCGTTTGAGCGATATTACGATGGGCATCATGGCGAATCCGTTTTATCTAGACCTTGGTTTCAGCAAAAGTGACATAGCGTCAATCGGCAAGCTGTTTGGTTTTGTGATGACCATTCTCGGCTCGATAGTGGGTGGTTTGATGGTGGTGCGTTACGGCGTTTATCGGCCGTTGTTGGCGGGTGCGATAATGGTGGCCGCGACCAACGTGCTGTTTGCGCAGTTGGCATCGGTGGGGCCAGACCTAAATTGGCTGGCGGTGGTGATCAGCGCGGACAACCTCAGTGGCGGTTTTGCTAACGCAGCATTTATTGCCTATTTGTCGGGCATGACCAACCGCGCTTATACCGCCACTCAATATGCATTGTTCAGCTCGCTGATGACGCTTCCAGGGAAATTTCTCAGTGGTTTCTCAGGCATGGTGGTCGATGCCTATGATTATCACACCTTCTTTATTTACGCGGCTTTCGCGGGGCTCCCCGCCATCGCATTGGCGTGGCGGTTATGGCAGAAAGATCGACAAGTTGGCTCGCAGAAAGGCCAGCAGTTGACCCCATAAGGGCCTAGGGCCAAATGATACTAATGAGACACATACGGCACTGCGAGCACTGACTGAATAAGGTAAACTCCCCGACCTTAATTTTAGGCAGGGGAATCTCGGTGTTGGTACGTCTTATTGCAATCATATGTTTGGGTCTTTTGTGCTTGTCGCCTCTGTCGGCCGGTGAACTGGTGCTCAAAAATGGCGATCGCCTTGAGGGGCGGTTGGTGAAACTGCAGGATGAAACGCTGATCTGGAAGTCCTACTCCTTTGGCAACGTGCACCTCGCCATTGCCAAAGATAAGGTTGCCAGCATTCAAACCGACCAGACGGTTAAAATTCAAGGTCGTGATGGTAGCTGCAAAGTTCAGCAGCTGGTTCAGGGTATTCTCAGCTACAAATGTGGAGAGGCGGAGGTCGTAAAGACCGAGTTACTCACCATTGACTCCATGATGCCCTTTGAGGACTATGCCGCCGGCGCGCAGATTTATAACGGTAAGATGGCTTTGACCGGTGTTTACTCCTCAGGTAATAGCGTTGAAGAGGATTGGGACTTTGACGCTGAAGTGGTACTGCGCCGCAGCGACTATCGCCACAAATTTGCCTTTGAGTACGAGAGTGACTCGGACAATGATGCACCCGCAGACGAGCAGTTTGAGTTACTGTACCGCCTAGACTGGTTCTTCGATGAGCGCTGGTTCTGGTATAACGAAGTGAAGCTGGGAGCCGATGAGCCGAAGAACATAGACGAGAGCTATGTATATGGTACGGGTGTCGGTGTACAGATGTTCGAATACACCCACACCGCGCTGGCTTTTGAGTCTGGTGTCGATTGGGTTAAAGAGCTTCTGGATCCAACCGTTGACGATATGTCCGACCCTAGTTGGGAGTCGAGTCGTGAACTGACCGCTTGGCGTTTTGCGACTAACTTTCGCTACGACCTGCCGTTCAGCGCAAAGTTGGTCCACACCAATGAGTTCCTCTACTCGTTTGAAGACGGTGATGACTGGCAGTTCAGTGCAGACTTTGGTGTGAACATACCGCTGGGGCCGGGTTTGTTCTCCGAGTACAAGGTTGAATACGACTATGATAATAAGCCAACCTCAGACTCCGAGAGTGAAGACACCAAGTTCACCGTGGGTGTGGGTTACCAGTGGTAAGCCTTCAATACCGTTCAAAGTGAGCGGTTAGGCCTCTAACCCCTCACTCTAACCGCAACCTGTCCTCGGTGGCGGTTTACCCTTCCTTACTCCACCTGTATTGAATTCTCCTGCCCTCGCCATCATGTAATGGGGAGTGAATCCTATTTTGAGGTTGTTATGCCGTTGCTGCTGTTATTTGTTGTTATGCCCGTCATGGAGATGTGGCTACTAATTGAAGTCGGGGGGCAGATAGGTGCCTTGGCGACCATTGCATTGGTGCTGTTGACAGCGATGGTGGGGTTGGCGCTCTTGCGTAAGCAAGGTTTTGCGACCTTGATGAAGGCCAATCGTAAAATGGCTGAAGGGCAGCTGCCCGCCGAAGAAATGGCCGAAGGTATTTTCTTGGCGATCGGGGGCGCGTTGCTGTTAACGCCGGGTTTTGTGACCGATAGCATCGGTTTTGCCTGTCTGTTACCGGGTGTACGTCACCTGTTGATCGGTGGTGTAGTGAAACGCATGATGGCTAAGGGGCAGTTTCGGGCCTATTCTTCAACCCATTCGGGGTCCTCTCAGTCTGGGCCCTTTCAAGGTGGTTTTCAGCCTCGAGACCCTCAACGCGGGCCTTTTGCTGGCAAGAGCGAGCAAGGTGAGATCATTGAGGGTGATTTTCAGCGCGATGAGCCTTCACGCTCTAAGCTCAATCCATCTGATGGCGTTGAGCCCCGCTGAATAAATCGTACTTTTTCATACCAAGGGTGTTGAAAAAGCCTTAGATAGCCCCATCTTCTTTGTTCAAAGTATTTTCTCGTGGCCGGTTATACCTCGGTTGCCTCGACCACGAAGATAGAGTTCATCTGTCAGTTAGTAACGACAGAAATATTGTAAAAGAGGGGTTTAATGATAAACCCTGGTGTAAACACATTTTAGGAGAGTAAAACGATGGCAATTCGCCCTTTACACGACCGTGTTGTGGTTCGCCGCAAAGAAGAAGAAAGCAAGAGCGCTGGCGGCATTATTTTGACCGGTTCAGCCCAAGAGAAGCCAAATCAGGGTGAGGTCGTTGCAGTTGGCAGCGGTCGCATTCTGCCCAATGGCGATGTTGTGCCAATGGCATTAAAAGCCGGTGATGTCGTGTTGTTTGGCCAGTACGGTGCCAACACAGTAACGGTTGATGGCGAAGAGCTGTTGATCCTATCTGAGCAAGAGATTTTTGGTGTACTGGAAGCTTAACTTCTAGAGCTGAACGATTCGTGTGGTAGCGCGGCGGTGACGCCCCCCACATCTGAGAAGACATTTAAGGAATAGAGAGCATGGCTAAGATCGTAAAGTTTGGTGATGAAGCCAGTCAGGGTATGTTGGCTGGTGTAAATATTCTAGCAGACGCCGTTAAAACAACATTGGGGCCAAAGGGGCGCAACGTTGTATTGGACAAATCTTTCGGCGCGCCGGCCATCACCAAAGATGGTGTGACGGTTGCCAAAGAAATCGAGCTGTCTGATAAGTTTGAAAACATGGGCGCGCAGATGGTTAAGGAAGTTGCTTCCAAGGCCAATGACGACGCGGGTGACGGCACAACAACTGCGACTGTTTTGGCTCAAGCTATCGTAAATGAAGGCTTGAAGAGTGTTGCTGCGGGTATGAACCCAATGGACCTAAAGCGTGGCATAGACAAAGCCACCGTCGCTGCGGTTAAGCACATTCAGTCTATTGCTCAGCCGTGTTCTGACAACAAGGCCATTGCTCAGGTCGGTACCATCTCTGCTAACTCTGACACCTCTGTCGGCGATATTATTGCCGCTGCCATGGAAAAAGTGGGCAATGAGGGCGTGATCACAGTTGAAGAAGGCCAGTCGCTGGAAAACGAGCTGGATGTTGTAGAAGGCATGCAGTTTGATCGCGGCTACCTTTCTCCGTACTTCATCACCAACCAAGAGAACATGAGCGTTGAGCAAGAGTCTCCGTTCGTGCTGTTGGTTGATAAGAAAATTTCTAGCATCCGTGAGTTGCTGCCCACTCTGGAAGCGGTAGCCAAGGCGAGCAAGCCTTTGGTTATTATCGCTGAAGACCTAGAAGGCGAAGCGCTGGCGACTCTGGTTGTCAACAACATGCGCGGTATCGTAAAAGTTGCAGCCTGTAAGGCACCTGGTTTTGGCGACCGTCGCAAAGCCATGCTGCAAGACATTGCGATTCTTACTGGCGCAACTGTGATCAGCGAAGAAGTGGGTCTTGATTTGGAAGCGGTTACTCTTGAGCACTTGGGTACCGCTAAGCGCATCACCATGAGCAAAGAGAACACGGTGATTGTAGACGGAGCCGGCGCCGCGGAAGATATTCAGTCTCGCGTTGCTCAGATCCGCGCTCAAATCGAAGAGTCTACTTCAGACTACGACACTGAAAAGCTGCAAGAGCGTGTTGCTAAGCTGGCCGGTGGTGTTGCGGTGATCAAAGTGGGCGCCATGACAGAAGTAGAAATGAAAGAAAAGAAAGACCGTGTTGATGATGCCCTGCACGCAACCCGCGCAGCGGTAGAAGAAGGCGTAGTACCTGGTGGCGGTACAGCTCTGATTCGCGCCGTTGCGGCAATAACTGGTTTGGAAGGCGATAACGACGATCAGAACGCGGGTATTGCTATTGCGCTGCGTGCGATGGAAGCACCTCTTCGCCAAATCGTTGCCAACTGTGGTGAAGAAGCCTCTGTTGTTGCCGACCAGGTGAAGAAAGGTGAAGGTAACTTCGGTTACAACGCTGGCAAGGGCGAATACGGCGACATGCTGGAAATGGGTATACTTGATCCAGCTAAAGTAACCCGCACTGCATTGCAGGCAGCGGCGTCTATTGGTGGTCTGATGATCACCACTGAAGCCATGATTGCCGACGCACCCTCTGACGCTGGTGGCGGTATGCCTGATATGGGCGGCATGGGCGGCATGGGCGGTATGCCTGGCATGATGTAAATATGTGATGGCATGGCCTCTATGAGGCCTCGCTTAGTCAACTAAAAAGCCTCGGCATGTATGTGTCGGGGCTTTTTTGTTTCTGCATGTTACTTTGCTGTGTAGCCGTTAAGTATGAATTCTTGAATATGTTTGATCTTAATCATCTCCCTGCTGGGTATTCCTTTCTTTTATTCTGAACACTTCTACTCTATTAGCTATCGTCGTGCTAATTGCATGCTTATTAAGTTCTTGAGACACCCTGCCGATAGCTGCTTTATGTCTACTAATAAAAATTACTTTGTGATCGCCGCCCTTGTCGCTGCCGACTTGCATGCTGCTATGGCAGTGGCGCAGGGTATTAGTTTAACCGCCAGTAATGCGCGCGCGTTAGCCTTGAGAGCGGGTCAAGGCGCTGCGGGTTTTCGAGCGATTACCGATTCTATTGAGGAATTAGCGACGGCGACCGTCTCTTCTTCTCGTCTTATTAATGAGCACGCAAGTGCTTTTAGTCAGACCTCCGCTGACATGGCGCGAGCGGAGACAGCACTCGCACGTTTTGATTGGGCCTATGAAAGTGCTCATGACTCGCCGTATTTATCCAGTTTGGATGGTGCCTATCGACGTACCCAGATGAAGCATCGGCGTCTGCAGAATGTCTTTAAACAGCAGGTGAGGGCGCTATGCTCGAAGCTCGAGGAGCTTGCTTCTGAATTAAGAACAGCCACTGTATTGGCTGCTATGTCTCGTGTGGAGGCGTCACAGGCTGGCGCTCAATTTGAAGGCCCTCTGAACTTGGTGGCGCAAAATGTAGCGGATGCGGCAGCTGAAATACAGCGTCTGGTGCGCAGCTCGCAGCAACGTTTTACTTACTTGGCTTAATTTAACATTTGCAGGTTACTTCATGCTCGTTAAGAACATATATCAAAGTTCGACCCATGAGTGGCTCATGTTTGGCCGTGATCCGGATAAACCGGAAAAAATTATCGATACTAATCAGTACCTGATAAAAACAGCCAATAAAGCCATTTTGCTCGATCCAGGTGGTATTGAGCTCTTTCCGATCATGTTGGCCAGTGTCGTGCGGCAAGTGCCTATTAGCCAAGTAACGCACTTATTTGCATCACATCAAGACCCAGACATTATTTCATCTCTGGGGCTCTGGGATCAGACCCTTGAGGGTGCCCAGCTCTATGCCCCTTGGCTGTGGGAGAGTTTTATTCGCCATTTCGGAATGGACAGTATTGAATATGTTTCAATTCCTGATCCTGGCCTAACGCTCGACCTAGAGGGCGTGGCATTGGAGTTTATTCCTGCCCACTACCTGCATGCTTCAGGCAATTATCATGTTTATGATGCTCAAGCTAAGATCTTGATGAGCGGCGATGTTGGCGCTGCGATGGAGCCTGTAGGTGTGCCATTTGAGGTGTCAGACTTCGACTCTCACGCTAAATACATGGAGACATTTCATCGCCGCTGGATGCCATCCAATCGGGCCAAAGATGATTGGATTGAGCGAGTGTCAACGTTGGATATCGACATGATGTGCCCGCAGCACGGTCGGGTGTTTATAGGAGATGATGTAAAGCGCTTCTTGGAGTGGTTCTCTAAACTGGAAGTCGGTACCGGCATTCCATCTTAGGCTTTAACCCCTCGGTGCTAGCCCCAAAAAAGCCCAGTCTGTTCTCACAGGCTGGGCTTTTTTTGTGCGGTTGTTTAGCGTTAAGGCTTATACAACGGCCACTGCTTCTGGCTGGCTTTCCCATACACCGTGTTTGGTGCAGTAAGCGTGCGCAACTAGGGTTGCGTCTTTTTCCAGAACAACGCCGAAAGAAACACGAGTGTTGCCTTTCTTGTCCTGACCGCCCTGAGATCCGGCGAAGAAAGTGGCCTCAGCCACCTTGGTGTCCTTGTTGTACAGAGCAACAGAAGAGATGTAGTGATCCATATCATCTGGGTGCTGGTAGTCGGCACCAACCTGAACAGTTACTTCA
>Ga0105348_1001442_pt1 | contig 16131 bp, 14 predicted proteins | sample EN8Hudsemesocosm_2_FD_83504 | JGI IMG/M metagenome (GOLD analysis project Ga0105348, IMG submission 83504) | Methane-oxidizing microbial communities from mesocosms in the Hudson Canyon - EN8C Hudson Canyon | ecosystem: Environmental > Aquatic > Marine > Cold seeps | place: Hudson Canyon... | reverse complement strand
GCCGATATTTACCACACAACGATCAGCACGATAAATCCACGCATCATGGTCAATGGCGATCAGTCTTACCTAGCTGCAACAGACATTATCAACAAAATAAGAGCGTTATTACTCGCGGGAATCCGTTCAACTATGCTCTGGAAACAGTGTGGAGGTAGTCGTTGGCGTTTTATCTTTTTTAGACGGAAAATTCTAGCGGAAGTGGAGTTTTTATTATCTGAAATAGAAAACACCAAGCTAACCGATTAAATGGCTTATACATTCTGTAGCTTACACTTAAGTCGAAACATTAAGGTAGGGCACGCAATGCGTACCCTACTACGCTTTATTATTTTAAAATAAAAACCTAAGTCGTAAAGTTTTTCTGCTCCCTGGGCATGGGTTTAAGCTAAGCCAACGTATCTTTCAAGAGGCTTTGCATTTTGTCCAGTCCCAGCTCTCTTGCAAGCTTGATATTAGTTTCTGGGATTTTTTCAGGATTCTTATAACTGGCCAAAGCGCGCTCTATACTTTCTTCGCGAATCAAATGCAGCATAGGATAAGGCGAGCGATTGGTATAGTTAGCAGGGTCATCTTCATCACTATCATCAAAGCAATAATCAGGATGAAAACTAGCTAATTGATAAACACCTTCATAACCTTGCTCTTCCATAAAATCATTGGCTATATCAACTACGTCCAAAAAATTTTCAAAATCTTGCAAGGAATTTTCGTAAATAAGCAGTGCAGTCTCTAGCTCACTGCTCTGGTCCAACCTAAGCGCCTCAGCCGCTAGGTCTTCTAAACAGCACTCTAAGGATTGCGCGTCACTGACTTGAAAATGTACTTTCCCCTGTTCAAAAACCGGCTTAGCAAAAGGGCAAAAATTAAGCCCGATTACAACCGTTTCTAGCCAAGCTTTGGTTTGACTAATAACTTTTTCATTTCGCATCATTTTATATACTTAGATTAAAGGCCAATTTCCAGCGCTTCCAGCTCTTCCTCGTCATCAAACATCTCGTCCACCCCCGGAATAAGCAGGTCATCTGAAATATTGGCACCTTCAGTGATCTGATAATCACGCCACTGCAAATAAGAAGCACGCATAAATACATAGGGGTCAACAGCCGCTTCATTAATAAAATTTAAAGACTGGGAAGCATTAGAGCGAGCGTTAAAAATGCCTAATAATTGTATAGGCCAAACAGCATAATTGACTGGGCTGCAAAAAGCATCTACAACCTCTCCTGGAATCGTACGGTAAGCAGAAGGCCCCAACATAGGAAGAACCAAATATTCGCCTCTAGGTACGCCCCAAACAGCCAAGGTCTGATCAAAGTCCTCTTCATGGTGTTCAATTTCGGCATAGCTAGCAACATCAATCAAACCACCAAAACCAAGCAAAGTATTAATCAGAAAGCGTTCAAAATCAATACCTGCCTGCTCTTCTTTACCTTGCAAGCCATCATTAAGAATTGTTTTAGGTTCTTTTAAGTTAGAGAAAAAATTTGTTACTCCCGTTTCCAGTAAATCCGGAAGAACCCACTGATACCCAGTAACTAGCGGGGATGCTACATAGGTATCCACGCCATCATTAAAAGCATACATGCTGCGATTCAAGTCTTCATGCGGATCTTGCTCATTGACTTCAACTATCTCACCTGAACTAGCGCAAGCTGTTAATAGCAAAATACCAACAACACCAATAAAGCGAAAAGCTAACCGACTATTCACACGCATTACACATAATTTTTATTGAGAGAATTTTTCAATTTTAGCAGAAATTTCGGTTATTAAAACATCAAAGCCCGATTTCCGAATAACAGCAACATATTCAGAGCGTTTCAATGCCAAATCACTAACACCATTAGTGATGATATTAATAATGCGCCAGTCCTCGCCTCTTTTTTTCAATAAGTAATCCATACTGACATCTTTATCATCCGGCAATACTAAAAAAGTATGTACGTAAATCTGCACCGGAGATAACTGCTTCACCGACTCTACTTTGAAACTTTGCCCCGAAAAGCCATCAAAATAATGCGCATAAGAAGCAATACTTAAAGTACTAAACTTCTGAATTAGCTCTTGTTTCTGCTCTTTCGTTAAGTTTTTCCATTCTTTACTGACTATAATTCGGGTGATTTTAGCTAAATCATGGGTTGTAATAACAGCAGGCTTTAATTGTTCAAAACGTTGCTCAAAGTTCAACTTATCGCCTTGCTGCATAACATTGAGCAGCTCAGATTGAAAACCCTGAACAACTTGGCTAGCCACTTCGGTTTCACCGACCTCAGCAGCAACCAGCTGATTTGAAAAAAGCAAAAAAAACGCAGCTATCATTTTTGTTAATGACATCATAATAGTTCAACCTTTCTGATAAATACGACCTTTCCAGCGCGAACGCTCGCCTCGCCAATAACGGATAGCAGAAGTCCAGGTCATTAATAAATATAATCCAGCAATCACTGGCATACATAAAGCCCATGCTCTATTAAGAGCATAAAAACGCAAAGTAGGGAGGTAAAGCCCCAACATAACTAATACTGAAAACAACGCAAAAAACCACGCACTTCCTGAAAAACACAGCAAACCAATTAGCGGCAACACATACATCAGCATCATAATAAGAGTACAAGCCAACAACAAACTATTGGAATATAACAGCTGAGTATAAGCAGTGCGCGCTACCATATCACATATTTCAGTTAAAGAAACATAAGGTCTTTGACTAATCACACCATGAGTCAATCCGACCCAAGTTTTATAGCCTGCCTGTTTAATTTTCTTAGCGAGTGAGCAATCATCAATCACCGCGCCTTTGATCGCTGCCATGCCGCCTATTTTCTGTAAAGCCGCAGTATCAACTAAAATACAACCGCCCGCTGCCGCTGCCATTTTGCTGCTCGGCTTATTTGCCAAGGCAAAGGGATAGAGCATTTTAAAAAAATTAATAAAGGCAGGCATCAGCATTTTCTCCCAAAAGCTATCCACTTTTAGAATGGCCATCAGTGAAACAAACTGTAAATTTTCACTATGACGCTTATTTATTAAACTCGCCAAAATACCGGGCATCAAGTGTATATCCGCATCTAACAACAAAACCAGCGGTGTTTTAACCACTTTTAAACCCTGCTCTTGTGCCCACAATTTTCCAGTCCAACCCTTAGGTAAAGATTCAGAACGAATAATATCCAAGTTTGCCAAACCTTGATTTAATGCAATATCAGCCGTGCCATCAGTCGATTGATCATCAACTAAAATAATCCGCAAGCCCTGCCCTTGTAATTTGAGTGCTTGTAAAGTGCCCGCAATCACGGCCGCTTCATCTCGTGCCGGAATTACTACCGTCACATTACTTAAATCAACAGGACTTTGTTCATCCGCCTCTAAGACTTCTCTAACGCGCCAAGGCTGCCACGGCAAAAAGGCAGTTATTAACCAAATAATTGCCGCTAATGCACTTAGATATTCACTCATACTAAAAAATTAAGCGTTGCCAGAATCAACTGTAACGGGAATATCATTTAATGATGAACCACTATAGCTCGGCGCTTCGACCATAGGCCCGTCAATTTTAGGGCCACGAATTGCCGCACCTAAAGCTTTTAAAGGATGCGCTAAAGTGTCTGATACCGCCGTTGCCTCGTAACCACAATGCGCCATACAGCCTTCGCACTTGGCATTCTTTCCGGCGCCATATTTATCCCACGGTGTAGAATCCATCATCTCTTGAAAACTATCTACATAGCCTTCATCAGATAATAAATAACACGGCTTTTGCCAGCCAAAGACATTACGCGTTGGATTACCCCATGGCGTACAGTCATAGTTTTGGTTGCCCGCCAAATAATCTAAATACAGTGACGAATGATTTAATTTCCAGCTTTTATTTTTTCCGATAGCAAAAATACCACGGAATAATTCTTTAGCTGCATGGCTAGAAATAAAAGAATCTTGATCAGGCGCATGCTCATAACTAAATCCTGGCGCAATAGTAATTCCTTCAACACCTAGTTCAGTCGCATAATCTAAAAAGTCAGCAACTTCTTGCGGAGTTTCGCCTTGAAACAAAGTACAGTTAATGGTGACGCGAAAGCCTTTCTCTAGTGCTAATTTAATTGCGTCAACAGCAATATCAAAAACACCATCTTGGCATACAGATGCATCGTGCCTTAGCTGATTACCATCTAAATGGATAGAAAAAGTTAAATACGGCGATGGCGTATAATCATCAATTTTCTTTTTCAATAACAAAGCATTGGTACAAAGATAGATGAATTTTTTACGTTCAATAATCCCAGCAACAATTTCCGGCATTTCTTTATGAATTAAAGGCTCGCCCCCAGGAATAGACACCATAGGAGCGCCACATTCATCAACAGCTTGCAAACACTCTTCAACCGATAAGCGCTTATTTAAAATATCATCTGGATAATCAATCTTGCCACAACCAGAACACGCTAAATTACAGCGAAATAAAGGCTCAAGCATCAATACTAAAGGATACTTATCGACTCCTTTGAATTTCTGCTTCATTAAATAAGTACCTACAGCAATTTGCTGCCTTAAAGGAACGCCCATGCAGTTTACTCCGAACTTTTTATAGATAAATCAATTAAAGTTGCAAATATGCAACAAAAAAAGCAATTCTCGAAACAATCCGTTGTAATGATTTAAATAACATCTTTACTTAGATCCATTATCAATTGCTAATAACTGATAAGCATACTATTTTTAAGCGACGAACACCAGTTAGCTGCTTTTATTTTTTAGCAAAGCAAAGCACATATGTCGTGTAAAAAAAACAACAAAACAGCGTTAACTAGCGACACCAGCACGATAAAAAGGCAACGCATTTGCAAAAAAACAACAGACTTTGTATTTAACCTACATTCAGTCTATAATTTACATCTAATTTGATTTATTTTGCCGCTAACAATCAACCCCTATAGACTGTATGACTGACACCAAGATCTCTATTGATAATCCAGAATCGCTTTTAGCTGCTTCTGTCGATGAATTCCAGGCCATATTACTAGAAGGTGTTTCACGGACATTCGCACTCACTATTCCGCAATTACCTAAAGGTCTCTACGAAGCCGTTGCTAATGCCTATTTACTGTGCAGAATTGTTGATACCGTCGAAGATGAAGTCTCGCTTTCTGCGGAACAAAAAGAACAATTTCTTAGCCGCTTTATAGAAGTAGTACGAACAGGCGAAGAAGCTCAAGCCTTTGCTACCGACTTAGCGCCACTACTGTCAGATCAAACCATTCCAGCAGAACACATGCTGATCAAGGTGACTGCTCGCGTTATTGACATCACACATAGCTTTGCACCTAAGCAAGTTGAAGCTTTGCTTGGCTGCGTTGAAACCATGGCTAAAGGCATGCCAGCGTACCAAAGCATGGACTTACACGGCGGTCTTGCGACCATGAAAGACATGGACGAGTACTGCTATTATGTGGCTGGCTGCGTTGGCGAAATGTTAGCCAAATTATTCTGTCATTATTCTCCAGAAATCAACAAACATCATGATCAGTTACTAGAGCTTTCTACGTCATTTGGTCAAGGCCTGCAAATGACCAATATCTTAAAAGATATTTGGGATGATGCACAACGCGGCGTCTGCTGGTTACCACAAGATATTTTCACAGAAACAGGATTTGACCTGAAAGACCTAAATACCGCGACTAGCACTAAAGAATTTCAGCTAGGTTTAGAACATTTAATTAGCATTGCTCAAGGTCACTTAAAGAACGCCTTAACTTATACTCAGCTTATTCCTAGTCATGAAACAGGCATGCGTAATTTTTGTCTATGGGCGCTAGGCATGGCGGTACTTACGCTAAATGAAATCAAAGCACATTTAGACTTCAATGATTCTAATCAAGTCAAAATAACGCGCAAAAGTGTTAAAAGAACCATTTTGACTACCAAGCTAATTGGTCGTAGCAACTTTTTACTGTCCTACGTCTTTAATGCCAAAAGCAAAACGCTTGTTTGCCAAGATTGGCAATATCAAGCGAAAAGCTAATTTATATAATGTTTACTGAAAACTACAACAACATGACCAACACTCGTACGATAGAGAGTGCCATAAAGAATGCACAAGACAAGCTTCTGTCTTTGCAGCACAAGGATGGCTATTGGGTTTTTGAACTGGAAGCAGACTGCACGATCCCAGCAGAATACATCATGATGATGCATTATCTGGATGATATAGACGCAGAGCTGCAAGCTAAACTTGCGAATTATTTACGCGCCAATCAGGCTGACGATGGTAGTTATCCTTTATTTCGTGGCGGCGCTGGTGACATTAGTTGAGTGTCAAAGTCTACTATGCTTTAAAAATGGCTGGCGACCAACCAGACCAAGCGCACATGACTCGCTTACGCGACTACATTCTCAGTCAAGGCGGCGCAGCAAAAGCAAACGTATTTACCCGTATCGCTCTCGCCATTTTTGAACAACTTCCTTGGCGCGGTGTACCGTTTATTCCAGTAGAAATCATGTTATTACCTAAATGGTTTCCTTTCCATATCGACAAGGTTTCTTACTGGTCAAGAACCGTTATGGTGCCGTTATTTATTCTTTGCACACTAGAAGCAAAGGCTAAAAACCCACTTAATATTGACGTACTAGAGTTATTCATTACTCATCCAGACAAAGAGCAACACTACTTTGCTGAAAGAGGCTTGCTCAATAAATTCTTTTTATTTTTAGATGCTCTCGGACGTAAATCAAGAATACTGATTACCGACAAAATGCACCGCAGTGTGGTTGATAAAGCACTCAATTGGTTCACCGAAAGATTAAATGGCGAAGATGGCTTAGGGGGGATTTTTCCCGCCATGGTCAATGCTTATGAAGCCATGCTATTACTTGGCATCCCCGCAGATGACGAGCGTGTCATCACCGCTCGCAAAGCAATTGATAAACTTTTAGTCATCAAAGAAAACGAAGCTTATTGCCAGCCTTGCCTATCTCCTGTTTGGGATACTGGATTAACCTTACTAGCCTTGCAAGAAGCCGATCTAAAAAACTCAAAAGCACAAAGAGAACGCGCTTATGACTGGCTAAAAAGCAAGCAACTATCTGACGAACCTGGTGACTGGCGCATACAACGCCCCAACTTAGAAGGCGGTGGCTGGGCATTTCAATTTGAAAACCCTTACTTCCCTGATGTCGATGATACGGCTGTCATTGCCTTTGGTATGTCGACCTCTGGCTTGCCCGACATGGATGAGTCCATTCACCGCGCAACACGCTGGATAGTTGGCATGCAAGCTTCTAATGGTGGCTATGGTGCATTTGACGTAGATAACACCTATTACTATCTAAATGAAATCCCTTTTGCTGATCACGGTGCATTATTAGACCCGCCAACCATAGATGTTAGTGCGCGTTGCGTTATGCTCATGGCTAAAGCATCACAAGATCATGAAGAATATTTGCCTGCCTATCAACGCTGCATAAACTACATCCGCAGCGAACAAGAAGAGGACGGATCATGGTTTGGTCGCTGGGGTACCAATTATATTTACGGCGTCTGGTCAGTGCTTATGGCACTAGAGCATACCAATATCCCCAAATCAGACCCAATGTACACCAAAGCAACGTCTTGGCTAAAAAGCGTACAGCATGAAGATGGCGGCTGGGGTGAAGATAACCAAAGCTATGATGATGAGAGTTTGCGCGGTCAATTCCATACTAGCACCGCCTTCCAGACCGCATGGGCGATTCTAGCCTTAATGGCCTCTGGTGAAACCGATACAAAAGAAGTAAAAGCTGGCGTCACCTATTTATTAAACAGCCAAACCGAGGATGGCGTATGGGCAGATGAATGTCATACAGCCCCAGGCTTTCCGCGCGTCTTTTATTTGAAATACCACGGCTATGATAAGTTCTTTCCATTATGGGCCTTAGCGCGCTATAGAAACGAGCAAAATAAAACGTGATAACTGGTATTCTTGTTGCTTTACCAGAAGAACTCCGCACCCTGACAAAAACAAAAGTAAAACAGGGTGAATGCGTTACTGTGGCTGAAAATACAATCATCACCCCAGCAGGATCTGGCTCTGAAAATGCGCGTATTGCTGCACAAATATTGATAGATCAGGGTGCCAAACAATTAATCAGTTGGGGTTGTGCCGGAGCTCTAGCGCCACACCTAAAAGCAGGCGACCTGGTAATCCCTGAGTATATACGCACTCAAGACAACAACTTAATTGCTACGCATACGCAGTGGTCTAAAAAAATAATAGCAAACCTAGCAAGCAGCATAAAATATTACACTGGCACACTTTTAGAAAGTGATTCAGTCGTTGCTTTAGCAGACACAAAAAACGAACTTCACCACTCAACCCACGCATTGGCTGTCGACATGGAAAGTGGTGCAGTAGCGTGCCTTGCCCAACAAGCACAGATACCCTTTATCGCTTTACGCAGCATTGTCGACCAGCTAACTTAGACTTACCACTAGCGATAAATCACGCCATGACAGAATCAGGGTTAGTCTCTATTCCAAAATTACTACTTTATTTATCCGTTCACCCGAATGAAATTCCGCGCTTAATTAAGCTAGGCTTAAATTTTAATGCCGCTAACAAAACGCTCAAATACCTTGCCCATCAACTTCCACTTATAAGCCAAAATCAATGAGTCAAGACATGTCGCGTTCAGCAAAAATACTCGAATGGCAAGGCTGTCTTATTGTTCGTTATGCCTGGTTCATCGTTATTAGCGCCTTACTCATAAGCGGGCTAAGCCTTTATTATGTAAAAGACAATCTAGGCGTTAATAATAATTCGGCGGAAATGCTCTCGCCTGACTTGCCGTTTCAAAAAAACACTAAGCGCTTTGACGAGGCATTTCCTCAGGATTCTGATGCCATTATTTTTGTCGTCGAAGCGGCGACACCAGAAGAAACAGCTATTGCATCAAGTCAATTATTAAGCGCCTTAGAAAGTAACAGAAAATTCTTCGAATCCAGTTATATTCCTGAAGATAATGCCTTTTTTCGCCAGCAAGCGTTAATGTATCTATCGCCTACCGAACTAGAGAAGTTAGCCTCTAATCTAACGGATGCTCAACCGTTTATTGGCTATCTTACGCAAAATTATAGCTTAACGGGTCTGTTTGAAATTTTGACGCAGGCTTTAGAAAACCAAGATAGCGTTATCAGCCAAAGCCTACCAGCCCTACTCAACAGCATTAATCAGGCAATTATCGATACCGCTGCCAATACAAGCTATCATGTTTCTTGGCAAACGATTTTAAACCCTAACAGCCTTGCCAATAAGACACGTCGCATCGTTATTGCCAAACCAAAACGAGATTTTCATTCCATGATGCCCGCTGCTGCGGCTGTTGAAAAAGCACGTGAAATCACTAACCAACTCAGCACTAGTATGGCCAATCTTAAAATTGGCATTACTGGGGATGTCATTTTGCAGCATGAAGAACTAGAAAGCATTGGCGATGGCGCTATATTAAGCGGTATCGGCTCATTCATTCTTGTGCTACTTATTCTTTTCCGTTGTTTTCATTCTTTTAAACTGCTATTTGCAACACTGATTACTTTATTAATGGGGCTATCGCTAACCGCTGGATTTGCTGCGCTTGCCATCGGCCATTTAAATGTGATTTCTATTTCTTTCGCTGCACTGTATATTGGCCTAGGCGTTGATTTTGCGATCCATGTCAGCCTGCACTATCGCGATGGAATTGCACAAAAACTTAGTAACTGCATTGCCATAAAAAAAGCGATTCATAGCGTAGGTTTTTCTCTATTTCTTTGCGCACTGACCACTGCGATTGCTTTTTTTGCCTTTGTGCCTACTGATTATAAAGGTGTTTCTGAACTTGGATTAATCTCTGGTGTCAGTATGTTTATTGGTCTAGGCTTATCTTTAGTATTTTTGCCTGCACTATTAAGTCTATTACACTTAAAAAAAGCCCATGTATTAGAGAATAACAAACAAGCTAGTTGGATAAAAACAGCACCTTTACGCTATAAAAAAACAATTCGTATTACCAGCGTGCTGCTTGGAGCTGCTTGCTTATTTGCTATTCCTTATGTCACTTTCGACTCTAACCCAGTCAATATGCGCAACCCAGAGTCTCCATCCGTTATTGCCTTTAAAGACTTACTGAAATCCACAACAGACTCACCCTACGCACTTTATGCTTTAAGTAATAACATTGAAGAGTCACGCGCGCTAGTACAGAGATTAAAACAGCTAACAACTGTCAACAGCACGGTAACATTAGAAGACTTGGTTGCTACCGATCAAGAAGACAAACTATTTCTGATCGAAGATTTATCCATGATCTTAGGCCCGCAATTGAGCCAGTTTGATAGCACTTTAACGCCATCTGATACGGAAAAAGTACTAAGCGAATTTCAAAGCACACTAAGCACCGTACTGACTGACAATCAATCCGGTATCGATGCTGCAATTTTAATTGCTCTTAACAACAGTATTGAGCAATATAAAATCACCTTACAACAATCAGCCGACCCTACACTATTAAACAGCGCACTAGATAACAGCATTTTAGGGCTGCTACCGCATACTATCAGCACTTTAAGCCAAAGCTTAACAGCCTATGAATTTGACCTAGACAGTCTACCTGATTACATACGCAACCAATGGTTAAGCTCTACAGGCATTTATCGCATCATGATATTACCTGAGCAAGACTTAAATATTCCAGCTAATTTAAAGCAATTCGCCTTAGACGTACAAAGCGTTGAACCAACTTCCGTTGGCTTACCGGTTGGCGATCTAGCCTCTGGACAAGCCGTAGTCAATGCGTTTTTAATGGCCTTTAGCTGTTCATTTGCATTAATTACACTCCTATTATTATTTATACTAAAAAGCCTTTATAAAACCTTACTGGTACTAGGCCCACTGGTTTTAGCATCCTTACTTACTTGTAGCGTCAATGTTTTACTTGGCATTCCGTTTAATTTTGCTAATATAATCGCCCTCCCCTACTTTTAGGCATGGGAGTGGATAGCGGCATCCATATTATGCATTGCCTACACGAGCAACTTGAGGATAATCAGAACATACTGCAAACCAGCACTGCTCGTGGCGTTATGTTTAGCTCTATCACCACCATGAGCAGCTTTATTAGTTTAGCTTTAATTCCTCATTTTGGCATATCCAGCATGGGTATCACCTTAGCCGTCGGCATTAGCTTTACCTTACTTTGTACCTTGGTCGTACTGCCTGCATTTAGTAACAAAACAATTACTCTTTAACACTGAAATTCGAAGATAGCCATGTCCTTTAGTATTGCTGAACTTTTTACTCAACATAACCAAGAAAAATTTGAGTTGCATGAAAAATACCTGAACAATCAAATGGTCCGGGTATTGCAGACTATTGGTTATGACCGTACCTACACAAAAGCGACCGGACAATATTTATACGATCAAGACAATCAAGAATATTTAGATTGCCTCAGTGGCTTTGGCGTCTTTGCAGTAGGTCGTAATCACCCTACTGTGATCAGCGCATTACAAGAGACCTTGACATTAGAGTTACCTAATTTGGTACAGATGGATGTTTCTTTGCTAAGTGGTTTATTAGCTAATAAGATTTTAGAAACCACTCCAGACAACCTGAACAAAATGTTCTTTTGTAATTCGGGAACAGAAGCTGTAGAAGCCGCGATTAAATTTTCACGTTATACCACAAAACGCGAAAAAATCGTTTATTGTGATCATGGCTACCACGGTCTAACAATGGGCTCTTTATCCTTGGTAGGCGAAGAAGTCTTCCGCGAAGGCTTTGGGCCTTTTTTACCTGGTTGTAGCTCCGTCCCGTTTAATAATCTTGAAGCATTAGAAAGCGCTCTAAGCAATAAAGATGTCGCCGCGTTTATTGTTGAACCTATACAAGGTAAAGGCGTTAATATTCCTGACGATAACTATTTACCTGAAGTCGAACGGCTATGTAAAAAATACGGCACTTTATTTGGCGCTGATGAAGTGCAAACAGGTATTGGACGTACTGGGAAATTTTGGGCCATCGATCATTGGGGCGTTAAACCCGATATGATTTGCATGGCAAAAGCATTATCTGGCGGCTTTGTACCGGTTGGCGGTGTTGCCATGACCAGTAAAATTATGGATACTGTATTCAATCGCATGGATAGAGCAGTAGTACATGGCTCTACCTTCTCAAAAAATAATATGGCAATGGCCGCAGGCTTGGCTACGCTTCAGGTTATGGAAGATGAAAAGTTAGTCGAAAATTGTGCACGAGTCGGCACAGACATCATTAGCAGCATCAATGCTATGAGTCCGAAATATGAATTTCTAAAAGAAGCCCGCGGCAAAGGATTAATGGTTGCTATTGAATTTCAGGCTCCTAAAAGTTTAAAACTGAAGGCGGCATGGTCAGCCCTTGAAGCAGCTAATAAAGGATTATTCTGCCAGATGGTCACCATTCCTTTATTTAAAGAACATCATTTACTCACGCAAGTGGCTGGACACGGCATGAACGTAGTCAAATTATTACCGCCACTTAATTTAACTAACAAGGATCGCGACTGGATTGTAAATTCATTCGAACACGCCATTGCTGACACTCACAAAGTCCCTGGCTCAATTTGGACACTAGGTAAAAACCTAGCCAGCCATGCAATTAAAGCAAAAAAAGAGGCATAAGGAACGCACATTATGAATATTGAAGAAAACTACCCACTGTTAAATACCATCGACCTACCGGAAGATGTGCGCCAACTGCCTAAAGAACAATTAAAACCTTTAGCTAAAGAGTTACGTGAATTTTTAACTCACTCGGTCAGCTTGTCTGGAGGTCATTTCTCTGCAGGCTTAGGCACCGTTGAATTAACTGTCGCTTTACATTATGTCTACAAAACACCTAAAGACCAGTTGGTTTGGGATGTAGGTAATCAAGCTTACCCGCATAAAATTCTGACTGGCCGTAAAGAACGCATGACAACTATCCGCACTAAAGACGGTGTTTCTGCATTCCCTAAGCGCAAAGAAAGCGAATATGATGCCTTTGGCGTGGGTCATTCCAGCACGTCTATTAGTGCCGCCTTAGGCATGGCGATTGCTGCCGAATCCAAAGGTGACGACAGCCGTATGGTTGCCATTATTGGCGATGGTAGCATCACAGGCGGTATGGCTTTTGAAGCAATGAATCATGCAGGCGCTATCGATGCTAATTTATTAGTTATTCTTAACGACAACGATATGGCTATCTCGCCTAATGTTGGCGCCATGAATAACTACTTCACCAAAGTCATCTCTAGCAGACTGTATTCCACCGTACGCGAAGAAAGCAAAAGAGTACTAAGTAGCTTACCTTCCGTCTGGGAGCTTGCACGTAAAACTGAAGAACACGTTAAAGGTATGGTTGTTCCTGGCACTTTATTTGAAGAACTAGGTTTTAACTATATTGGCCCTATTGATGGCCATGACCTTGATATGTTGGTGCCTACTTTAGAAAAACTAAGAGAACTTTCTGGCCCAGTTTTTTTACATATTGTGACCAAAAAAGGTAAAGGCTATGCGCCAGCAGAAAAAGATCCTTTAGCGTATCACGGTGTTCCTGCCTTTGATCGCACTAAAGACTCATTACCTAAATCCGCCCCCTCACCTCACCCGACTTATACTCAAGTATTTGGCCGCTGGTTATGTGATATGGCAGAAAAAGATGAGCGTCTACTAGCAATCACTCCTGCTATGCGTGAAGGTTCAGGCATGGTGGAATACTCGGAACGCTTTCCAAAACGCTATTTCGATGTAGCTATTGCTGAGCAACATGCGGTTACTTTAGCAGCCGGTCAAGCCTGCCAAGGTGCAAAACCAGTTGTTGCCATTTATTCAACATTTTTACAGCGTGCCTATGATCAACTAGTGCATGATGTTGCCATCCAAAATTTGGATGTGTTATTTGCCATTGATCGCGCCGGCTTAGTGGGGCCTGATGGCCCAACGCATGCTGGTAGTTTTGATTACAGCTTCTTACGTTGCATACCTAATATGCTTATCATGGCACCTGCCGATGAAAATGAATGTCGTCAGATGCTAAGCACAGGCTATCAATACGAAGGTCCGGCGTCAGTTCGCTATCCTCGCGGAAAAGGCCCGGGCACAGTCGTTAATACCGACCTAGATACTTTAGAGATTGGTAAAGCTGAAATTCGCCATCAAGGTGGACGCATTGCCATCCTTGCTTGGGGCAGCATGGTCACTCCAGGGCTCGAAGCCGGCAAACAGCTCGGTGCAACTGTGATTAATATGCGCTTTATTAAACCGATTGATGAAGACATGATTTTAGCAATGGCTAAAACGCATGACGTTCTTGTAACGATTGAAGAGAATGTGCTTGCTGGTGGTGCTGGTAGCGCAGTTAATGAGTTTTTACAAGCACAGCGCATTCTTATGCCAGTGCTAAATATTTCTCTACCTGATACCTATGTCGAGCAAGGTACACGCGAAGAATTATTAACAGAATGCGCCTTAGATACTCAAGGTATTGTTGCTAGTATCGAAGCATTCTGCGCATAACAACAACCTTGCGTGGGTTTAGCTTAATGGCTACGCACTTAAGACGGGATAACTAATAACTCGTAGGGCGGATTTCAGTCCACCATTGCTAAAAAAGCGGACTGAAGTCCGCCCTACAAATAGGGTGAACGTCCCGTTTTAAGTGCGTAGCCAGCTTATACCAATCCCAATATATTTGCACTTAAACTCATATACCCAAGAAAAACCGTCATTCCTGCATGCTTTTAGCAGGAATCTATAGTGTGCGCATGGATTCCCGATTAAAGACTTCGGGAATGACGACCATTATAGTAATTATTTATTGGGATTGGTATTAATAAGCCGAACCCAAGCAACCTTCCACACTTAGATAAAAAAAACCGTGTTATCTATAAAAATCTTTATCGCTCTCTGCCTTACTCTTTTCCCGCTACTGAGTTTTGCTCACGGCTCAATTGATCCCAGACAATCTATTTGGTCTGCATGGATTTATACACCTGATGTGGCAATTCCTATGCTGCTCACTGTCATCGTTTATTTTCGCGGTCGCGCTAAAAGGCGCGAAATAGGCCGCCCAGTAAGCACAGGACAAACCATTACCTTTTTACTGGGTATGCTTTGCTTTGTCATTGCTTTACAGTCTCCGCTAGAGCCTCTCTCAGAGCACTTTCTATTTTTCCACCAAATTGAACATTTATTGATGCGCGGCCTAGGGCCTTTGCTATTGATATTAAGCATGCCACTTGCCCCCTTATTGCAGGGACTACCTAAAACAGTGCGACATCGCATTCTCACGCCAATTATTAGAAATAAAACCATACAGTGGCTATATCAGTTTTTCGGGCGCCCTATTATTGCCTCTGTACTTTTTATTGCGACGTTATTAATTTGGCAAATACCTAGCCTGCATAATCAAGCACTCGCGGATCAATCTCTACACAATACCATGCACACCACGATGATTATTACCGGCTTCTTTTTTTGGTGGTTAATTTGTGATCCGAGGCAAAAATCAGCACGCGTCTCTTTTGGAGTGCGCATCATTATTTTATGGCTAGTGACCATTCCCAATACCATTATTGGTGCCATCATTACCTTAAAAAAAGATCCTATTTATACAGCGTATGATGTACTAAACGGACGTTTAGATATTGAGATGATGCTTGACCAGCAACTGGGCGGCATTATCGTCTGGGGACCGGGCGGCATGATGGGCTTGATTGGCACTGCGGTCGTGTTTTTCTTATGGACAAGAAAAGATAAAAAAGTTCGTTATGCTCCGTGAAAACGGAAATTATGCTTGAAATGGTGGGCAAAAATCCTGCCCACCCTACATGGCTTAAAGCATTCAAAACAAACAACAAGGGCAATACCCACTCCAGTTCAGAGTTGGGACTGCCCTTTTATCAATGTAAATTAGCTATCGCTAAATCATAAAAACATTGATAGTTATCTACTTTCCACCATTTCAAGCTGGCTGACCCTAATGCCGCTACCAGTCACATTAATTCCTTTTATATCAACTGGTTGCATATTCATTTCTTGGCTTCGTCATTAGAGAATAGCTCTTCGGTCTTCGCTTGATAACTCTGGGTTGATTTGGCCTT
>Ga0105348_1001441_pt1 | contig 16137 bp, 9 predicted proteins | sample EN8Hudsemesocosm_2_FD_83504 | JGI IMG/M metagenome (GOLD analysis project Ga0105348, IMG submission 83504) | Methane-oxidizing microbial communities from mesocosms in the Hudson Canyon - EN8C Hudson Canyon | ecosystem: Environmental > Aquatic > Marine > Cold seeps | place: Hudson Canyon... | reverse complement strand
GCAGAAAATGACCACTTGATTCTTCTTTCCGAAGGCCGCTTGGTAAACCTTGGTAATGCGACTGGTCACCCATCACGTATTATGGATGGTTCTTTTGCTAACCAGGTACTGGCGCAAATCTACTTGTATGAAGCTAAATTCGCCAACCTTCCTGCTGCAGAAAAAACGGACAATCTTTACGTAAAAGTTTTACCGAAGAAACTGGACGAAGAAGTTGCAAAAGACATGGTTGAAGGTTTTGGTGGTGTCATCACTAAAATGACAGACGATCAAGCCAAATACATCAATGTACCACTTGAAGGCCCTTATAAGCCTGAAAGCTACAAATACTAAGCTCTAGAAATAAAGAATAGCAGTGCCGGGGTCTAACCCAATGGGTCAGACCCCAAATTCAAATACAAGAGCCAAAAAATTAAACGAGAACATCATGCAAGCACAAAGTGATTTCAAAAGACGCTTTAGCTTTGAATTTTTCCCCGCGAAAACGGAGAAAGGTGAAGAAAAATTAAAGGGCGTACATGCAGAACTTTGCACATATGATCCTGACTTTTTCTCCGTTACCTACGGTGCTGGCGGCTCAACACGTGACCGCACTTTAAACACCATATTAGATCTTAGCAAAGCAAATGAAATTCCTGTTGCCCCGCACCTGTCGTGTATCGGTGACAGCAAAGAGCAATTGGCTGAATTACTACAACTCTATAAAAACAACGGCGTGAACCGTATCGTTGCATTACGAGGCGACCTACCTTCAGGAATGGGCGCCTCCTCGGGAGAGTTTCACTACGCCAATGAATTGGTTGAATTTATTAAAGCAGAGCACAGCGACCACTTTCACTTAGAAGTAGCGGCATACCCAGAACCACATCCGCAGTCTCCTAACATGGAAGCAGATCTACTCAATTTCAAACGCAAAGTAGATGCAGGTGCTGACAGCGCTATTACACAATATTTTTATAACGCTGATGCTTACTTCTACTTTGTTGAACGCTGCGAAAAAATGGGCATTAACATTCCTATCGTGGCCGGCATAATGCCCATCACCAACTACACCAACCTTGTTCGCTTCAGCGACGCCTGCGGCGCAGAAATCCCGCGCTGGATTCGCCGTCAACTAGAAGCTTATGGTGACGATATAGACAGCATCAAAAAGTTTGGTGAAGAAGTGGTAACTAACATGTGCCAACAATTGCTGGATGGCGGTGCACCCGGATTTCATTTTTATACCATGAACCAGGCAGCTCCTAATCTAGCGATTTGGAATAATTTGAAGTTATCTGATATTAAATAGCTTTTATTCCCACCAACTAGTTTAAAGGGGCAGCCCTAATGGGCCACCCCTTTTTTATTCTTAAAATTTATCCAGCACATCAGAAAACCACCCTAGAGGCACCGTTTTACCCGACCTTTATCTTGCCGAGCAACCCATTCAATTCGAGTAGCACGGGGAGCCTGTATCGCCGGCAAGATTATGGAAGATAATGGTTTTGGGGCCTCTTGTGCTCTGTGGGTATTTACCGAAACAAAAGTAACATGTCAGGAGGCACAATGAGATGCTCTTTCTCTTTAGGCGGCCCGCATAGAATTTTCCAGACGCTCTTCCTTTTAGGGATATCTATAGGCCAAATCAATTGAAACAGGAGAATAGAAGATATGACCCCAAGCATTGCAAATCCCCCAATATCCTTCAAACTACATACTCTTAACCAACTGTAAATAAAAGGAATTCCCTCCATGGGTGTCAACAACGATCTTATGCAAAGAGACCTCAATGTACTCTGGCACCCTTGCACTCAAATGAAAGACCATGAAAAGCTTCCTGTTATTCCCATTAAAAGTGGGAAGGGTGTTTGGTTGGAAGACTTTGAAGGCAATCGCTATATCGACGCAGTGAGTTCCTGGTGGGTTAATATTTTTGGCCACGCTAATCCACAGATTAATGACGCAGTTAAGCAACAACTGGACACGCTAGAGCATGTCATTCTTGCCGGCTTCACCCATGAGCCGGTATTAAAACTGTCAGAGAAGTTGGTCGAGATTACGCCAAAAGGATTGGACAAATGTTTCTTTGCGGACAACGGTTCCTCCGCTATCGAAGTCTCCCTCAAGATGAGTTTTCACTATTGGCTTAATCAGGGATATACCAAAAAAACCAAGTTCGTGAATTTATCCAATAGCTACCATGGTGAAACCCTAGCGGCATTGGCCGTCGGGGACGTTGGCCTATATAAGGATACATACCAACCTCTATTATTACAGCCTATAACCGTCGCGAGTCCGGATTGTTTCTACCGCGAAGAAGGTGAGTCCTGGAAAGACTACTCCATTCGAAAATTTCAAGAGATGGAGAAAACCTTAGAACAACATGCTGACGAAGTATGTGCGGTAATTTTAGAGCCTCTCATTCAATGTGCCGGATTTATGCGTATGTATCATCCGGTTTATCTGGAGTTATTACGAAAAGCTTGCGATAAATATAACGTGCATATAATTGCTGATGAAATCGCCGTAGGCTTTGGCCGCACCGGCACTCTATTCGCATGCGAGCAAGGAAACATCACGCCTGATTTTATGTGTTTATCCAAAGGATTAACCGCAGGTTATCTACCACTGTCTGTCGTTATGACTACTAACAAGACCTACGACGCGTTCTACGATGATTATGAGTCCTTAAAAGCCTTCCTACATTCTCACAGTTATACTGGGAATCCTTTAGGTTGCTCAGCTGCACTAGCAACAATTGATATCTTTCAAACCCAAAATATTATTGAAAAGAATAAAAGTTTAAGCCTTGCAATGACCAAAGCCACTGCACACTTTATTAATCATCCCCATGTGGCAGAAGTACGTCAACATGGTATGGTTTTGGCAATCGAACTAGTAAAGGACAAACAAACGAAAGAACCTTTTCCATGGCAAGAACGCAGAGGACTCAGAGTATATAATTACGCATTATCCAAAGGTGCTTTACTCCGCCCTTTAGGAAATGTCGTTTACTTTATGCCACCTTATGTCATTACCGAAGAACAGATAATGCAATTGGCCGACATTGCTTGGCAAGGCATACAAATCGCCACTAAAGATTAAACGAATACAGCCAACTATATAATTTCACCCAAGCATCCATCATTAAAAATAACGACTTTATATTTCATGCGTACAATTCGTATTTATGTAAGTGAACTACTAGCAACGAATAGCGACATTCAGCTGTCAGGAACAGCGGCTAACCATATTGCCAAAGTTCTGCGGATGAGCGAAGGAGACCCGCTCGTTTTATTTAACGGTTCAGGAAATGAATACCACTGCACAATTACAGTCTTAAGTAAAAAACAGGTTTGCGCGCATATAAATTCAGAGCAAAGTGTTCCCCGAGCGTCCCCCCTCGGCATACACCTAGGACAAGTTATTTCCCGTGGTGACCGAATGGACTTCGCTATTCAAAAAGCCACAGAGTTAGGTGTAACGGAAATAACACCCTTATTTAGTGAGCGCTGCGAAGTCAAACTAAAAGGTGATCGCTTAGAAAAAAAGCTAGGCCACTGGCAACAAATTGCCATTAGTGCATGTGAACAAAGTTACCGGAATACAGTACCTATTATCCATCCAGCAAGACCTGTAACTGAATGGATATCACAACAAGACCAGACTCTAAAATTAGTACTGCACCCACACTCTCCTGTGCAACTGGAAACTATTAGCAAACCAGAAACAGTTTCTATTCTTATTGGACCTGAAGGAGGATTTTCGGAAACTGAAGTAAAGTCTTTTGAAGACTATCAGTTCAAGAGTATAGCGCTTGGGCCTAGAGTATTACGTACTGAAACAGCACCAATAGTGGCCATCAGCGTATTACAATATCAATGGGGAGACTTTTCCAGCCCGACTTAGAGAAATACAGTCAAAAAATTTATAGCATTTTAACCGCAACTCAACATCAACTGCTGTATTTTTGCTACATTAGGAATAATGGCATGCTCACCCATCACCTTTACATGCATGAGCTCCAACGGCCCCTTATCAACCTCTTCTTCTGTGATTTCATCATTATTGACCTTAAGCAGCCGGGGAATTCCTTGGATAACAACAGCAAAGAATTTCATACCCTCTTGCTTCAAGACATCATTGAATATCGCTATGCGTGCGGCAGAAACGTTGTCTTTTTCTGTTTTCTCATTAGCCAAATCAAAGGAAATAACAGAAACTTTAGTGTTTCGCCATTCAATACTTCCCAAATGCCAACCAGGTGCTTCCTGTAATGACTCAGGGCTACGAAATGGAATAATTTCTGCAACAGACACATTCGGAACTACTAAGGGTTTTTCATGCATGGGTAACAACAAACTTGATACTTGCTTAGTTTTCTCACTCATTTGAAACCCTCTTACCCTTTTTTGAAAAACAATTCCTAAACAACTGCAGTCAGATAATACCTATGTAGCGTTAAAACTGACATCTACTCTAAAATATCACTTGCGTCAGCATTTGGCTCAATCTTCATAGATTGTCGCACATGTTCCACCAACTGTTCCGCTAATTGTTGCGGTGTACCCACAAAGCTTGTACAACCTGTCGCTATCACTGACTCTGGCATTGAACTGGCATCACAACTTTCGGGCGACTGCGCCCAAACTATGCCGCCTTTTTCCAGCATATCAGGACAGCCTATAGCACCATCATTTCCCATTCCACTAAATATAATAGCGCCACTAACGGTACCAAAACATCTCGCAACATTCCTAACAACTTGATCAATGGACGGTGTATAAGGGCCATCCCAAGCTCTTTGTTGAGACACTATACGACCATCCACACTAAAACCAATTTCATACTCCACTGGAGCCACTAACACACAGCCATGTTGTAATGCGCTTCTGTCTTGCCCCAGCTGTAGTTTGAAATGGCTATGTCGTCCTAAAACCTGTGCTAAGACTCCCTGAAAATGCTCGTTAATATGCTGAGCATAAACAAAAGCAACAGGAAAACCTTTGGGCAAACAATCTAAAAATATCTTTACCGCTGCAGGTCCACCCAAGGACGCACCCAATACCCAAATACGATCCGGCGAACAACTTGACGCTGTATCATCTGCCACGCATTCTATCGGTAAGGGTATATCTATAGCACCTTCATTTTTTGGCTCAGGCAATGATTCCAACACTTCAATGTGCTCAGTAGGCTCTGCTCTGCCGACCAAACCAATTAACTTTGAAAACAACCGTCGCTCCCAAATAGGATATTCAGCTTGGCCCGCATTGGGAATTTCACCTTCACCAAAAAGAACCGGAGCTGAAGAACGATCCAATAGATCATCAATCAGTTGATCCCACTGATCAATGTCGGAAACATCTACAATCCATGCATCAACATGATCGAACCTGTCAAAAGAGAAACGTTCAGGTGAAACATTAATAGCAACCTGATAACCACTGCCACACACAGCATTTTTTAAAGTATGCCGGTGCAAAGAAGAATCAGAAATTATCCCGATTTTTGGTGAGTGTTCCGTTGCTAGATCCTTAGTGAACATCTCGTTTTACAAGTTCTTCAATAGAAGTCAGCATCACAGCTTCCTGAAACGGTTTACCCATGTATTTATTCACACCGATACCTAAGGCACGCTGCCTGTGTTTATCGCCAGTTCTCGAGGTAATCATTATTATTGGGATATCCTTCAAGCGATCATCATGACGAACTTGCGATGCTACCTCAAAACCATCCATTCTTGGCATTTCAATATCGAGCAACATAATATCAGGGAGCACATCCTGTAATTTAGTAACAGCATCTACACCATCTTTTGCTGTAATAACTTCCATACCATGTCGCTCCAATAAACGAGTGGTTACTTTTCTTACCGTTACGGAATCATCTACCACCATAACCAATGTAGGGCTTTCCTCTTCTTCCGCTCGATCTTCCGTAATACTTGGCAGGATATGTTGTTGCACCGCATAGTCAGCACGAATAGATGCAGGTAAATCAAGAATCACAACTACGTTACCATCACCCAAGATGGTTGCACCAGAAACACCTGCTACTCCAGCAAATTGTGGCCCAAGAGTTTTCACCACAATTTCACGACTACCCGCCAAGGCATCAACCTGCAATGCTACTGAATGTTCAGCCCCACGTACCAGAATAACCGGCAGAGGTGTCGAGGTGCCCGTTAGCACGGGCTTATGATTAGAATGCAATAAGCCACCTAAATACTGCAACTTATATTCTTGACCCGCGTATTCATAGACCGGTGCATCGGGCTGGTAATAATTTTCTAGTTCATAAGGGCTGACACGAACAATACCTTCAATAGTGTTTAGTGGAATGGCATATAGATCCTCACCCATTCTCACCATCAACGCACGGTTAATTGATACCGTGAAAGGCAGTCGCACGATAAATTGCGTGCCTTTACCTGGCTCAGACTCGATCGTCATGCTGCCGCCGAGTTGTTTAATTTCAGAGTGAACTACGTCCATACCCACACCACGGCCTGATATCTGCGTCACTTGCTGTGCGGTACTGAAGCCTGCGGTCAAAATAAACTGCATAACTTCATTGTCAGTCAGCTCGGAATCATCATCCATGATGCCCTGCTCTATCGCTTTATTCCTCACCGCATTTAAATTAACACCAGCACCATCATCAGATAGCGTCAGCACTACATCACCGCCTTCACGGGAAAGGCTTAACTGTACTTGCCCGGTTTCAGGCTTACCTGCTTTTAATCGGCCTTCAATAGACTCAATACCATGATCCACAGCATTACGTAACATATGTTCAAGCGGCGCCACCATTCGCTCCAACACCGTTCGGTCCAACTCACCGTCTGCATTCAAAACATCGAATTCAACTTTCTTACCAAGCTCAGTACCTACCTGACGTACGATTCGGCGCAAGCGTGGCACCAAACGAGAGAACGGTACCATACGGGTACGCATCAGACTTTCTTGTAAATCTGTATTTACCCGTGCCTGTTGCAGCAAAATTGTTTCTGCATCACGAACCTTATCGGTAAGGGTTCCACGTAAATCAGAAAGGTCTGATGCGGACTCCGATAGAGATTTTGATAACTGTTGCAGTTGAGAATAACGATCCATTTCCAAGGGGTCGAAATCCTTATAATTCCCATCTACTACTTCATGCTTGTGTGTTGCATGTATTTGTGCTTCTGTTTCAATTTCCATACGACGCAACTGTTCACGCAGACGTTCGACAGTGGAATCCATCTCCTCCAACGTAAATGAAAAATCACTGACTTCTGTTTCAATACGACCACGAGAAATACTGGTTTCACCAGCTAGATTAACCAAGTCCTCCAACAAGCGAGCCGAGACCTTTACCATTTCCTGTGGTTGTCGACGCTCTTCCCCTGTTTGCGGCTGTCGCTCTGATTGCAGTGCCGGGGTTGTCGGCTTGGCTTTTTCAAAAGGAATGACTTCCGCGGTAGGCTCAACTACGGGTGAACTGATTTTTTCGACATCTTCAGTCTCAGCCACATCACTCTCAACGGCATTATGCTCCGCCAATCCTGCGCTCACAGACACTAATAACTGCTTGATACTTTCCACACTGACATTAATAACATCTAGCTGTTGATGTAAGTCTGCATAAAAAGCATCGTCGGGTGTTTTTCTATCTTCCTCAAACCGAATCAAACCACTTTCCATATCATGGCTGAGATCGCCAAGCTCAGAAAGGTTGGCAAGTCGAGCTCCGCCTTTTATTGTATGTAAGTAACGCTGCAAGGATTCGTTATGAATATTGCTATCAGGTTCTTGTTGCCAAGCTTGAATACTAGCATCAACACCTTCCACCAATTCCTGCGCTTCCTCCAAAAAGATTTCAAGGATTTCTAAATCCTCTTCTGTGTACTGTACATCTGTCTTGGAGAAAGGTGCTGATTCAGATATTTCAGATTGCGTTTGTCCTCTTACCGCTTTTATCTGCGCCACTAAATCATCAGCCGCCGAAATACCGTGACTACCTAACAGCGCCTCCACCATATGCGCCAACCTGTCATGACAGAGATGCAATAGATTAAACAACTCATCGTTAACAACTAACTTAGAATCATTCAAATCTTCATAAAGAAATTCAAGCTCATGGGCCAAATCACCAATTGCAGGAATTTCTGCCATGCGCGCACCACCTTTTAAAGTGTGCAGATCTCGTTGTAATTCCGCGACCTCCAATAAATTACCAGGGTCTTGTCGCCATTTTTCGAGCTCCCCAGTGATACTCTCAACAATATCAGCGGCTTCTTCTAAAAAGATTTCTACAAGTTCAATATCGGGCTCGGAATCGTCTTCAAATGAACTAGACGTTGCATCACTATTATCATCGGTACCAACATGATCAACGCTTGGATCTTTTGAACCAGCGTCGTAGTCTTGCGACTTTCCCAGAGGTTCAGTCTTAACATGCGCCTCCTGAGAGCCAGCATCACTTTCAAAAATCAATTCACCTTTACGAAAGCGAGAAATCAGATCGATTAGCTCATCAGCCGGAGAAAAAGAGTTATTCCTCTGCAACGCATCCAACATATCAGCCAAACGATCGTGGCACCGGTGCAACAAATCAAACAAACCTTCATTAGCATTTAGCTTGGTATCACTTATATCTTCGTAAAGAAATTCCAGTTCATGCGCCAAGTCACCGATTTCAGGTATCTCGGACATACGCGCACCACCTTTTAAGGTGTGCAGATCCCGTTGCAATTCAGCAACTTCCAATAAACTGGACGGATCTTTTCGCCAGCGGTCCAAAGCGGCGGTGATACTTTCAACAATATCAACACCTTCCTCAAGAAAGATTTCAACTAATTCTGGATCTCGTTCAACGACTTCAATTTCTTCAGTCGCAGCCTCTTGTACTTCTGAAATACCTTCAGGCTTTTGTAATTCAGACAGCGCTTCTGCGTGTTGATTTAACGTTTGTATCAAGTCATCAGCAGGCACAACATCTTGCGCTGCTGCAACCATATCAATCATGGCCAGAAGCGCTTCATGAGCCTCATGTAGCAGATCAAAATATTCTGCGTTTGGTTTAGCGCCGCCATCGACTGCAGCTTGGTAAGTAAGCTGCAATGCATCACTCAGTTCTCGTATCGGCTGCAGATCAACCATTTCCGCGCCACGAGAAAGAGTCCTCAATTCTCGCAGAATGACATCAAGGTCATGACCAAGCTCGGGGTTCTCACGCCAGCGATCCAGAGTCACTGACGCATCCATTAATAGATCCATACCCTCAGCAAGAAATATAGCAACCAAGTCTGGATCAACTACACCATCACCATCTCCCCGTTCACTATCAATTTCTGCAATTTTCACCTGCTGTGCTTCTGACACCTTTTCAAGGTTCACTAAAAAACCGGCAGTTCCTTCGAGCTCAATATTTTTACCGTCTTCCAACTGTCGCAATGCTTCACGGATCATTGCCGATGCAGCAATCAATAAATCTACCACTTCATAACCCGCTTCTAAGCTATGGCCTCGCATAGTTTTAACCATTGCTTCAAGTGGTGTTGCTACCTCAGCCACGGGCTCGATACCCGCCATATGGGCACTACCTTTAAGCGTATGCAACGCTCGCTGTAAGGCATCCGTCACAGGAATAGGAGCAAGATTCTCCTGGTATGAGTCGACATAATTCTGCAGTGTCTCTAGGTGGCTACCAGACTCATTTTCAAAGATCTCCAGTAATACTGGATCCATAACCACAGGAGTTTCGGTTTCGGTTTCGGTTTCGGTTTCGGTTTCGGTTTCGGTTTCTAAAGAAGTATCACCGCCTAAACTTACCTGATCAATGGAAACAACCTCTTTTCCATTTGCAATTGCAAGTGCATGAGCCATCAAAGGCTCAACATCAATACTCGGAACTACACGATCTTCAAAGGCTTTAACTAAACCTGGAACCAATTCAGTTACCTTAGCAATAACATCTAAAACATCCTGGTTCGCGTCAATGGCGCTATCCATCACACGATTCAGCATATTTTCAACTGACCACGCCAGCTCACCGACAACGCTAGCTTTTACCATGCGTCCGCTACCTTTCAAAGTATGAAAAGCTCGTCGAATTTCAGCCAATGCTTCACTATTAGATGTATCGGCCTGCCACTGCGGGAAGAATTCACGAATATTTTCTAAAACATCACCCGCTTCCTCGATGAATATTTCAATAATCTCATCATCGATAAGATCATCCTCTTCATCCTCTGCTACAGGCTGACTGACTGATTCTTGTTGTGGAGTATCGACTTCAGTGATCAGTTCAAGGGAAGGGATCTCACCTACAAGCTCTTGAGCAGAACCTTGAATCTGCTCATCTATTTCTTCTGTAGCGGAGTCATCAGAAGGCTCTGAAGCAGCCATCTCCTGACCATTCCCCAGCTCTTGCTTTAACTCAAGCTCAGCAGCAAGACCTGCCTCAGTTTCCGCCAGTTCATTTACTACATCAGCGTCACCTTCTAAACCAACTAACTCCGCTGCTAATAAATTTGAATAATCGTCCTCTTCAAATTCAGATAAAAACTCTGCTCCATTTTCAGGCAGCTCATCTGCGCTTGTATCAGTATTAATATTGGCAGCAATAACTTCAATCTGTTCTAACTTTGCATCCACCTCGCCTGAATCAACTGTGATTTCGTCTCCAATATTTTCTTGATGCTGCGATTGCTCTGGCGTAACGAAATACCCCAATTCCGACAGACTTTCTTCTGCCACATCGAGAATGACATCATTACTACCACTACTGTCTTCTAGTAAACGTTCTAAATAATATTCAACACTTGCTATAGCGTCAGCCAAAGTATCTAACGTTTTCCACTCAGGCGTATCCGAACCTGACAGCAAATGTTCACTAATATAGTTTGCGCTAGCTTCAAGAATTTTTGCTGCTCGCGGCAAAGGCACCATAGTTAAACCGCCCTTAATACCATTCAGCATGCTTGGCACTGGCGCTAACACTTCGCGATCCCATTGGGATGCAATAAACTCAACAATGGCATCCTTAGCATCTTCTAATGCCTTACCCGCTTCCTGAATAACCGCATGTTGTGCATTATCTAATTTATCTTCAGGAATAGCCCGATCGTCCTCTTTACCAGAGTCATCACTAATACCTGCCAAAGTTGCTTCGACATACAGTAAGGCACCAGCCACATCCATCAAGACATCATCAGCCGGAATTTCATCAGACATCACCACATTACGAATAACATCAATCTGTTCTAGTAAGGCTTTACGTGGCGCACCTAGCCCAAGCATGGCCATAGTGTCTGAAATCTGTTTTAACGACGGTAGAATTTTTTCTAATTCAGTTTTATTGCTACGATCACTACGAACAAAAAGATCCAATGCATCTTTGACGCTGCCCAACTCTTCGGTAATAGCTTCAACAACTGAGTTCATGGCTTCTTTATCTGGCCCAGCCATACGTTGACGCTCTTCATCAACATCCTGTTCTGCAATCAACGCTTCATTCAGGCTAAAGGTATTTTTTATCGCAGATATATGCTCGGAATCTTCACTCTTTGCCACATAATAAAGTAAATTCTTTAACAACTCCTCAGAAACTGAGCCAGCAAGAACTGCTTCTTTTCCTGTCACAAGCTGCTTTATTTCCTGATCAATCTTCCTCAACAAATATTTAATGGAAGAGCTCAGTTCAATAGATTCATTTTGCAACCCTTCAATAACACCACTTGCCACCCACCATAATTGCCCTAACGGCGAACCTTTACAGACCTGCTCCAGTTTTTGAAACACTTTGGCTAATAAGCCTAAATGTTTTTCAGTATCTTGATTCCGAATAAGTCCAACTAAAGCAAATTGATAGGTCTGACGTATCTTACGACCCAACGGATCAAAATTATCACCGACCCCCAAGAGTTTGGCATTAGCATTTGGAGCTGAAACAGCCTCCATATTAGGTGAAAATAATGACGTTTCAGAAAGCAAACCTTCGCCACGAGCAGCCCTAAGATCATTAAGGATAGGCAACAACACCACAGGAAGATCTCGACGACCTTCGCGAATACGGTCTAAATAAATGGGTAACTGTAAAATAGCCTGCATCAAAACTTCTTGTGCTTCTTGCTGGCTTGAAACTTGCCCATTCATCATAGACTGAGCAAGCTGCTCCATTTCTTCAGCCAGTAAAGCTGCGCCGTAAAACTCCACCATTTGCAAAGTGCCATGCACCTGATGGATATGTGTAAGACAAAAACGCATGCGTGTTGCATCATCAGGGTTTTCAACGAAAGCTTCTAATGCCTGACGCGCCTGCTTGAGGGTTTCACCTATTTCGTCTTTCACCCAATCTAAGGCTACGTAATCATGCTGATTACTCATAACAGCTCCACACTTTAATTTTTTAATTCTCGTCGAGTAAAAGCTAACGAGTTTCCACCAGACACTCGCACCAACTCTTCATGTTGCCAATCCACAACTTCACCGAGGCCCAACACCAACAAACCACCCGGCGCTAAACAACGAACCATTTGCTCCACAATTTTTCGACGGCGCAGACGTGGAAAGTAGATCAAAAGATTCTGACAATAGACTACATCCATTCCTTGCATTGGCGCCTTGTGCAACTCCAATACATTCACTTGAGCAAAACAAACTCGATCCCTTAACGACTCTTTGATTTGCCATCGCTCATTATTAACCTGATCAAAGTAAGCATTTCTTCTATAAGGTTCGATATTCGATAATTTACGTTCTTGATAAACGCCATTGCGCGCTTTGGCAATAGCAGGCAAACTAATATCAGTCCCTGTCACACCAAAGAATTTTGTGCCCTGCTGGCCAACACCCGCTGACTTCGCACACTCATCGGCTAGCATCGCCAGAGAATATGTCTCTTCACCAGTTGAACAACCGAGACTCCATATAGCTAAAGGGCTGCTGGCATTAAATGACGTAGCGCGCTCAGATATATAGTCTCGCACTATTTGATATGAAGGGTGATGACGAAAAAAACTTGTTTCCTGTACAGTTAAACGATCGACGAGTGTCGCCCATTCCACTACACGGTTAGCGCCCGTGGTTACAAAATCATAATAATCTTGATAAGCCTCGCACTCAATTTCACGCATGCGAATGCCAATACTGGTTTGCAAAAAAGTTTTTCGTTCAAGTGCGAGATGCATGCCGGTGCGCAATTCCAACAATGCTTGCCATTGCTGGAATTGCTGATCATCCATGTCAGGTAAATTTCTCAAACTCCATATTTTTTTAGGATTGGAGTCTTCATTTTTTTTCATGGGCATCATTAAAAAAACGAGCCGTCAACGTTATAGTTACTATACGCTGAGTTCTGATGTATCTGGTATCTTAAATCCAGCAACACCTTCACGCATTCGGCTAGCCAGCTCTGCAAGGTTACCAATAGATTCTGCGGTAGCATTAGTGCCCGCAGACGTCTGAGAAGTGATTTCTTGAATTACATTCATCGTATTTGAAATATGACCAGCAGAGGATGCCTGCTGACGAGCCGCATTCGAAATATTCTGAATCAAATCAGAAAGGTTAGTTGATACTGTTTCAATTTCTTCCAGAGCCACACCCGCATCTTGTGCTAGACGAGCACCACGTACCACCTCAGCGGTGGTATGCTCCATTGAGATCACAGCTTCGTTAGTATCCGACTGAATCGTTTTCACCAATGCTTCAATCTGCTTTGTTGCAGCAGATGAACGTTCCGCAAGTCGCTGCACCTCATCCGCTACCACCGCGAAGCCTCGACCGGCATCACCCGCCATCGAGGCCTGAATTGCCGCATTCAATGACAGAATGTTTGTTTGGTCAGCAATATCATTAATCAAGGATACGATATCACCAATTTCCTGTGATGATTCACCCAAACGTTTAATACGTTTCGACGTTTCTTGAATCTGCTCTCGAATGGTATCCATACCATTAATCGTATTCTGTACCATCTCGGTGCCTGTTTTCGCGATCGTAACCGATCGCTCCGCAACACCAGCCGATTCAACTGCGTTCGAAGATACCTGATCAATAGACACGGCCATCTCATTAATCGCCGCAGAAGCACCTGCAATTTCTTGCGCCTGGTGCTCAGCCGCTTCGGCAAGATGCATTGCCGTTGCCTGAGTCTCTTGTGCCGCAGAAGACACCATTAAAGAGGTTTCATTAATGGTATATACCAAACTACGCAGCTGATCGATCGCAAAGTTAATCGAGTCAGCAATCGCACCTGTGAAGTCCTCTGATACGGTTGCTGTTACGGTTAAGTCACCATCGGCTAAGTCAGCCAGCTCATCTAGTAATCTTAAAATTGCATTCTGATTTCGTTCATTTTTCGCAGCACTTACCTGCGATTGCACTTGGGCTTCCTTGGTAAATAGTACCGACAAAATAATGATGGTACCCAAAATAATAAATACCAATATGATTGCAGATACATCAGAAACAATATGCTCATCACTTAACTTTTCAAAGCGCTCCGTTAAGCCTGACGTAGCTTGCAAGAATTCCTGAGAGTTCGCAAAAATATCATTGGCCGACTGACGCACACCAAACAGTTCTGGTGAGGTTTCAATAATTTCGTCAACACTATTAGAGACGAATTCAAATAATTCAGAAATTTCAGCCAGGGAATCCAACGCATCTTCGTCTTCCACTCTTTCAATTTGCATAGCCACATTACCGTCAATCATGCCTTGCAATACGCGACGGAATTGACCTGCATCGGTACCAAATTGCTCAGTTGCTTTTACTGCACCTTCACCACCTTCAAGTAGCTTAGCGACACTACGTACAATACGCTCTGCAAGTAATGACTGCCTTTGCGCAAAAACAATTTGATCTGACGGCGCTTGGCTATCTAATAGAATGGAGACTACATCCTCATATTCGACCTGTAGCTGTGGAATAGTTTCACTCAATGTTGTCGCTACTTCATGTAGCTGCAGTACAATTTCTTCATTCTCTACAATTTTATCCGCATTGATTCGAATTCCGTTCCATAATATGCCTACCTGCTGCATAGCCACACCTGCATCTTCAGGTGCTTTATCCAGATCCGTATTACCAGTACTCAATACTTGCCAAAGGCGATCAAAGTCATCACGAGAATTTTTCAACAACGCAAAGGCTTCAGGTTTACCATCCGCAGCCTCAGAAGCATTTTTCGCAATTTCCTGAGATAAGACCCTCAGCTCGCCAGCGTAACTAATATATTGTTTATCATTTGCACTCTGGAAAGTTACCACAACAATATTAACGAGCAGCAAGACAATAGCCGCGCCTAATATCATGGTCGCCATCAACTGCGATGGATTCTGACGAATGTTGTCGAAAAAATTTCCTGATGTAGCTTTCATTTCTTTCGGCTCCTGGCCTGACAACTTAGTGCAATTTATTAATAACGGAACACAAGGGCAATTTACATTTCCACCTGCATAAAGCTTGGATCACGTGCTAACGCATATAAACTGAAAATCGACCAAAGCTTGGTTTCATCTTCTTTGTGGTAACTTCCTTGAAGATATGGCCTCGTAACATTGAGTACATCACCCGCTTCTTCAGCAAAGGTATCAACGGGAAAATGCTGCATACCCAAAACTTCATCCACAACCACACCAGTAAAGAGGTCTTCATATTCAACAACAAGAATACGACGTCTTTTTCTGGAAGTAGTTATATGCTCACCAAAGAACCCACACAAATCCAGTATAGGCAAAAGCTTGCCTCGCACATTGGCGACGCCCTTTACCCAGCTGTGAACTCCAGGGATTGAGGTAAATCGTGGAACAGGGAGTATCTCTGAAACTTCTCCCATAGGAGCAACGTATCGTTTGCCCGCCAAGACAAAACGAATACCACTCCAATTAGCTGTAATTTCAACCTGAGAAGGCAGGCCGGCAGCGCTCTGCTTACTTTGTTGTTCGAGGTCTACGAGGGCCTCGAAGGGATCCATCTGCTCGGCCATATACGTCCTATATATTTAAAGGTTAGTCCGTTAAGGCACGTTTAATAGTCTCCACCAAGGTACCCTCTTCTACGGGCTTCGCTAAATAATCCTTAGCTCCTTGACGCTTACCCCACACCCGATCAGTTTCCTGATCTTTAGTAGTAACAATAATAACTGGGATATGTGATGTTT
>Ga0105348_1001440_pt1 | contig 16140 bp, 12 predicted proteins | sample EN8Hudsemesocosm_2_FD_83504 | JGI IMG/M metagenome (GOLD analysis project Ga0105348, IMG submission 83504) | Methane-oxidizing microbial communities from mesocosms in the Hudson Canyon - EN8C Hudson Canyon | ecosystem: Environmental > Aquatic > Marine > Cold seeps | place: Hudson Canyon... | reverse complement strand
CCAAAGAACCTGATTGTCCCCAACCGGGGTTCAAATTAGTCACCACGTTGTCGCTTGCCAGGGTGTCGGAGTACAAAGAAATAGCATCGGCATCCGTTACCGTTGGTGCTGTAGCCGCTGCTGCCGGTGCCGTGGCCGTCGCTGTGGGTGCCGTGGCCGGTGTTGCAGTATATGCTGAGCTTATCAACTCAACATCATCAATCAAGACTTCGCCCACATCATGGCCCATATCAAATATTACGCGACTATCATTACCACCAAAATTAATTTCATTTATCTGAATGGTATAGGTCTGCCACTCCTCCGTGAGAGTAAGGTTTTCTGTGGAACTGCTATAAGGTGCCTTGTTTAAGCCAAGACCAGCTGTTAAAGCACGTCCATCCGTACCTTTTGCCCTAAAGCTCAATTGATAACTTGTGTCTTCAGCGAGACTTAGCACATAACTCAAATTAACATCCCATGCGTTACCCGCCGCTTCTACATTGGCATAATTGAAGCCTTCATTTTCACGAACACTGGCAGCATTGCCTGACCATCCATCAGTTGTTTCAAAAGTACCATTTACAACTAAGTTGCCAGCTTCGATTACAGTGTTATTAATCTCGGTTTCAACATTAAGGTCATTAATAGCTTTTAATTTCTCTGCACGTTCAGCAGCGTCAGCTTCCATAACTTCAGTCATCTTGCTACTTAGCGTAGTTTGCGCAAATTTTGCTGACCTATACATATCATTAAGAAGTGCGTTTGGATTGGCACTATCACCACTAGCACTGGCAATCATTGATTGGTTAACAGCCGCTAGTTTCGTACTAACTGAAGATGCGACGGAACTAAAATCTATAGTTTCATCAGCCATTGGCACTTTTTGCTCCGCGTTGACAACAATCGTCTGGATAGTTGTTGCATTACCAAGATTAACAGGGCCTCCCGAAGCGTCTTGAATAGCACTTTCGATGGCTTGAGCAACTGCTTTTACACCCTGAGCTGCAGTTGTGTTTCCAGAAGCAAGTGTTTCAGAGCCTAAATCAAGCAAATTAGAGATAGAGGTGCTAACAGCTTTGTAATGCAGGGCATCTGCAACTTTATCAGCACTTGCATCGTCAGCAAGGGCAGACGCAATTGGATCAAAGTTATGGAGGTCTACATCGCTATCCAAACCAAATGCTGTTTTTAATTGAGCTTCAGTTAGGTCCGTTGTTTCTAAAAGCGTTGTCATCGGTGAGATGACTTTTGTATCCGCACCACCACGAAATGCTGTGGTAACAGCGACACCTGATGTAGTGTCAATGGTAGTCGCATTAGGGGCTGCAATAATACTACCACCATTAGGTACATAACCTTGCAAGCTAAAAGCACCATCTTCATCTGTAGTATCGTTAGGCTCACCGTCATCGAAAATACCATTGTCGTTAGTATCTTGGAAAACATTTGCCCCCTGCACGTAACCATTAATTACAGATCCAGAAAAACTGGCAGATGAAGTTGATGCTACAACTGAGCCGCCACTACTGCCGCCCGCACTAAGTCCCAGCAGCCCCAAACCAGCCAGTGGCAAAGAGTAACCCACGTCTGACAAGGCAGCTATATCGCCCTCTGGTTCTAGCGATTCTGGCTGATTAGTTTCAGCCACTCCTGCTGCAGTAGATGCCTCTTCCTTATCGCCATCTTTTTCTTTTGATTCGTCTTGTTCTGCTTGCTCAGCAAGCTGGGCTTCTAGTTCACTCAGTAACTCAAGCTCGGCGTCGGTTATGGTACCTGCAACCTGTTTGGCTTTAAGTTCCGCTAGCATTTCTTGAGCATTAATTGTGGCGTTTAAGGAAGTCATAATCGTTTCCACCTATTGATGATTTTATCTTTATAATATTGTCAGCAGCATTAAAAATACTTTTATTGCCACCATGTGATTTCAAGTGAAATCTTAGTAACTAACTGTCGTTATTCTTTTACCAGTCGAACGTTATCTACACGCAGGACCACACCATGCTGATTGTCCCATTCGGGCAACAGCACCAATGGCGTATTCACGTTGGTTAAGTCCAAGGACGAACCTGGACGCTTACGTAATTCAGCCAACGACATGCGGTAAGACTTCCACTCTCCTACCGACGCTGGCGCAATAGGCACCTCGCCAGTACTACAGGGAAAGAAGCAATCGATTTTCATTTTCATGCTATCTGTTGCTCGGGGATCTACCAGACGCTGCATATCAAATTCAATATACTTAAAGGCACTAAAGTCAAAGCCTAATGGACCCTGCCAATAGCCAACGCCCTGGTTGGTTTTGAAGCTAAACTGCTGAACTGTGCCGCGGTCTTTATCTTCAACTTCAGTCACGTCAATTTGGCCATTAGCTTTCCAAGCATCAGCTGTAAACGGCGGTACCGATGCACCATTAAAGATATCTACAACATCTGCCTTGTAAAAATCAGAGTCAAATTCAATATTTATGATCTTTGGTGGTTGCATACCAAAGTTACGAGTAGCACGACGATTTTTGGTAGCACATCGACGCAGCGATGAAAGCGCTTTTGGGCAGCTATAAACACGCACATAATCCACTTCCATTTGTGCTGGGAACTTGGTTTCGGCGTTTGGCTCACCAGGCCAAGTGCCACCCACTGCTAGATTTAACAACAGATGGAAGCGCTCATTAAATGGCGCGTTGCCCTCTACGTTGTACCAATCACCATTTTCATCACGAATTTGTGAATACCACCCAGACGAAAATTGAGTGACGTAATGATAGTCGTTGATATACCACCGAATTTCGCCGTCGGCCCATTCAATGGCATACGTGTGAAATTCCTTGGATGGGTCACTTTCAGTATGGGTAAAAGTTTCCCCTGTGTAGACGTTGTTTGGCCACTCTCTTCCATAATGCAAGGTAGCATGAGTTTTCTTGTGTTCAGCCTCAGGGGCTTGACTGACCATTTCAACAATATCTATCTCGCCACTAGCCGCCCAGGTTCCATATTTGTAATCTGTAGGGAGCATCCAAATTGCAGGCCACAGGCCCTGACCAGCGGGTAGTTTAGCCCTCACTTCTAAGCGGCCATACTTCCAATCACCTTTGTTTTTGGTACGCATACGCGCAGACGTATAGGGCAAGGTTTTTTTGCCACTTGTACCCCAATCTTCTGGTTCCGCTGACCCTCGATAGGTTTCTTTGTAGGCTCGAAGAACTAACTTTCCATCTTTAATAAAGGAGTTTTTATGACGATCTGTATAGCACTGCAGCTCTTGATTACCACCGCCCCAACAATTCTCTTCCCATTCCCACTTGCTCTCATCTACGTCCTTGCCTGCAAATTCATCTTGCCATACTAATTTCCAGCCCTTTGCTTCAGCATAGGCGATATCAGTGATGTCTGTTGCAGCCTGAGCTGCAGCTGGAACACTTAATATGGTCGCGCTAACAATGCTAAGTGCGCAAAAAGAAAACGTTTTCATTTTCATTACAAAATATCTCCACTACTGTTAATGACATCACGGTACCAATAGGCCGACTGTTTAGGTGTGCGTTTTTGCGTATCAAAATCCACATGTACTAAACCAAAACGCTGCTGATAGCCATGCGCCCACTCAAAGTTATCCATAATGGACCAGTAGAAGTAGCCGGCTACGTCAACACCATTGTTAGCCGCCTGACGCAGGTTCTGCAGATGATGACGCACATAGTCGATACGACCTGGATCCGCTACTTCACCATCAGCATGTACCCAGTCACAGCTGGCTAGACCGTTTTCTGTCACCACAACAGGTAATCCATAGCGCTCATAAAAGAATTTGGGGCCCCATAGCAGACATTCAGGTGTGACGTTCCAATCCATGGTAGTACGACCACAACCAACCAAATTCACTACTTCCGGCTCACCCGCATCATTTAACTGCAATGGCGTACCTGAATAAATATTGACCCCATACATATCCAATGGCTGATGAATGATTTCCATATCGCCGGTACGGATATCAGGCAAAAACTGTTCAAACAGTTTTAGACCGTCTTCAGGATAACCGCCCTTCAGCATAGGATCTGCGTACCAGGTATTGCTAAAGCAATCCAGGTTCTTGATATCAAACGTTGCCGCTCGGGCAGCTTCCACCAGCCGCGGGTCATCGTTAACCGGGTAGGTCACCAGACCAACGGGGGCGGCACCGATATTAATAGTTCCCTTGGCGCTGGCGCGCATGGCCTGCACCGCCTTACCATGGGCCAGCAAAGAGTGGTGAGAAGCCTGCAAAACTTTTTCAAAGGTCATCTTCAAACCTGGCGCATGGTCGGCTGTCTGGTGACCCAGCCCTAGGAAACACTGGGGTTCATTGAGGGTAAACCAGTTCTTCACTCGGTCAGAGAACTTTTCCGTAATAAGCTGGGCATAATCAGCAAACCAGTCGGCGCTGTCACGATTCCGCCAACCTCCCTGATCATACAAGGCCGTGGGGAAATCCCAATGGAACAAGGTAATCCAAGGGTCAATATTAGCGGCCAAAAGGCTGTCTATAAGGCGGTCATAAAAGTCCAACCCTTGCTGATTGACGGTACCAGTTCCATGGGGAAAAATGCGTGGCCAAGCCACAGACAAGCGATAAGCCTGAATACCCAGATCCGCCATCATTTTCACATCGTCCTGGTAGCGATTTAGATGGTCACAAGCGACCATGCCAGAACTACCATCACGCACCAGACCAGGCTGGCGGCAAAACATATCCCATACACTATCACCCCGGCCTTGATCCATGGCTCCACCTTCCATCTGATAGGAAGATGCTGCGGTGCCCCATACGAATTCGTCTTTAAACTTTGTCATTATGCTATTTATACCTTTAATTTAGTTTTGCGTCTTTCAACTAATTATTCTTTACACTCATTGCAATACTGAGTCTTAAAGTTTTGCAACAGAGTCTCTTACCACCAAAGAGGTTTTAAACTTCACACCTTCAGGTGCTTTTTTGTTGTAAATTTCTTGATATGCCATATTGGCGCACGCCTTGGCCATATCGTATTTAGGAAAGTGCATGGTAGTCAGGTTTGGGCTGATATAATTAGCCATAAGAATATCATCGAAGCCAATCACCGACAGGTCCTCAGGAATTGAACGATTATTGCGAGCCGCCCATTCGTATATACCAAATGCGGCTTCATCGTTACCGGCTACCACAGCAGTAAACTCCAGGCCAGAGTCAACCAGTTGCTGCATACCTTCGACACCCCCTTGCACTTCGAAGTTAGTACGAGCAATATGCTTATCGGTCACCGGCAAGCCTGCTTTCTCCATGGCCCGCTTGAAACCAGCGATACGCTCATTGGCATCCTGCTTATACTCCTGACCACCAATGCAAACAATTTGCCTATGCCCCTGATCGATTAAATGACGTGTCGCCCAATAGGCGCCGTCATCATTATCAAGCCACATGTTACGATGTTCCAAGCCCTCTACATGTTGGTTGATAAGGTAAATGGGTATTTGTTTTGATAGTTCCTGCAAGTATTGGCCATCTAGACCTTCCGTCAATAGGATTAAACCGTCGACCTGGCGCGCCATTAGATAGTCAATAGCCTCTTTTTCTTCCTGCGCTTCACCAAAACCACTGGCGATAATCACGTGCTTGTTATGCTTACGCAAAGTGGCTTCTACGCCAGACATAACCGGCCCATAAAAGGGACCATCCAAGTGGGACACAACCATGCCCAAGGTATTGGAGCGCTTAGACGATAGGGACTGGGCAGCAGGATTAGGCTGATAGCCTAATTCTTCCATCGCCGCCAGCACCTTGTTGCGGGTAGTCTCTTTGACGATGGAACCATTGTTGGTCACTCGGGACACCGTGGCAGGCGACACGCTTGCCAATTTTGATACTTCCAATATACTGGGCTTCTTCATGTTTTATACTCTCCTTGTTAAACCTGTTATTCACTATAGTCGAAGCAACGCACAAAGTGATCTTCTGCCACTTGAGTAACGGCAGGCATTTGCTCATAACATTTGGAGCTAACCTTTGGACAACGCCCAGCAAAGGGGCAGCCTTTGGAAGCTGGCGTCCATAACGGGATTTGACTCTTGGTATGCTCTTGCGACGTAACGCCCCGTTTACGCCCCACTTCGGGCACGGCACTAATCAATAGCTGAGTATAGGGGTGTTGCGGGTTTTGGGTGACGGAATCACTGTCGCCCCATTCCACCATGTGGCCCACATACATGACCCCGGTACGCTCGGCAAAATAGCGCGCGGTGGCGATATCGTGGGTAATATACAGGAAACCGATGCCCTCTTGTTTCATATCCGCCATCAAGTTGAGTATTCCTAGGCGAATAGACACATCCAGCATGGAAATCGGCTCATCGGCCAATACAAACTTGGCGTCCGTCGCTAGGGCACGAGCAATAGACACACGCTGACGCTGGCCCCCTGATAGTTCATGGGGAAACTTGCCTGCGGTCTGTTGAGCCGGTGACAAACCCACCCGCTCCAAGATGCCCAGCATATATTCTTCAATGGCAGCGCCTTTTAAATCAGGCATATGAATACGAATAGGGCGATACAGGTGATGGCGTATGGTGTGTACAGGATTCAAGGAACCAAATGGATCCTGAAAAATCATTTGTATCTGTTTGGCCAGCTGTGCCTGAGTCAAATCACTGTCAGCACTATTAATGTCCTCACCGTTAAGTTTTAAGACACCTTCAGTTGGCTTATACAAACGACTCAAGGCTCTAGCACAGGTACTCTTGCCACTGCCAGACTCGCCCACCAAGGCCATGGCTTCACCAGCTTTAATGGTAAAGCTAACGCCATTTAGAGCGCGCATATACCGGCGCTTGAACAGAGCGTTGTCTAGGGCAAAATCTATCACCAAATTTTCAACTTCTATGCTCTCAGAGCGCTGCTCAATATTCATTGCTTGCCCCACCACCATTGGGTCAATCAACTGATTCATGACAAACCTCCCTGACTAAGTTTATGGCAGGCGACTTGTCGCTCTTCTGGAACCTTGTATTGTTCAATATTGGGCGTTACTTCCATACAGATCTGCTCACACTGGCTGCAGCGGTCTTGGAAATAACAGCCCGTTGGCACGTCCAGCAAGTTTAAGGGGTTCCCTGGAATACCTTCCAGGCGCTCTTTGGGACCATGGATAGTAGGGAAAGAACGTAACAGGCCTTGGGTATAGGGGTGCTGGGGATGGGATAACACGCCTTCGGCATTACCCAGTTCAACCATCTTGCCCGCATACATGATACCAATGCGATCGGTAATTTGCCCCATCAGGCCCAAGTCATGGGAAATAAACAGGATAGCAAAACCAAACTCTTCCTTGAGGCCATAAAGCTGATCCATAATGTCACGTTCAACCACCACATCCAAAGCCGTAGTCGGTTCATCCATAATAATCAGCTTAGGACGCAAAATCAGAGCAATGGCAATCACCACGCGTTGACGCATACCGCCAGAAAGCTGGTGCGGATAGGATTTCATACGTGATACATGAATCCCTACCATATCCAGCATGGCTTCTGCCCGCTTTTGGGCGTCGGCCAGTGTTACTGTTTCATGGGCCAGCACCACATCAACCAGCTGGTCACCAATGGTGAGCACCGGATTCAGGGCATTCATGGCACTTTGAAACACCATGCTGGCCTGCGCCCAACGAAACTGACGTAACTCTTCCTGCGACATGGTCAATACATCCTGACCCTGAAACTTGATTTTGCCGTCGGTGATCAGTGCAGGGGCGCTGTGCAAATTGGCAATGGCAAAGGCCAGTGTGCTTTTGCCGCAGCCCGATTCACCGGCCAACCCAACGGTTTCTCCAGCATAGATATCCAGATTAACCTGATTGACGGCACGGGCATTGCCATCGTCAGTAACATAATCAACACACAAGTCCGTGATCGACAACAAGGGTTCACGAGTATTTATCATGGCTGTAATCTCTGGGCTTCAACCTCGGCTTTCATACGGCGCCAGGTTTTAATATAAGAGCCGGTTTTCAATTTCGGGTTGGATATTTGGTCAATGGACATATTCAATAAAGCCAAACCACCACCAAAGATGGCAATGGCCGCGCCTGGCACTACCATGTCCCACCAGGCGCCCACGATAAAGGCAGCATTTGATTGTGCCCAAAACAACATGGTGCCCCAGGTAATAATGGTGGGATCGCCCAGCCCAAGAAATTCAAGCCCGGCTTCGGCCATCAGGGCATAAATACAGGTGCCCATGGCACCGCCCACGACAATGCTGATAAGGTTTGGCAAGATTTCGACAAATATAATGCGCCATTTGGACTCACCCATCACTTCGGCGGCCAAAATAAACTCCTTATTGCGTATCGTCATGGTTTGACTACGAATCACTCTGGCTCCCCAAGCCCAGGATGACAGGCCAATAATCAGGGCAATAATCAGGGGCCCCACTTGCCCTAAAAAAGCGGCCAATATGATCAATAGGGGCAATTGCGGGAACACCAGCACGATATTGGTTATGGACATGAGTATTTCATCTACCCGGCCACCGAAGTAGCCAGCACTAACCCCCACCACTACAGCAATAACAGTAGTAATCACTGCAGCACCAAAGGCCACTAATAAAGAAATTTTGCCGCCGTGTAAAACTTGACTAAACACGTCCTTCCCCGAACGGGTGGAGCCCAGCCATAATTCTGCACTGGGAGGCTGATGACCGCGAGCCACACGTTTATTAGGCTCATTCTCGGCAATTAACGAGGCGCTTACACTCATAATAATGACAGTAACCACAATCAATGAGCCTAAGATGGCCGCCGTGTTACCACGATAGAAACGGCGTAAAAATTTGATAACAGGATGACTTAACATATGACTTATGACTCGGTTAGTTCACACTTATTGTTAATAAAGTTAGGTTATAAAAAGGACTATGTTCGCAGACGCGGGTCTAACCAAAGGTACAAAAGGTCGGCAATAAAGTTAGCTACCAAGACAAACACCACGATCAATAAAAAGCAGGCTTGCATGGTTGGGTAATCACGTGATCCTAAGGCTTTAAATAGCAGCAACCCTACCCCCGGATAGTTAAATACAGTTTCGATAAATATAGCCCCGGCCATAACAAAACCAATCTGCATAGATACGGCGGTCACCACAGGCAACAATGCATTACGCGCGGCATAATGAGTCATAATACGACCATGACTAAGCCCCTTGGCTTTGGCCATAGTGATATAGTCTTCACCCAAGACGTTAATCATGGCGTTACGCATATTGAAGATCCAGGCACCAATACCACCCAAAATCATGCAACTAATCGGCAGCACAGCATGGTGCAATACACTGGACACGTACTCCCAGGTCAACCCAGGATCAAGGTCGGGATTAGCCCCATAAGACAGAGGAAACCATTTCCAGCTAAGAGCCAGGATAAAAAATATAAATAAGGCGGTGACCGGTTGCGGCATAGCCCCAACAAACGCCCAAAACCCGGGCATAAAGCGATCTACAAAGCCACCACGATGATAGGAAGCATAAGTACCAATAATCAGGCCGATAAATATGGAGATCACTGTGGACATGCCTGCCAAACCAACAGTCCACGGTACCTTCACCGCCAACAGTTCTGTTACGGGTAGTGGGTAGAGCATGATCGTAGGCCCAAGATCCCAAGTAAAAATACTCTTAATGTATTTCAAATACTGGACCCACATTGGGCCATCAACAAAACCTAGCATCTCTTTGTAAGCCTGCAGGGTTTCAAGAGGCATTCGCCCCTGAGCTGCTGCAAATAACGCATCTACAGGATCACCAGGCATCAATCGTGGAATGACAAAATTAAACGTAATTGCCACCATAATAGCGATGAAATAAAAGCTAAAGCGCCTTACTACAAAATTCATAAGTACAGGTATTCTTATAATTAAAATGTTAACAGCGGCCAGCTTATTAGCCGGCCGCCTTTGAGATTACTTAGCGTACAGTTGCTCAAAAGTGATTAACTTTCGAGAAGATTCATAGAACACAGGTTGTACGAAAGCATTTTCAGCTGTTGGCCAACCGCCAATACGGGTAGCATTATACTGATACCAGGTTGGATTGGAGAACAAAGGAACAAAAGCCAAACTTTCAGCAGTAAATGCCATCAGCTCTGCAAGAATAGCTTTGCGACGTTCTGCATTAGAGGTTGCCAAATATTCATCTATCAATGCATCAACTTCTGGGCTACTCACACCGTGGTTTGTATGCCAAGACATACCTTGACGAGAAGTATGGAAGTAATCTTGATAGGCTTGAATTGGATCTTCGGCGTTAGTTTTAGACCAGTTAATAGACGCCTGATAAGCGCCCTCTTTCAATGCAGCATCGTAAACAGACCAATCAACTGTCTTGGTGTTAGCTCTAATACCAATTTCAGCCAAATATTCACTAACCATCTGCACTGTCTGCACCCAGTCAGTCCAGCCGTTTACAACGTGAATATCGAAATTGATCTCTGTTCCATCTGGATTCTCCAGAAAGCCATCTCCATCCACATCTACATAACCAGACTCACCCAACAAATCCATCGCTTTATTTGGATTATACTCTGCCAAATAGTCATACTTGGCATTCACTTCATCGTTAAAATGGGACTTGAAAAATTCACCAATTCCCGTCACATGAGTTTCAGGTGTTGGGTAACCATAGGCCGCCAAATCCACAATCATTGGACGATCTAGCGCCATAGAAAAGGCCTTGCGGAAATTGATATCGCTAAACGGCGCTTCACGGGTATTCAAATAAACGTTAATTAAATCATTAGCTGGATACCAAAAGCCATGGTTTTCCGGATTTGGGGCAACATAAGTCTTTTCAATGTCAGCAATGAAGTTGGAACCCCAGTCAATTTCGTCATTGATCAATGCGGCCTGAATCTGAGAGTTATCAGTATATTGACGGAACTTAATGCAATCCAGATAAGGTAAGCCTTCATCAGCTTTGTAGTAATTAGGGTTACGGCAAATTTGAATTTGGTTATCTTTTACCTGCGTCACCTCAGTAATAGGACCAGAACCAACCGGGTTACCATTCTTATAAGTGGAAATATCCTCAACGTCTTTCCAAATATGCTCAGGTACCACATGCAGACGCGGCAAGTGCCAATCGATAGTGCCATCTCTATCCGTGAACTTAATATAAACAGTCAGTGAATCTGTGGCCTCAGCTGATGCAAACTTACCAGAGCCCCACTGCCCTGTCGCATCAAGCTTAGCGTCATCCTTACCTAGGTTTAAAGAAAAAACCACGTCTTCAGCATCGAGGACTTCACCATCTGACCAAGTCAGACCATCTTTTAAGTTAATAGTTAAACCCATCAAATCTGCATCATAAGTAAAGCGACTGGCTAAGCGCCAATTTATCTCACCTTTCAAAGCATTTACGGCCCATAGAGGTTCAAACATGGTACCACCAACCATGTCTCCCTGAGCACCTGAGTATGGATTAAAGTCCTCAACAAAAGCCTGCGTAATAATAGGCACAGTTAGTACTCCACCCTGTGCATGCTTACCTTCTGCATGTGCAGTGGCTACCATGCCTGTCGATAATGTTGAAATAGCAAGCGCTAAGCTCAGTTTCTTCATGGAATTACCTCTTATATTTTTATTTGATACACCGGCTAGGCTGCCAATATATAGTTCGATTTTTTTCCAATATATGAAATCGTTTTCATTCTATTTGTAAAAAAAAGGCTGGCGGCCGAATCGATATGAATGAAAACGATTTCATAGACTATAAAGACAAAAAAACCACTTGTCAAATAAAAAACTCACATTAAATACGAGAATGGTTGCGCTCTTTTAATCATCATACCCCCCAATAATAGTTCTGCTTGATTAGGTGTGATAACAGCGGATGTCTCCTGAAGATGCCCCCTGGTCAATAGATGAGCACATGGTGGAGCTGTGATCCTTGGCCGGAGATCATGCCCATAATCTTCCAACTATTGAGTTTTAGACAAAGCAGCCTTGCTTTCATGTCTAGATACAACCAACAGAAATATACCTAAGCTGGCCTCAATTATTGACCTGCCTATTATGACAATATCAAGCCCAGTATGAATATCAAAAAGGATCGAAGTAATTGAGAAAATGGACGTTAGCAGCCAGAATAACCCCGCATAATAAGCGAACAACCGCCCCCCTCTAGGGGTCGTATAGTTGGGCAAATACCAACATAATACAACTAGTGTTGAGCGAAGTATGATGTTACTGATCATCATTCTGTGCGTAACGGGAGTTAAGTCAGTCCCGTAAAGAAAATGAGAACTTAGGTTGGGCGCCAGTAATAAAACTAAAATCCAAGCGGCAAGGCAATAAGAACGAAAAGCTATACACCCGCCTAGCCAATCCTATGGATGATATTGTCTCGCTAATTGTTGGGGTTGAACCGTGAGTGGTATTTTTACCCCCCCCTGTAAATAATGGTTTTATTGGTAATGTTGGTTACTTTGGTCATTTTGGTTCTTTTAAGCCATGCCCCCGCTAAAGATTCTAAAAAGACCAAAAAGACCAACATTACCACCCCCCCTATAGCGAAAAGGTACTAGCTCGCCGATCCCATCGAGAGTGGTTCAGGAGCGCGTTATTTAATTAGTTACATAAAGTTACAAAGGGTAGTGGTGTGATAAAGTTTAACAAGAATCAAATTGCCGAGGTTTTCGACGTTAGTTTAACAACCGTGGACAAATGGCGGCTCAAAGGGTGCCCATCAGAAAAGGACGGCCAAAAGGTGATGTTTACCGTGCGCGCCGTTAGCGATTGGCTGCGCGGTCGAGACTTTGAAAGCAGCGGTACGCTAGACCTGGGCCAAGAACGCGCCAAATTAACCAAACTCCAGGCAGAAAAAGCCACGCTTGAGCTAGAACAGCAACGCGGCAATTTGATACCTATGGAATTGGTAATTGAGGGGTGGCAGGGGCAAATAGCTAATGCCAGGGCAAAGCTACTAGCATTGCCACCCAAGGCGGCTGCACAAACGGCCGGTATGGATAGCTATGTAGAAGTTGAGCACGTAATTCGAGAAATCATTTACGAAGCCCTAGACGAACTGGCCGGCGACGGTGTGCCCAAAGAGTGCATGCAACGGCTTGAGGTAATGGCTGCTAACCTTGTATGAATTGTAGATCGTCAACGGGTTATGAAGAGGTCGCAACTTTTCACAACACTTATCGTTGATAGTTTGGTAACATTTTGATATGACCGTATGATATTTACGGCACGGCCGGTAATGGTCAGTTCAGCAGAAAAATTTGTACAAAAGAGTAATCAAGGATGAGGAATTATGACGAATTCGTTTTATTTTTATGCGTTATCCTACATACCAGACTGTCGCGATACATGGTGGTTCGAATCTCTGTCGCCAAAAGACTTCATATCTACTTTGGACGAAAACCCGGAGAAATTTCATACTGATATTGTCATAGACCAGTTAGATAACTGGGCTACTCCTCATACAGTGATGGGATACGGTCTAAATTTCCATGGTGGTGAAGACCTGCATGAATATGACCAACTCATAGTTTTAGAGGCGCTCAGCGTAGGTACCAAGGTGGTTCAAATGGACCAATTTAACTTCATTGTCAATCAGCCTAATTGTTGGGTAGATGTTATGATTTTCGGATTGCTATCTTTAGACTCATCAAGGTTTAAAAACCCAAAAGCTAAAATAAAGATTTTATCTTTGATTGATTTTTTGCTCGAAATCAAACTAAAAGGATATTCACTTATTACGGTAAGCTCATCTAGGAGTTTGGTATGAATTATAGAATGATTATGTTCAGACCCTCCAGGGAGGTTTCGCCCGGGGATCTTAAAAGTATTAACTATGGCAACTTATTAACGCCTGACAAAATCATTGAAGATGAAGCAGTGGACCTTTACACCGATACAATTTCGAAAGACTATGCGCACTTTCAACAAGTAAGCTTCAACATTGAGCGGTGGGAGCAAATGGAGTCCTGGTATATTTTGAAAACCTTTTTTCAAAATAGTGCTGTCGTTTGCGATCGGAAGGATAATTTTATAAACCAATTGAGCCTTTTGGATATGGCCAAATTGACCAAGTCTATTTCGAACGAATTTGCAGATGTCTGGCACGCTCGCCCCCTAGAGCATGAAGAGTTTGAGTGTTTACGGTCAGTTGTTTTGTTTTTGGCAGGAAGTATATTGGATCGCAAGCCCGTTACTTTCATGGGCGGGGATCGTTTGATATCGCCCCGACGACTTTGAAGTGGAGATGATCCGTTGGCGAGAGGCATAATACATCAGTATCGATGTGACTGCCTCTAACGTTGAACTTGCACAAGGTCAGTTATGAATAGCGAGGTCAAATATGAAACTCCTAGCACTAAATATCCGCCAAGGCGGCGGCACCCGCATTGCCGCCATTAGCGACTACCTGGTAGCCCAGGATTATGACGCCCTAGTTATAAGCGAGTTTAGGTGCAATGCGCCTGGCCACAAGCTTATAGCCACGCTTAAACAAGCAGGCTATTCTCACATCCACCACACCAACACTGAACCCAGGCAAAACACCGTCATGGTGGCCACTAAGTTACCTGGCACGCCCATACCCATAACCGGTTGCAGCAACGATTGGTCGCTTGTTGGCGTAGCCTGGGCCGGCATTCAGCTAGTCGGTGTTTACTTCCCACAGCGCAAAGATAAAGCCGGTGTGTTCGATACCCTAGAAACGATGGCTAGCAGTAATCTTTTAGCAATTGGCGACTTTAACACCGGCTCCAACACACTGGACGCCGAAGGCGCAAAGTTTCATTGTGCAGACCAATTTGTACACTTAGCAAACGATACGCTAACCGACCTATGGCGCATCCATAATGGCCAGCAAACACCTGAATTTAGTTGGTATTCACGCGCTGACAATGGATTTAGGATTGACCACGCCTTAGCCGGCCCAGAAGCCACCAGCCGGTGTATGGCTAGCTATTACGACCACAGCACCCGCGACACGCTAACGGACCATTCTGCCCTTATTGTGGAGCTAAGCAAGTAACGTTACGTCATGCTTTAACGTCGCTATAAAGGCCGCTTGGTCGTCGCCAGGCTGTAACGATTTAACGGCCTCAAGTAAGTGATCTATTTGAACTGGGTTAAATTTGGACCATAGGTCATATGCTAGTTTGGCTTTGATATCTGATTGGGTTATTGGCGATTGTGTGACTATTTGCGGACTATTCATGGCTAGTTATTCCTTGGTTACGACATTACTACGGATTGGTTTTTTGGTACCCTAGTTGGTACCCTAAATCTAGCAACCGCGATTGAAGCGCCGTATTTAAAGGGATACAGGAAAAGGTTCGACTCCCCCCATCTCCACCACACACCAAAAAGACTTTGTTTTGACTTGTATATCAACAAGTTAGACCAAGGTCTTTTTTCGTTTCGTAGCACGACAAGACCACAAGTCATTGTTTTTGTTATAAATTAATAACTTATAAGCCGACTGATTCGACTCCCCCATCTCCACCACATACGAGATTCAACAAGCACGGTTGAGACTCAATTGTGCAAGCTAGCCGCCGCATGGTACTACCGATTTACGCTCTCGTAGGCGTCAATATGGTGCTCTTTGTCGACTTATTTGTGCGCAACGCCATTCCGCCAGCAGAGATTCCTATTGGCATAGCCACAGGGACACTAGGCGGGCCTTTCTTCTTATGGCTATTAATCCGCAGCTCACGCCTTTTTTATAGCTCAGTTACTAGTTAAATATAGTAAAGCAGAAGAATCCCTGTCAGTAACACGGCCACCCATGCCATCATGGTTTCCGTCGGCCACAGCTGAGCGAAATATCCCTTTGGCTGCTCTTTCTCTCGATCATAGGAGCGATTGATCGCCTTGCTCAAGGTTTGGTGAACCAATTTCGCGACTTTATCCTTGGCACTCACAATGGCGAAGTAGATGGGCACAATGAAGCTTGGTGCCCACCTACGATACAACCAATCCGCATCTAAGTTAGTGGAAGGCAACTCAGGTGGATACAAGTTTTTCATATTCAACCAGACAAACGCCAAGGCGGAGAAGAACAGCAACTGCAGCTGAGTCAGCACATGGGTAATATCGTAAGGCTGGTAGGTGGCTTCCCATGGCAGCAGGGCATAGACCGTGTG
>Ga0105348_1001437_pt1 | contig 16165 bp, 11 predicted proteins | sample EN8Hudsemesocosm_2_FD_83504 | JGI IMG/M metagenome (GOLD analysis project Ga0105348, IMG submission 83504) | Methane-oxidizing microbial communities from mesocosms in the Hudson Canyon - EN8C Hudson Canyon | ecosystem: Environmental > Aquatic > Marine > Cold seeps | place: Hudson Canyon... | reverse complement strand
ATTGGTATATTTACTGTAGGTATTGCATTCTTATCAGGAATGTTTGGATAGTTTCGATAAAGAAGAGACAGGACACGCCCTGTCTCTATTAACTTCGCACAATATTCGGTTTAGAAGTAAAAAGTCAAACCTGCATAAAAGGTTTTTGAAGTATCTTCTAGCTCAACACTAACTGAGTCACCATTCCTGCGGTAGCGCTCTTGATCCTTATTTCCCTTTTCCTAGTTAAAAAAATCGCTGCATCTTAACATATTTACCCTATATGCCCGATCGGTAATAAAAGATTTCAAGTCCATTATCTGTCTTGTTTTTAGCTTTAAACGCCTAACGAAATTGTTAACTGGATTCAAGTAATCAAAATAGCCTGATTATTCTTATACTGATTACTTTATATTTATGATTAAATGCCAGTAATATGACTATAAATTTGAGTCTGGTACACAGTTTCATTGCACGTTCACCCCATACAAAGTCCGAGAGACAACAAATGAGTTCACCTACCATCAGCGTAAGTACTGTAATCGATGTTTATTACACCTTACTTGAGCTAGGTATTGATAAAGGGTTTCTGGAGACTGAATCCGGGATCCGTTTGGCTGAACTTGAAAATCCCGATGGTCGCGTATGTATATCTAAACTCAAAACACTTTGGGATATTGCACTAACTTATACCAAAAATCCGGCCATTGGTTTAGTCGTGGGTGAAAAAGTTGATCCGAGTCGTTTTAGTATTGTGACTCAAGCGTCTTTTCAATGTGAAACCGCGCGTGAGGGCCTAGAAAAATATACACGTTTCTTCAGCATTGTTAATCAAGCTGCCAGCTTGGCTTTAAATATAGAGGGTGACTTAGCCACTCTTGAGTTTCAATTTGAATCCCCTGAGTTTTATTCTATCTCGGAGATGGAAAGAACGATGGTATCCATCTTAACCCGTAGCCATTACGCTCTGGGCCATAAAGCCATTCCAAAGAAAATTTTCTTTCAACATGCTGCCCCTGATTATCTCGATCAGTATGAGACCGTATTTCAAGCGCCCTTATTTTTTGATCAAGACAAAACAGCCATCGTATTCGATCAAAAATGGCTCGATACAAAAATAAACCAAAGCAACCCACACCTGTTAAACGTACTCACTGATTATGCTGAAAAGCTACTTAAAAAATTACAGCCGACCCGCACTACACAGAGCAAACTTCGTGAGTTTATCAAACTCAACTTATGCAACAACGATAACCTTGACGTCAAACTAGCCGCAAAAAAACTCAATATGAGTCGTCATACTTTATATAGAAAACTAAAAAAAGAAGGTGTTTCCTTTCAGTCTTTAGTGGAAGAAGTTCGGCAAAAAGAAGCGAAATCGCACCTTAAGGAAAATATTATTTCTATTAGTGAGCTTGCTTATTTATTGGGATTTTCAGAATTGAGCGCTTTTAGTCGAGCCTTTAAACGCTGGACGGGAGAATCTCCTGCGCAATTTAGGGATCATGCACTTCAAACGCCTATCGCTGATAAGGCGACTACAGGTACTTGATCTGCCTGAAATGTCTTTGTTTAAGACACTCCCTCCCTTATGTCATTCCCGAGGACAAGGTGAATTGCGAAGCAATAGAGCGCCACCTGGGTGGCACTTAATCCGGAATCCATTCTCTTCAAGTTCGCGAGGGATGCATCTCTCTTGAGAAAGTGGATACCGGCTCAAGAGACTACCGGTATGACAATGTAAGGTTACCTCGCTCCATGCACAGCAAGCATCTAAAAAGCCCCAATTTAAGCCCAAATCACCGATAAACGCGCATCATACCACTCATCTAATTTAGGTTTGTACTCACCTTCGATCACATCACGCTTCATCTTCATGGTTGGTGTTAAAAAGCCATTTTCAATAGTCCAACCTTCATTCACTACGGTAAGAAACTTGATATGTTCATGCGGATCTAAGGTATCGTTCACTTTTGAAATCAAAGTTTTAAAACTGCTTTCCAGCTCACTTCGGTACTCACTTTGCTGACTCTTTTTAGCTGCGACCTCTGATAACACGACCAAACCATGCGGTGCTGGATACTCAGCCCCAGAAACACAGACCATTTCAATATCGGCATGGTTGATCAGCTTATTCTCAATCGGCGAAGGTGCGACATACTTGCCTTTACTGGTCTTAAAAATTTCTTTGGTACGTCCGGTAATTTTAAGGCGCTTCATGTGGTCAATTTCACCACGATCTCCCGTTTTAAGATAACCATCTTCGGTAAACTCTTCTTTGGTCTTGGCTTCGTCTTTGAAGTAGCCCATCATCATGGTTGGGGTTTTAATTTGAATCTCACCCTGTTCGCTAATACGGCAATCTACACCAGGAAGCGGCTCACCTACATAACCTAAACAGCTTCGACCAGGTTGGGACATGTGTGAGTATCCAAAGTTTTCTGACATACCGTAACCTTCCAACAATTCCAAACCCAGCTTGCGATACCAGTCAATGGTATCCTGGCTAAGCGGTGCTGAACCACTGGCAGCGTAACGAACATTTTCCAAACCCAGAGTTTTAAGAATTTTCTTTTTCATGAAGCCTGATAGCAATGGAATACGCATTAAGCGGTCCAGCTTCTTCTTAGGCATCTTGGCAAAAATGCCTGTTTGAAAAATCGTCCAGATACGAGGCACTGCTAAGAATAAGGTCGGGTTTGCACGCCCAAGGTCAGCAACAAAGGTTTTAAGATTGTCAGCAAAATACAGTTTAAAGCCTACAGATATAGAGGCCATTTCAACGACAAAGCGCTCCATTACATGCGCTAAAGGCAAGTAAGACAACATGCGATCCTGATCACTCACATTCAGCGACTCTATCGCGCCCTGTGCAGCAAAAGCCATTGCGTAAAATGACAACACCACACCTTTAGGCTTTCCCGTACTACCAGACGTGTAAACAATCGTAGCAGCTTCATCCGCATCACGTACCGTATTTTCAGTCATGGGTTCGATATTTGTCAGTGTTGACTCCCATTGCGGATAGCTCTGTTTAGCATCTTCTGGGCTTAGCTCAAAAGAAATACCTTGCAGACTAGCAGGAATACCGGCTTTCATTTCATCCCAGTCATCTAACTTACCGATAAACACCAGTTTGGCCTCACTGTGTTCAAGAATATAATTAACCGTATCTGCATTTAGTGTAGGGTAAAGGGGTACAGTAACATGGCCCGCCATCCAGATCGCCCAGTCAGCGATAAGCCAATGCGCACAGTTTTTTGATAGCAATGCAATATTACTTTTAGAAGGTAAATTCAAAGACTTAATATAGCAGGCCATCTTACGGGCCTCACTTACAGCTTGTGCCCAAGTGTATTCTTTAACAGAGCCGTCACCCATAGGCTGCGTCAAATAAAGGTCATTCGCTTTTTCTTTTTCCCATCGGTATACATGTTCTAGCGCGAGCGGAATCGTCTTATTGCTGGTCATTTCCATTTACCTTTTTTATATATAATTTATTTATCGGGGACTCAGTTAAACTGGGAACGAATTGTACAGATATTAGTCAGATATGCCTTGACCCTAGGTATTAAGAGCTTGACGATTGGTTGCAGCCTGACGACTTTATGTAAATGTACAAAATATGACCATTTTTGTCACTTTCAAACAATTCTTACAACCCCCCTACACAGCAAACGTTTAAAGCTTTCAATTGTTAAATGAGATTTTACAATTACGGTAAGCCCTTCATTCCCCCCACTTTTCTATACCTCACCAATCGCTTTTTTCACAAACAATTGTGACCAAACACACACACTGGCCGTTAATTTGCTCACACTTTAGTATGGTTTCCAAGTAAAACCTAAACGGAACTCTGGTTAATACCAGGCTCCACGATAATGGCAAACCCGTGGTAACACGGGGACGCAAAGCCAGTGCCCTGCTCAACCCAGGGTCGAACGGTTTCCGAATGGAGTTGAGTTTCAAATAGACTCAACTGATTTGGTTCAACCACAAAAAGTTGAGGTTCTATCATGCAGTATAAACTTAACAAATTTTCTTTATTCGCTATGGCACCTATTGCTTTAGCAATGTCTCAAGCAAGTGCAAACGGCCTTATCGTTGATAACCAAGCTTCTGCCCAAGCTATGGTGCAACATTTATTAGGCAGTAAAATAGCCATTTCAAACATTTCATATAACGGACCACTTTCATCAGCAGGGATTTTTAATGGAGGAGAGTCCATTATTGGTTTTGATAATGGTGTTGTACTATCAAGTGGTAACGCAGGGTTTGTCACTGGACCAAATATAAGTGACTCAAAAACACAGGTAAATTATTCAAATGGTGACCTTGACTTAAATAGTTTGATTCCTGGTTATTCAACCCATGACAGCACTATTCTTGAGTTCGATTTTGTACCGAATAATAATGTTATTTCTTTCCAATACGTCTTTAGTTCAGAAGAATACAACGAGTGGGTAAACAGTTCTTTTAATGATGTTTTTGGGTTTTTCTTAGATGGCGTCAATATTGCTAAAATACCTGGTTCAGATGTCACTGTCTCAATTAACAATGTTAATAACGGCAACCCTTATGGTTTTAATGTCAGTAATCCACAATATTTCGTCAATAATGATCTAACGGACGGTGGAGGGAACATTATGACCGAAATGGATGGCATGACAGTTGTTTTATCCGTACAAGCAGATGTTTCACCGGGTGTACCACACCACATAAAAATGGCAATTGCTGATGCAGGCGACTACATATTGGATTCAAATGTTTTTATCAAAGCTGGTAGTTTTATTGACGCAATCGCCGATACAGATGGTGACGGCATCGCAGATGGCGATGACAACTGTATGCATACAGCCAATGCGGGGCAGGAAGACTATGATAACGACGGTGTAGGTTACGCTTGTGACTTAACACCGGCACCACCTCAATTAGACTTCGTTAAAATGACAGGGGGCGGTGTAGTTGCCGGAACAACTAATGCGAACAGCAATTTTGGTTTTAATATTCAAAGCTCCCCCACAGGTATCGTGGCACATGTGCAATTTAATACCAAAAATAAAGGTAAATCGAGTAAAGGTGTAAGTAATAATAGTCCCTTACAAGTCAAAATTAACGGCAATATCGATTGGCTAAGCCCCGTGAGCGATAGCGAGGGTGGTGTTGGTGTTGAGTTCATTGCACCCTGTATGGTGAGAACTTTGCTCAATGGAAGCGACCGCCACTCAAACACCTGCTCTGTTCGCATGGTGGATTACAGCAAATCAGGCACAGGCAATGCAAAAAAAGGTCTGCCTGCTGATGAATTTCACCTAGAGATAATCGACGGTCCTAGTACGGGCTTCACCTCGGGCAATGCCGCAATTGTGAGAGGGAATATCCAGGCTCACAATGAGTAATAACTCACTTTAAGAAATAACGAATAGGGCAAGCTTGCTAGCCCTATTCGTTTAACATGCCACCATAGCATGCCTGCAAGCTTTCGCCCTTACCTTCAACCCAAGCTTTCACTTCTGAAAAACGATAGTTTTCAAAAAAAGCAAAACCTTTTAGTTTCCTCACTCTTAAGCGACTAAAGACAGGTGTATTTAGACCACAGAAAAAACGTGCAATTAGCACTGGCGTTGATAACTCACCCAATTTTTCCTGAATTTCACTACTAAGCTCCGCCAAGTCAAACCGGGATAAAGGCTGCATTTCGGCAAGCGCTGGAAATTGTGCCATTCGCCCAAAGCACACCGAACAGTGTCCACACTTTTCAGGTACTTGGTAATCTGCAAAATAGTGAGCCAGCTGCTGGCTTAAACAAGTATTGCTTTCAAAAAAAGCCATCAAGTGATGGATGCGTTTTATCTCGCTGTTCTCTTTTGTGCTAAAACGCTCGAATAGACTCTGACTTAGTTTTTGTATATCAATACGAGATTCCAGCACCTGATAAACCTGCGTCATTTGTTTTGTTTGCAGTTCAATCATGCCTTGTTCATCCAAGTAATTTAAGGCCGTAATCACACGACCACGGTCACTTGAGTAGACTTGGTTTAGCTTATCAAAATCAACACTTGCCCATATTTTAGCTACTTGAGCACTGTCAAAAATAGCCCGCACGAAGTCTTGTCGTTCATCTTTGAATTGTGCCAGCACCTCAGGTTCAGGTAATAAAAACTTATATTTATACTCAGCATAATAGCTATAAATGGGTTTGATGACGTTAAGAAGTTCCAGATATACCAGCAGTGTTTTTAAACTTAACACACAGATATTAGACTGACTGGAAAGGCTATTTAACAACACCTCCCACTGGCCATTCTTGGACTTCGTCATAATGTCATTCAACACATAATGGATATCTTGTGATTCAGGCGTATCACCATAAACAAAATTTTCCAATACATTCAGATTATCCCGGTTAGCAAGCACCAAGCAGTCTGAAGCTTGCCCATCCCGCCCTGCACGGCCAATTTCCTGAGCATAGTTTTCAATCGATTTGGGTAAATCGTAATGCACCACAAAGCGAATATCACTTTTGTCTATCCCCATACCAAAGGCGATGGTCGCGACAATCACTCCTTTACCACTAGCCATAAAGCGCTGTTGAATTTGTTGGCGACGCTCACTATCCATACCAGCGTGATATGCTTGCGCAGGAATATTAAAGGAGCGTAGTTCTGCTGCGACATTTTCTGCAGTTTGCTGCAAGGTAACGTAGACAATTCCCGCTTGATCAACCCTAGCTTGAAGCCACTGACTTAAAATATTGATTTTTTGCTCGCGCTTAACACCTTGTACCGCTAAGTTTAAGTTGGGCCTATAAAAGCCCGTCAGGGTGATATCATTCTGATCGATATCAAATTTTCGCCCCATATCTTCAATCACTTTTGGAGTAGCTGTGGCAGTTAATAAGAGAGTTTGCTGGATATTAAAGTCACGTCGGTATTGAGGGAGCTTTAGGTAATCTGGCCGAAAGTTATGGCCCCATTCTGAAATACAATGCGCTTCATCCACAACCAACAAGGAAATTACAACCTGGCTCAAGAACTGTCGAAAGCGTTCATTATTTAAACGCTCCACAGATACCATTAGAATTTTGATTTTCCCTTCCCGTACCCCCGCCATCACTTCACTGGCAGCTTCACGTGTTTGGGTCGAATCAATACTGCCTGCGGCAATACCTTTTTGCTTAAGGAAATCCAACTGATCCTGCATTAAAGCAAGAAGTGGTGATACGACTAGAGTAAGTGCAGGTAGCTCAATAGCAGGTAATTGATAGCACAGTGATTTACCAGAGCCTGTTGGAAAGATCGCTGCTGCACTTCTACCCGCTAAAATCGCATGTACAACCTCGGCCTGCCCAGCTCTGAATTCTGAAAAGCCAAAATACTTTTGCAATAATCCTTTTGCTCTGTCATTCATCCTCTATTTTTTTCCTTTGGCTGTTTTGCCTTTGTCTGGGTGCAATTAATCGAGCACCTTTATGAGCTAATTTACCGCCTTCTTTGAGTGAAAAATAAATCGTATCCAAAATCTCTTTATGGGCAATTGAAACCGGTTCACTCACTTCTTTCACCACAGGTATTTTTTTAAGTAGTGTATAAGGCTCCTTGGTAATAGAGTGATGGACTTTTTCAACCGCCTCGACAGTATGATCATAAGCTGTTGTAAGCAGGTCTATTGTGCCTGAAATTATTTCTTGGTTTGAGAGCCTATCAGGCTGTGATGACCCGCTTTCCAAATCAGCGGCGGGCTCAGCATACTTCAATTCAATTTCATCATGTTCATCAAACCATTGTTTGATTTGCTGATACACTTTTTCAGAATGCGCTAATGGAATATGCGGAATACCTGCAAAATGAGCTTGTTTACTGTCTTCCGGAGCTGAAATAGGATTAGCACTTGAGTGTCTTACCAGACTATCACCAAAGAACTTATTTACTAGGCTATCTTTATTTCTAGACAAGGCGCCACTAATAAAATGATGCTGGGCATGAGTATAAAAGCTGCCACAACGCACGCTTTGCTCATAAGGGTCATCCTGATCAACTTCTGTGTCGGCATCCGGGTTCTTTAAATGCAATAAACCATGCTTTAAATCCTGAATGCCTTCACTGCGCATATCTATCCAGTCAGCCCAGTGACTGATATATTCACGAGGAATCAAGCGTACAATCGAGCTTGTTAAATGCCCAAATTTTTCAAGCGGGGACCCCTCATGAGGTGTGCCGATATAATAACAATTACTCAGTCTTTCAATCCAACCAAGCTTTGTATCCTGCGCTACTTTCTGCGCACTACGAATTAACAAGCCACCCATACTAAAGCCCATCAATACGATTTCATCAATTTCTATCGGATAAGCAGAAGCGAGTTGGCTCAGTAATTCACTTAGCTGGTGGCCATTTTCCTGAATGGATAAGCCTGTATTATAACGTAGGTAGAAAGGGCTAAAACCATAAGCTTTTTGAATGCGTAGGCCGTAATTATCGATAGCGTTATCAACAGAAGTATCATTCGCATTTTCCGATACTCCCTCGCCCTGTTCTATCTCACTAATGTCAGGTTTAAGATCCCAAACCGTTTCAAGATTGGTTAACCCATGTACCAGCACGATAATTTTATTTGAAAGCGTTTTATCAGATTGGTCATGCAACTGCTGCGCAAGCGTTTCATCTAATACCAAGGCCTTATCCTGATGATAAAATGCCATCTCTATCGCTAAAGGATTATTCTCTTTAACTAAATAATCACCCACCACGCCATTTAAAACCGACCGGCTCAGGTTTGCCCAGCTTTGAATATCCACTTGTTTGCTGTTTTTCTCATCCATTTTATTTACTCGCTAACTGATATTAGAAACCTCAAACACCGTTATTTCACTCCGTGTTCCCAGTCTTATCATTGGCCCCCATGTTCCGGTGCCTTCAGATACATATAATGATGACGATCCATAAGAATACAAGCCACTTGTACGCTCAAACACCCTATTTACCAGTAAATTAAACGGTACAATTTGCCCTCCGTGAGTATGACCAGACAACATTAAGTCAATACCATGTTCATGACAAACTTCCAGTCCGACAGGACGATGATAGAGTAGGATTGAGTATAGATCAGGGTTTATAGCTATATTTTTGAGTTGCTTTGAAACCTGCAAGGCATCTTCTCGGTCATCAATACCAATAAACTGCATGCTCTCTACCTCTACAGTCTGATTACGTAACACTTGTACACCATGAGACCGTAAACGATCAAGTATATCCTCCAGATCTTCATAACGCTCATGATTCCCCGTACAGTAATAAATCGGTTTACTAAACTGGCCTAATGATTTCAGCTTATCGACAGAAATATTGGGTTGATCTATAAAATCACCGGTAATACATAAAAAGTCAGCATCAAGCGCTTCAATTCGCTTCATTAATATCTCTAAAAAGCGGATTGAACGCGAGCCGATATGCACATCAGATATTTGAACAAAGCGAATAGGCTTGGTGAGTTTTTTTGACTGAAGTTTAATATTGATCACTACTGGATTCATGGCATGCAGCGCCCCGCTTATCACTGCAATACTCGACAGAAATATCACACATTGAGCGGCGATCATTACCGATAAGCCCGTCGCCAAAACGACAACTTCAAATACCAATAGCACAACCAGAACCACTAAAAACAAACCAAGTAAAAAGTCTGCCGCATTTCTGAGAAAGAAAACCAACAACCCACGTTTATTAACCAAAATTTTTCGTGCAAAGATTTGTGAGAAAAAGACTGGGATAAAGATTAACCAGGTCACTAGATGACTTAAGTCTAACCACTGGGACAGGCGTAGAACAGGATATGCGAAAAGCGGTAGATGAAGCAGTAAAGCAACAGCAATAAAAAGATTAAAAGCAGGTTTATTTTTCACATAACTCCCTCAGCATGAATTTTTTTCATGCTTAAATTCACTGTCATTCCGGCAGTCTTTAGCCGGATTCTATGATTTTAATACCTAAAGAATAATAAAAGAGCTGGATTACGGCTAAAGAGACTAACGGAATGACTAGTTTGTTTCAGCCAAACAGCGATCATACAAATTTACTAGAGTGTATTAATCGTCATAATTTTGAACTCGCTCTTTACTGTCAGATTATCAGCTTTTGAGGTAAGCTAGCCAACATTCATTTTTATACTTTTTCCTTGGTCATTAATACATGTTTGATATTGCTGTTTTTAAGCACTTGTCTGATAAAAAAATCCTCGTTGTTGGCGATGTAATGCTTGACCGTTATTGGCAAGGTGACTCGCAACGCATTTCACCTGAAGCCCCCGTCCCTGTTGTTAAAATCGTTGATCAGGAGGACAAAGTGGGCGGTGCTGCAAACGTGGCGAGAAACATTGCACATTTAGATGGTCAGGTAACCTTGATGGGCATTGTAGGTGATGACGAAAATGCGACTTTATTAGAAAGTCTATTGGCAGTAGAAAATATAAACTCCGCCTTAATCAAACAAAATGACCAACCGACTATTGCTAAATTAAGGGTCATTAGCCGTCACCAACAAGTTGTCCGCCTTGACTTCGAAAGAAGCTTTTCCACAGAGCACGCTCAATCATTGAAGGAAGCATTTAAAGCCTCTGTTAATGGTTATGACTTTGTAGTGTTCTCGGATTACAACAAAGGTTCAATGCACTTTGTCACCGAGATGATTCAACATGCACGTAACTTAGGCAAAATGGTACTGGTCGATCCTAAGTCAAAAAACTTATCTATTTACCGTGGCGCAAATGTTATTACGCCGAATAAGCAGGAATTTGTCTCTGCTGGTGGCCAGATTGATTCTGAACTAGAAATTTTGGAATCATCACGAAAGTTCATGCAAGCCTGTGAGATTGAATCCATTCTACTCACACGTAGTGAACAAGGCATGTCAGCTATTACAAGTACTGATAAGGTCGATATGCCAGCACAAGTTTTGGAAGTAGCTGATGTCACCGGCGCGGGTGATACTGTGATCGCCACCTTGGTCGTCATGATGGCTGCGGGCTTGCCTTTTGTTGAAGCGGCAAAAATTGCTAACCTTGCAGCAGGTATTGTGGTTGCCAAGTTGGGTGCCGCCACTGTTTCACCGAAAGAGCTTTACCAGGTTACCAATACCGAAATGTTCAAATCCAAAAACAGCCACTACCAGACACCATTTGACGATGTGCTTCGCCATATCGAGTTTGCACGTCATTCTGGTGAAAAAATTGTTTTTACCAATGGCTGTTTCGATATCCTTCATGCAGGCCACGTACATTATCTAGAGCAGGCTCGTGCATTGGGCGATCGCTTAGTACTTGGCTTAAATAGTGATGAATCAGTACGACGTTTAAAAGGTGAAAGCCGCCCCGTTAATACTATAAAAGATCGCGCGACGGTATTAACCGGCTTGGCTTCCATTGATTGGGTAATTCCGTTTGGAGAACAAAAAGGGTCACCACATGACGACACACCTTATGACCTGATCAAACAAATCATGCCGGATGTATTGGTTAAAGGCGGCGATTACACCATTGATAACATCGTCGGTGCAGATCTCGTTCAGGAAAACGGCGGACAAGTTGCAGTGATCGAGTTCGTTGAAGGCTGCTCTACTACGCGCATTATTGAAAAGATTAAACTCAATAAAGAGAATTAGCATCGTGCCTTTAAACATTGTTCCTATAAACATTGAGCCTTTAAAGGCTATTTGTATCCTGCGCCTTTCAGCCATTGGCGATGTGTGCAATACCGTTGCGGCGGTGCAAGCCATTCAGCAACATAATCCAGATGTAAAAGTCACCTGGATCATCGGCAAGGTCGAGAAAATGCTTTTGGATGGTCTTGAAGGGGTTGAGTTTATTGTTTTTGATAAATCTCAAGGCAGTGCGTCCTTCAAAAAACTTAAACAAGATATGAAAGGCCGTAAGTTTGATGTACTACTTCATATGCAAGTCGCATTTCGGGCTAATTGGGCGGCCCGGCTTATTCCGGCTAAACGTAAAATCGGCTTTGACTGGCACCGCGCAAAAGAACTGCACACACTTGTTACTAATGAGCGCATCAAAGAGCAAACCGAAGCACACGTATTAGAAGGTTTTTTCGCCTTTGCCGAAAAGCTGGGCGTGCCTGAATCCCAAAAGCATAATTTAAGTTGGCATATCCCTGTTCCTGAAGCTGATCAAGCCTTCGCTGACACACATATTCCTCCCAAGTCTGATGAAGAAAATACCCCTACTTTGGTAATTTCCCCTGCGGCTAGTAAAGCTGAACGAAACTGGCTACCTGAACGTTATGCAGCCATCGCCGATTACGCTCACCAGCAAAACTTTAATATTGTCTTATGTGGCGGCCCTGGTGAAGTCGATAAAAACCTGGGCATTCATATCGAAAAATTTGCTCACTGCCCGATTAAAAATTTAATTGGCCAGACCAATTTAAAGCAAATGTTAGCCTTACTCGGCAATGCCAGCCTAGTGCTTGCACCTGATACTGGCCCTGCACACATGGCTAACTCACAACAAACTCCCGTTCTAGGCTTATATGCTCACTCCAACCCGAAACGAACCGGCCCTTACCTTTATCAGCAGTATGTTGCAGAGGTTTATCATAGAAGCATACAAAACCAAACTGGCCGTAATGCAAAACATTTAGCCTGGGGCGCTCGTGTAAAGGGCAGCAATATTATGGAGCAGATTAGTGTTGAGATGGTGATCGATAAATTTGAACAAATTGTGGCTGATTTTAAGCTTTAGAGTAACCAACAGCTTTATTAGGCTAATAAAGCTGTTTCTACTCAGATTGCCACGAAGTTTTTTAGGCTGATTTTGCCTGTCGTTTTTCTTCCAACATCGCGGTGCCCATATCGGGAGACATCACGGCTTTTTCCAGCTCCTCAAACTCTTCAAAAATATATTTACCCAAAATATCCAGATCGGGTAAAAAGTCGGAAGCACCGATAATACCGAAATCAAGTTTGCCGTTATAAGAAAACATGGTGACGTTTAGTCGATGACCCGGACCTAAAGTACTCACCGGATACCAGCCTATTAGCTCAGCACCTTCCAGGTAAAGCGGCTTTCTTGGGCCGGGAACATTCGATACGATAGTGTGGGATAAGGCAGGTAGAACGGAGGACGCATTGACGGTATCAAACAGTTGCGCAACGCCATTAGTGACAAGCGAGTAGGCTTGAATGCTGACGGCAGGAGATTCGTCAATCTGATGGCGGACGGCTTGCAGTGACATGCCGATTTCTCTTAATCGAATAATAGGGTCGTCTGTTTTCGGCGATAAAGTAGTGGCGACCAAACCTATTTGGTTTCCACCTACTTTGGCATCTTCTTTACGCAAACTAACGGGCATAGTGATGGTCAGCGTCGCGTCCAAGGGGTGATTAATATGATCAAGATAACGATGCAATGCGCCATCTAAACAGGCCAGTGCAATATGGTTAAGCGTGTTACGGGTTATTTTACGTAAATGATTAACCCTGTCCATGGGTAATGCCGATGTTGTAAAAGTACGCTTGGAGGTGACATTTCCCGTTAAAGGCGTGGGGGCTGCGGTAAAAGGCAAAGAAATCGCATTCTTGGTTAAACCCACTGCTTCAAGGCAAAGTTGAGTCGATATGCGGGATAAGCCATAGGCTGCCTTTACATTACCGGCAGCAGTCGACATGACTTTATCAAGTAATGTCGGTTTGGCGCGACCAGACTTTTTATTGTAAGGGTTATCTTTCATTGCCCAAAAAGGTGGAAGCCCTTTCGTGGACGCTTTGTCGCTTAGCGTGCGCTCCATAATTTTACCAGCAGAAATACCATCTAATACACTGTGGTGAAAACTGAAATAAATGGCAAAGCGATTGTCAGACAGACCATCAATAAAAAAGCATCGCCATAAAGGCTTGGAACGATCTAGCCTTGCTTCATGTAGGTCAGAGATTAACGCATTTAACTCGTCTTGAGAGCCATCTTTTAACGTTAAGAAGAATAAGTGGTCTTGGGCCTTAAAGTCCGGGCATTCTTCCCAATAAGGTGACAAGGGGTTCTTTGCGTTCAAGACCAGATTATAAGGTGCGACAACGGTGTCGACTTTTGCCCAATCATCTAATAGTTTCTTAACAAAGTTTTTAGCTGCACGTTTAGGTTTTTGGTAGGTTTGCAAACCTGCGATATGTTTTGGGCTCTCGTCGGTTTCGGTGATCAAAAATCCATTATCAACAATCGTTAGAGGACGTTTCTTAGCCATACTTAAAGTTTCCTGCGCCGCTTTAATTTACATCTTGTTTGTGATTTATACAGTCTAATACATTATGAGGAAACAGAAAGGGGTAGTTTAAGAAACAAAAACGGTGAGCTTAGAAAAATAAAAAAGGCCTGAGCATCCAACAGCTAATATTGACCGTTGCGCCCATCGCTTGCAAAGATATATTGAGAACTTTGCACAAATCTAACCCTTGTCATTCTAGTTGTCTTTTCAACCGGAATGACCACGGTTGTTTGTGAGTAGTGCACAACGATTGATTACGTCATATGAATCGATCGGTGTGCAACAAATTTTCACGAAATACGAAAGTCGGTTAAAGTGGCCCTTATTTAAAACATATATGAGTACAAGTAACCTGCACCAACAGCCATTGTTAAAATTACAGTTAGAAAAGCAATGATCATTTTACTTTTAAAAATTGATTTCAACAAAATAACTTCAGTTAAACTGGCACCTGCACTGCCTATGATCAACGCCATGACAGCTCCTAACCCCATGCCTTTAGCCGCTAGTGCTGCGCTTAATGGAATAACAGCTTCTGCTCTGATGTATAAAGGAATACCTATGACCGCTGCAATTGGGATTGCAAAAGGGTTATCTTTACTAGCGACACTGGCGATAAGTTCAGTAGGCATGAATCCATAAATCATTGAACCAAGAGCAATACCTCCAATTAAATAAGGCAGCACTTTCTTAAAATCAGACAAAGTGCTTTTCCATATTTTCATCCATTTATTTTCTTGTTTTATCTTTGCAGAACATCCAGTGTTACAGCCCTCACTTTGAGGTTTAATATATGCCTCTGCTTTAATATATTTCTCAAACCCCAGTTTCTCTAAGCTATAACCAGCAATGATGGAAACACCTAGTGCAACCGTGAAATAGAAAATCGTTACTTCTAATCCGAACGTAACTGTAAATAGCCCAATAATAATGGGATTAAGTAAAGGGCTTGCAAAGAGGAATACCATCATGGTGCCAAACCCTGCGTTAGCCCTTAATAAGCCCTTAAGAAAAGGAATAGTAGAGCAGGAACAAAAAGGAGTGATAGCCCCCAAAAAGCCAGCAACAATGTAACCCTTACCATTTTGGCTACTTAGGATAGATTGAATTTTACTTGGCGGAATATATTCTTGTAATACGCCAACAATGTAGCTAATTAAAAGAAATAAAAGCGTTAATTCAACAGCTAAGAAGGCAAACATATTGAGTGCATCTAATATCATTTGGTTTGAAATATTCATAATTTATCACTTCGTTATTTCTAGATTATTCGAAATATAGAGCAAAATATTGCTTTAATCAAGATATTTCCAGTAATATCGAAGTATCTTTTTTATCAACGAGACAATTATGGACATAGATATCATTGCAAAGGCATTTAAAGAGCTTGGGCACCCTACTAGACTTGTCATTTTTAAACGATTAGTTAAATCTGGTTTTCAAGGCGTTGCCGTAGGTGCCGTTCAAGAAGAATTAAATATTCCTGGCTCTACTTTATCCCATCATATCTCGAGTTTGGCATCAGCTGGTTTAATAAAACAACGTAGAGAAGGTCGTATACTTTATTGTGTGGTTGAATATGCTAGGTTACTTGATGTGATAAATTTTCTGCAGCATGATTGTTGTACTGATGAAATGTTAAGTGAATCAGGAGGTGAATAATCTTGCCTTATGCGCAGCTTAATAATAGTGATGCTGTTAGGCATGTAACTGTGATATTACTAATGAGAAATTAAATACGAAAAACGATCACTTTTGCTCAGCTTCCCGCTTAAATGACTTGCCTAAAGTTGGCCTTGCGTATTCCGCTGAAACTGATCACCCATAACGCTTGAACGTGATCACTCATTTTATTCCATGCATCATGAGTTGTCTTTTTACTTTAAGTGATCACCTTCAGTCAATGAAGTTAGCATTTTT
>Ga0105348_1001430_pt1 | contig 16197 bp, 16 predicted proteins | sample EN8Hudsemesocosm_2_FD_83504 | JGI IMG/M metagenome (GOLD analysis project Ga0105348, IMG submission 83504) | Methane-oxidizing microbial communities from mesocosms in the Hudson Canyon - EN8C Hudson Canyon | ecosystem: Environmental > Aquatic > Marine > Cold seeps | place: Hudson Canyon... | reverse complement strand
TGGAAGATTATTATAATTGTGTGCGAATGCATACGTCGTTGTGCTTTAAATCACCAGTGCAATATGAAAGAATGGCTGCATAAAATTAATTAGTAGGGCGTCTACTATTTGGGGTGAGCTCTCGGGCAGGCATTGTGGGATTTTGGTACTGATCAAGAAGCTCCAGTTATGGCCTTAGCGTCTATGAGCTACGGTGATCGAGATGGTGATGGTGAGATTGATGATTGGCCAGTAATTGCTGCTCCAGTTTGTAATGAATCTTGTAATACAGAACCTTCACCGGTTGATAATGACAGTGATTCATCAAAGGGCATTGGTAGCCTCTTTTATCTGCTACTGATGTTGCCTCTGTTTATCTCGAGAAGAAATCGATATCGTAAAGCTTGATACCGTAAAGCTTTAAATGTTGTTTTTTAATAGATTACAACTTGATGTTATCGCGAGCATCGTACGCTTCACATTGAAGTGTGGTTTACAGATACATGCTATCCAAACTTTGAGCAAGTTAGGCCGGCATGGGCTCAAATTTATGAGCGTTGATCTTTGGTTAGAAACTGATGGCGAGATCATGTCGGAAAATCTTTAATCATCACAAGAAGAAAAAATTATGGCTTAATTAATTACGCAAGCACAGGACTGAATTACATTTCAGTATCACGAATTATAAAATAATAGTTTTCATTTTCTATCCTTATAAATACCGCATTGTTTATTTGTGCAGACTGTATTTGGCATTAAAAAGCGACTTATAGGTTGACGATATTTTGCAAAGAATAAATAGCCTTTATCGGCGAAAAACTTAATGACAGGCAGGCGAAGGATGATTAACCAGCGATGCTTGCCTACCGTTTTCCAAGCTTGGTAGGTTACATCTAGGCCATAAATCAATTTACCGTCTTGAGTTTGACCATGCAGTATCTTCATTGCTTTATCTTTATTTACATGGGGAAAGCGATCGCTAAAACTTGCTGCATTAATGTCTTCAAGCATGATCTGCTGTTTGTTATCTGCTTTCTTCAAACTCTTCATCTCTGTAGAACAGAGCGGGCAATTACCATCGTAGAAAATTATCATCACGTTATTTCTTTATTACACACTACTTGTCATTTACGGGCTAATAATGGAAATGGATCTGTTTTTAGTCGATGTTTGACAATATTTTGAGGATGTTGGAGTATCATTGCCAGCATGACAACATTTTAGAGCTGAGTGGGTAGGGTATGAACTTTGATATATCAGAGATAGAGACGCAGGAAAAGTATCGTCTGCTCACTGGTGGGATAACACCCAGACCTATCGCGTGGATCAGTACCCGTTCAAAAGATGGTATTGATAATTTAGCCCCTTATTCATTTTTTACGGTGGCCAGTTGTAATCCTCCTGTATTACTTTATACCCAGGTAACTCAACGAAGTGCGGTTGATAAAGATACATTGCAGAATTTACAAGAAACCGGTGAGTGTGTCGTCAATATCGTGAATTCTAACTTGTTAGAAAAAATGAATATGACCAGTGCGAGTATAGGAATAGATCAAAGTGAATTTGATCATGCTGCTGTTAAACATACACCTAGTCTTAAAGTAACCCCACTTTCAGTGAAGGAGTCGCCGGTACGTTACGAGTGCACATTAAGAGAGGTTATCACTGTCAGTGATCTGCCTTCTGGTGGAACTGTCGTATTGCTTGATGTTAAGTCTATTTATGTCCGCGATGATTTATATAGTAACGGTATTATAAACCAAGATATCATTGATTCTGTGGGTAAAATGGGGGGAGATAGTTTTAGTCTTACCATAAAGCAATTAGATCTGGATCGACCTTAGTTACTTGTACTAATAATTTTCTTTAATTTCCAATTTTGATGTCTGAATCTATTAGCGTATATTTTTTATACGACGTTTATTTATCTCTTTGTGAAGTATGTCAGCTTCATAGCTGATGGCTGAGTAGTTTCTGATGCTTCCATCACGTGAACGTGCATAACCTGTTCAAGCTTCTCAATATAACTTTTTTCAGTTTTTTAACTGGATCTTTTTAAATAACGACAGCATTTAATTAGCCTCTCTGAGTACTCTCCTTGCTAATAGTGTCTTTACGCAGTTTTTACTTTTTTTGATTCATATGGATTGCATTACTTAGAATTTCATTATTTAGTTTCTGAACGAATTATGCGAGATAATTGTTTGATTTTTAAGGGGGCTCAATAGAAATGCTGTAACCCTATAAAAACATTAGAAAAATCATTGATTGTTATTATTAATTTTGTATTAATCTGTTATGAAATATTCATGATTTTATAAATATATCATATTTTATGTGATCCAGAATTTATTTTCTTCGTATTTTATTATTCACACACGGAGAATAAAAAATGAACACAATAAAATCTAGTGGCTTAGTTGCTTTACTTTCTTTAAGTCTTGTTGCTTGCTTTGATAGTAATAGTGACAATGATGATAATGATAAAGACTCGGCTTACGTAAGGGTATTACACGCTTCGCCTGATGCGCCAAATGTTGATGTTTTGGTTGATGGCGCTGCCGCTTTAGAGAATGTTGCATACCAACAAGGTTCTGGTTACTTAAAGGTTGATGCCGGCGCTAGAGCCATTAGCATACGTGTTAATGGTACAGAAACTATTGCTTTGGCGCAGGACTTAACCTTAGCGGCCAACGGTTACTATTCAGTAATTGCTCAAAATAATGTTGCTTCGTTAGAGTTAGAAGTACTCGATGATACGACCAAGAAAAATAATGGTTCAACGGATCTTACCGTTGTTCACTCCTCAACGACGGCCGGTAGTGTAGATGTTTATGTATCAGCGGATGGTGCTGACTTACCTGCAACTGCAACAGTGCCGAATGTCCCTTTTGATAATAATGCAGCGCTATCAGATATCGCCACTGCTGATTACCAAGTTCGAATTACTGCGGCTGGTTCTAGCGACATTGTCTATAACTCTGGGACTTTACCTGTCTCTGCTGATGTAACTACCGTGGCCGTGAATAGTACTCAGGGAGTATCACCTGTGAGCTTATTGATATGGACTGATGCGGTTACTAAAGTTTTAGATGCAACAGCAGAAGTGCGTATTGTACATGCGGTTGATGCGGTAACGGTTGATGTGTTTGCAGGAGGCGCTGAGCTTCTATCAGATTTTAATTATAAAGATTCTACTGTCGGTATAACAGGTGCCAGCACAACGGGTTATTTAACCGTAGCGGCGGGTGATCTTGCGGTTGCAATCGCACCAGCTGATCAGGGCCTTGGTAATGCCGTTGCGACTTTAAGCGGAACCTTGATGCTCGAGCGCGGTGTGTCTTACACTGTGATCGCCGCAGGGTCTGTTAGTGCATTAGCCGATACTCAGTTAATTGTTTTGAACGATATGCGTAAAAGTAGCGGTGGTGCCGATGTGAGACTAGTTCATGCGGCAGCAGCTTCAGCGGCAGATCCCGTTGATATTTTTGTAGCCGCTGCCGGTGCAGATATTAGTATGGTAGCTCCGACTTTTGCAGATGTTGTGATCGGGCAGGATACTGGTTATACGGCATTGGATGGTGCTGTTGCATATGATGTCGTTATTGCCGCAGACGGCACAACAGCAGCCGCTGTTCCTGGTACTGCGAATCTTACTTTTGGTCGTGATACGGTAACGACCGCAATTGCCATTGGTAGCTCGGTACCGAATCTTGAAACAATTATTTTGAACGATAAAAGATAGGTGAATTGTTCTATCTAAAGCTGGCTTGATCTGAAGCACGAGATTTACTCGTGCTTTTTTCTGGCAAGTGGAAATATATTATTCAAAAATTAATCCTATCGGTATTTATTGTGTAAGTGTTGCAGCTATCGGTTTTAAATTTGATTTTTTAGTATTTGAGTTCTTAACAATTACGAAGGTGCTATGACACATTACACTGCACCAATGATGACATGAATTTTTTTATTCGACGTTTCAAAACTCAGGTCTCAGCCTGTGCCCAGACTTCGAAGAACTTTATTATCTAATGCTAAGACGATTATAGTCCTAGCGCTATTGACTGGGCTGCTACTGATCTGAGAGATCTTTTAAGAAGGTTATCGATTTATGATACAGCTGGCGAGTTCGCTCTAAAGTAACACCTATTTGAGGGGCTATTTCTCTAAAGCTTAAACTGTCGTGAATACCTATGCCATGATATAGGTATACGATCTTCTGCTGGCGCTTAGGTAATTGTTTCAATATCTTTTTTACATATTCACTGTCGTTACTGGCGAGCATGTTTTTGTTTGAATGGGATCTGTCATCTTCTTCAGGTATTAAAATTTCTTCTAGCGTTAAACCATCTTCGTAGAAAGGTGTATTTATAGACAGTGTTAGATTGCCTACATGTTGTACAGACTCAATTTGTTCTTGTGTAAACCCCGTCAGTTTTTGCAATTCTTTTAATGTTGGTTGTTTTTCATAATGACTATAATGTTTTTGCTTGGTCCGTTCTATTTTTAAGATTCTATCGCTGGTATTGTTTGGAATTCGAATCGAGCTACGCATTTGACTAAGAGCATTTTTAATCGCTTGCTGTATCCACCAGTAAGCGTAGGTAGTAAAGCGGAAACCTTTATTAAGGTTATACTTCTCTGCTGCTTTGATTAATCCTATTGAACCTTCTTGAATAAGCTCTTCTGTATCAATTCCTTTGTTGGCAAAGCGTTTAGCGATATGTATGACCAAACGAATATTACTTTGTACCAATTGATTACGACTGTTTAGGTATTCTTTTTTTAGGGATTTTGCATTATTGCTAAGTGGGATGCTCATTTTATTGACTTGTGAAAGAAGAAAATCAAATACATGAGAGCGATCACACGGTAAGCGAATTAAGCTTAGGGATAGGCTATTTTTAGATATTATGGATCCTTCATTCACTGGTTTGATGTGCTGTGTGAGTAACCACAGGTCGTATTGAGTTAAAAAGTCATCTAAGACGGGTGAGCTTTGATGTTGTGCAACGAGGATGTCGGATACTTGCTCTAGTAAATGCTCTTTAATTAATAACACTTGTGCAAGTTGCTCCATCGCATTATCCATTTTGGTTGCGATGCTTGCTTCTTGTTCAGCAGTAAGAAGCTGTAATTTGGGATAATTCTGAATTAATTGGTTTGCTTCTTCGGAGTTCATATTAATACCTTCAAGTTCGTATTTAAGTTATACGAATTTGAAGGCTTATTGGATGTTGATCTTATTGTGAGCTATCAACATCTTGCTGAGTAAATACCGGATAGCCAGAAGGGCGATCTGCATTGATTTTGGAAAGAGCACTTCTGTCTTTCATATCGATGGAGGCTGAACCATAGTCGTAGCTGTTCAGCTTCTCACGCATGATTTGGTTACTTACATTATTCCCCGTTAATGTGTACCAGCTAACAATTGGCGGGATTACAAATTCACCATAAGGATTTTCTGCAACCTCATTGGTTTTTGCAAAACGTAATGCATGCGTTAGGCCAGCGTCTTTGTGGTAAACAATTTTCAATTTACCGGCGGCGTTAACAGGCAGCTCAGCTATTGGTTTTATGGTCATGTCACCGTGTGAGCTATAAGCCCCATGAGTCATTACACCGTTTTTGGTCCATACCATAGTATGTTCCCAGTCGTGGCGATGACCAAATGCGTCAGCCCCTGAAACTACCTGATCTTTCATGAAATACAGGGCGTAGGAGTGAGCACAGAACTCATCTTGTTCCACTGTTTTACACGCATAGCGATGCAAGGTATTCGAGGTTTTTAGGAAGTCTGATTCACGGCAATCTCCGCCTAAGCTACCACTGGTTTTTAGACCTGAATTCATTTGACCATCACGGCCAATCCCCGCGCTAGGTAAGCAGCCGTCGCCATCAAAATCGAAGACTGGGTGGGTCGCGCTGATATCGATCATTGCTGGCAATGCAATATCCAAAGAGGCTAGGTGCTTCACTGCAGACGGGCTACTGGCCGCCATAACTTGCTGGCAGGTAATAGCCAGTAGGCCGATTAATAGTTTTTTCATTGTGTATCCTCATGGTCCCGGTAGGTTTTTTATATTTATTATTAGTACTATAGGACCAGAATGTTACATTCTTTGTTCATTAGACTGCAATCATTACGTTACATATAATAGAAAAATGGCCTGCACGGTCTAAACCTTAATTTATATGTTACGGAAGGTTAATGTGATCAATGGTTAGTGTGATCAATGCATAGACTCATTGAATTGGTAGACTTCGAACGCTAGATTTTCTTTCGTGTACAATAGATCGCCTATCAATAAAATAGGCAGGATCGATGCTAATAAAACCCCCTTTTACGAATTTATTCATTCGCGTAGCAAACTCAGGTTTCTACCGAGGCTTTAGTAAAGACGTTACGATCACAGCAAAAATATTGGTCGGGGCTTTGATTTTATGGGCAATTGCCTTTCCTGAAAATGCCGCTTCTGTTCTGGGGCAGCTCAATTCGCTCATTCTGGGTGGTTTCAACTACTGGTACATTTATGTCATGGCTTTTTTTGTCATTCTCTGCGGAGGAATGGCGCTATGGCCAAAAGTCGGCAAACTTCGTTTAGGCCGTGATGAAGACATTCCTGAATTTTCAAATTTCTCTTGGTTCTCTATGATGTTCGGTGCGGGCATCGGTATTGGTATGCTTACGTTTGCAACAGCAGAACCTATGTATCACTTCGCTAAAAATCCTAGCACGATCATGGGCCTAACCGAGGGTAATACGCTTGGCAATGTGCGTGATGCTTATATCTGGTCATTCACTCATTGGGGTCTTGCGGCTTGGGGCTGTTATGCTGTTGTTGGTTTAGCATTAGCCTTCCATTCGTATCGTCGCGGATTACCACTAACGATTCGCTCTTCGTTAGCGCCGCTTTTTGGTGAAAAACTATCGGGTAAAATTGGCCACTCAATTGATGTAGTTGCAGTTGTTGCGACGGTACTGGGTATCTCTCAGACGTTAGGCTTTGGTGTTGAGCAGTTTTTATCAGGTTTATCGACGATTGGTGTTGGTGATTGGTTGTTTGATATTGCCGAAGATGGCAGCCGAGCTCCGTCGACAGCGGGTATTATTGTTGCGCTAATCATTATAATGGGCGGCTCAACCCTATCGGCTCTGTCGGGTGTTGGTAAAGGCATTAAGTGGCTGTCTAATATCAATATGCTTTTGAGCTTTTTTGTTCTTACTTTCTTCCTTATTTTTGGTTCTACTTTCTTTGGTCTTAGTACCTTTTTTGTGGGTATCTGGGATTATTTATTATCAGTTCCTGGCAGCATGTTCACTGTTTGGACCGCCGATGGCACTGAAGCAGGCGATGCATTAGCTGGCTGGCAGGGCGGTTGGACTATTTTCTATTACGCTTGGTGGATTGCTTTTGCTCCATTTGTAGGTGTTTTCTTGGCACGTATTTCTAAGGGTCGTAGCATTCGTGAGTACATTCTTGGCGCTATGATCGTCCCTGCACTTATGTGCTTTATTTGGTTTGCCTTAGTCGGTGGTACGGCCATTGATTTAGAGTTGTCCGGTGTTGCAAATGGGTTGATTACCAATGCCGCACAGGCCGATAAGCTGTTCGTTATGTTGCACGTTATCTTGGGTGATATTGGCGCTTATTTGATGTCTGTGGTCATCGTTATCTTATTATTAACGTACCTTATAACCTCGGCCGATAGCGCTGTGCTAATTATTAATACAATTAATGCTGCGGGTGATGATGGCCCGAAAGCTCGCCCTCATATTATATTTTGGGGAGCTGCTCTTGCATTGGTCGTGGGTGGGTTGATTATTGCTGGTGGCTTAGGTGCAATTAAGACAGCGATGGTGATTGGTGCATTACCGTTTAGTTTTGTGATGGTCTTGATGGGTATTTCATTGGTTATTGCTATTTACGGTGATCTCGAAAGAGAGAAGCAGGGTTTAAAAACCATCTACGTAGAAAAAGCAGGCGCAAAGTAGGGGTTAAGAAATGGTATTAGGCCTATTGAATAGACATTAGGCCAATACTATTTAAATGGCAGAGATCCAGTTATCGAATTGAATAAGCCAGTCATTTTTTTTGTTTAATTTCGATATCGTTTTATTGATGGGGGCAATGACTCTTGCCATCGATTTGGGGATAAGGATAGAGCGCTGAAAAATGTCGTGCGGTTGCGGAATTATTTTAAATGAACTTCTTTGATAGTCCTGATTAAAGAAGTAGTTTGCTGTGAGTTGACTCATGATCGTGACATCAGCTCTTTGATGGGCAAGCATGTCGAGGTTCTGTCGGCTGCTATTAGTAGGCGATAATTCAAGCTTACTTTCGTTAATGAGTTCAGTAACCCCTTTATAATAAGAGCCCCTTTCCATGGCTATGGTTAAACCCGTTAAACTAGCAATACCTTTAAAGTTTAATTGATTTTCTGCATTCATTAGAAATATATCTTTATCCTCCATGAAAGGTTCACTCCAAAGATAGCGCTGCTTATCTTTGTCGCCAAACCAAAGAGGATTAACACCAATGATCACACCTTGTAACTTTCCTTTTTGCAATAAGAGTTCTAAGCGGACTCTTGGCATATAGATTAACTCATACTTTTGGACATCATTGTTTTTGTTTAATGTATCTACCAGCTCATGGTAAATGCCCGCCTGAATATCGGTTATGTCGGTGTCATAAATGATATAGGGTGGTTTGTCATGATAGGTGTAAACCTTGATGATCTCTTGTGGCCCGGCAATTGAATATGGGGCTAGGAAAAGCATAAGTAATAGGCTGATGATGGGTGTCGACAGGTAAGACATATTTCTAAGTACCTATATTGTTCTATCTTTCTTATTATGTACCGAGTGTATGCCTTAAGTAATGGTAATTCTAGGGATTCGTGTTATTTTAGCGGCTTATTATTTACCCTATGAAGTAGACCCTGATGAACCAAGTATTTATCAATAAAGAACCTGTTGAGCTGTATAAGATCCTTAAGTTTGAAGGTCTTCGTGCCAGTGGTGCAGAAGCTAAAGCAGCTATCGCAGACGGTGAAGTTAAGTTGAACGGTGAATTTGAAACGCAAAAGCGTAAGCAAATTGTGGCGGGCGACGTGATTGAGTTTGAAGGTGAGACGTATCAGGTTCAGCTAGAAGGCTAATCGAGATAAAACCGGGCGAATCTATATTCGCCCGGCTTGGATCTAAAGAGCACGATCTAAAGAGCACGATCTAAAGAGTTTAGATTAACTGACTTATCGCAGCTGCTTACAAGCTGTTATAAGCATCACAACCTAGGGCTTCAAATTCGGCCTTAGTGAAATACTCCGCCGTTGGTAAGAACTCTGCCATAACGGTTGCTTCATCCCCCGGGGTCGCCGTATTTTGCACGGCCTTACCAAAGCCCGCTGACGGTAACATGTTACGCACTACTAATAAACCATCGCCGCTGTGATTTACCATGCCATCTCTGATCGCAAAGCCATCACCGTCTTTTGACCATTCGATAAAGCCATTCCCACATTCGCTGGTTGCATTGCTTGGCTTGTCTTCTAATAAGCTAGTAACAATTAAGAACTTACCGTCTGGTTGAATGTGTACTTGCTCGTCATAAAGGCATGCAGTTACTTTTTGTGAAAAGTATTCGTTTTGGCAAATCGACCAATAGCGTAGTTGAGATTGAGTATTATCGAAGGTAGCTTCGCCGCTAAGCGTTGTTGGTACGTTCGGAATTTTACCGCGAATAACGACGATGGGTTTTATTTCACGATCGATAAAGGCTGCTAGGTACTGGTTGTCTTCATTTGCATACCAGTTTACCAAACGTACTGGGTCACTCTGGCATTGGTTTAAGAAGGAGCATTGGTTAGCATAAGTCGCGTTATAGGCTGCTTTCCAGCGAACTGTTTTTCCATCTTCGTTTAAGTTATTTTGTGCAGGGTTACCCGAGGTGCGCAGAAAGTTATAAGTCGCATCAGGAATAAAAGGCGTTTCTAAAAACTCAGTATCAACTTTTAGCGCGTCACAAGCCGCTGTGCCAGTGAGTACTTCGCCATTTTCTAAGGTGAGTTCTGGCTCGGGTAGCGATACTCCGCCTTGAATGTCTTTGCCTGCATCGGGTACATAAACGCGATACAGTATGACGGTATTATCATCCCCTTGCGCATTACCATAAAGAGTATTCGCGGGTACGGTCTCTGGGGTATTGCCTGCGGCTAATGTCACTTGATAGTCACGGAACTCGCTTGTACGGATTGCACCATCAATAAAGGGATTGATAGCGCCTGCGTTTGGCTCCATAGCCGTATCAGCGATGGAATGAACGGGAGCGGCATAATTAATGGCGCTCTTATCTCCGCCGTAATAACTGTTTAGACCCATGTAGCGAGCATGAGGGAACTGGCCATTTAATTTAAGGGAAGCGCCTGCAGGAATGTCATAACCGGCATGCCAATAACGGGCACCATCGTCAGGGTAAGCAAAATTGGTTTCGGGATTATTCTTTGAATAGGGGCCTACCCAAAAGCAGTTTGGGGTGTCTACTATTGTTTTTTTATCGTTTGAGGCGTTGCTTGAGGAAGTTTCGCCACCACAGCCTATTAGCGCGCTGGAGCCTAAGGCTATCAGTGCGGCGTACTGGAATGATTTTTTTAATCTCAACATATCGGTACCTGTCATTATTGTTATAAGGGCGGTCACTTTACTGCCGTTCAATTTTGTCTTGCCTAGGTACAATATCGATGATTAACGAGGGGCATAATGGTAATTCGGGTCAACAGGGTTCGAGGTGATGCAGAGTTTAAATAGCGGAGTATTCGATTGGTGAATAGTTGCAGGCGAGTAGTTATAAACTGTTTGGGTACGATTTAAAGGATGGCACGGGAGTATTGGTTTTCGTATTTCTGCATCAGGCGATGCTTCTTCGTTTGTTCGTGCAATACCCTGTCGCTAGGAGTTACGAATGGTCCCGCCTTACAGATTTCGCAGCATCCTTTATCTTGATAGTCTTTTCCTGCTAATGCTTCTAGTAGCGCCTTATCGTGCTTATCTAGATGGTTTTTCGTGCTATCCGTTTGAGTTGCTTTAGGGCTCCAGACATAAGTGATCCCTCGTGTATCTTTTACATGCTTATCTCGATCAACGTTTCGAATCTTATATCCTGGGAATAGATCAATATTAAACGTCATCGAACCAAGATAATGGATATGTTCTAGGCCTTGATTAAGACTATTTTCGATATTCCATTCATCATAGGGTTTCACGTCTTTCGAAGTGATGTAACACAGTTGTTCGCCATCGGGATCTAAAAAGTACTCGGTACAATGAATCAGGTATTGGCGAAGTAATAAACGGTTCAGTGTATTAATACTAATGTCGCCTTTTTGATTAAAAAACTGCGGGTCTTCAAATGCGGGAACGAGGGGGTATTGAAAGATGACTAGATCAAATTGATTTTTTTTAAGTTCACCCCAGCTCTCTGGGTTGGTCACATCAAAGCCGAATAGGACTTGTTGGTTTGGGTCTGTTTTTAAGTGTTCAATCGCGTGATGCTGATATTTATCTTCTAGGGTTTGCTGGCTATCGAATACCGTGGCGGTGAGTTGCTTGGGGCTGAAAGCTTGCCAAAGAGACGCGGAAAAAGAAAGGTCGCCATCGCCGATTGTTAGGATGCGCCAGTTGGGTTTTATAAACATTAGAATGTCAGGATATTGAGAGTTAGAGTAGAAGTAGGTTTTGCGTATCGTTATTGGGTGCGTCATTTAAGGCCGTCCCTCCCCAAGGAGGGGGAGGCCGAGCCTACAGGGAGGTATTCACGGCGTGCCGAAGAAGGACGTACCCAATAGCGATAGAAAGCAAAACCGGTCAATCACACTAGTGCTTATAGAATCTGATCTAATACAGATTCTAACTTAGCAACAGTACGATCAACGTTGTGCAACTTGTCTAAGCCGAACAAACCAAGACGGAAAGTCTTGTAATCTGGACCTTCGTCACACTGAAGTGGAACGCCAGCTGCTGCTTGCATGCCTTGTGCAGCAAACTTTTTACCGTTTTGCATATCAGAATCAGCGGTATAGTTAACTACAACGCCAGGGGCTTTAAAGCCTTCAGCAGCAACACTCTTAATGCCTTTGCTTTCTAATAATGCACGTACTTTCTGACCTAGCTCAATCTGCTCAGCGCGTACTTTTTCGAAACCGTATTCTTTAGTTTCTAGCATCGCATCGCGGAACTTAGTTAGCGCATCAGTAGGCAATGTTGCGTGGTATGCGTGGCCGCCATTAACGTAGGCCTGCATGATTGTATGCCACTGCTTTAGGTTGCAAGCAAAGCTAGAGCTGGTAGTTTTTTCCATCTCAGCCAAAGCATTGTCATTCAACATAACCAATGCGGCACAAGGAGAAGCACTCCAACCTTTTTGTGGTGCGCTGATTAAGACATCGATGCCGATCTCTTTCATATCAACCCAGAGCGTACCGGATGCAACGCAATCCAATACAAATAAGCCACCCACAGAATGAACTGCTTCAGCAACTGCTTTAAGGTAGTCATCAGGCAGAATCATGCCAGAAGCCGTTTCTACATGAGGGGCGAAAACCATTTGTGGCTTCTCACTCAAAATAGTCGCAACTACTTCGTCGATTGGTGCTGGAGCGAAAGGAGCTTGTGGGCCTTCTTCGATCTTGCGGGCTTTCATTACAATGCTTTCAGATGGGATGTTGCCCATCTCGAAGATTTGCGTCCAGCGGAAGCTGAACCAACCATTACGAATCACTAAGCATTTTTTGTCTTGAGCGAACTGGCGAGCAACGGCTTCCATACCGTAAGTGCCGCCGCCAGGAACAACGACAACGCCGTCAGCGTTATAGACATCTTTTAAATCACTAGAAATGTCATTCATTACGCCTTGGAAGGCTTGTGACATATGGTTCAAAGAGCGGTCAGTAAAAACAACTGAGTATTCTAATAAGCCATCTGGATCGATGTTAGGTAGTAAACCGGCCATAAAAGTATCCTGTTTATAATGTGGGATATGATGAAAATTAATTAATCGGCTATTAGAAAAGAGTTAGCCATGAGAGTAAAGTCTCTTTTAGTAAAGCGGGCGGGAAAAGCAGTAATTAAAGCGACTTTTTAAAAGACGAATTGTTTAAAACGGGCAATCGCAGGTCGCCAATATACGTTCACCACTGATAGGATGATTAAACTCTAAGCTGGTGGCGTGCAGCATTAAGCGGTTTGCCATGTGCTCAGTTGTGCCGCCTTGGCAGTCATTTGAGCTAGAGTATAAATCGCAGCCAATAATTGGATGGCCTAGCTGCTGGCTGTGGATTCTTAGCTGGTGCGTTCGGCCAGTATGTGGGTGATAAGTTACGCGACTAACGGGGAATTCTTGTCCGTTATGTTGGAAGACTTCGTGAGCTACTAATTGATATTCAGTTAATGCGGCCTTGCCAGTTTCAGCGCAAATTTTTTGATACGGGAATTCACCTTTAGCGATCGGAAGTTCTATCTGGCCTTGTTCGTTTGTTAGCTGTCCTGCTAATAATGCGGTATAGGTTTTCTTAACTTGGCGCTCGCTAAACTGGCGATTTAATTTCGCGCTGATTTTTTTATTAAGAGCAATTACCATAATGCCAGAGGTGCCAAGATCCAAGCGATGAATCATTAGCGCGGATGGAAAATCTTTTTTAAGGCGATAGTGAACAGAATCAAAATTAGCGGGATTCTTGCCTGATAGGCTCAGTAATTTTGTTGGCTTATTGATGAGCAGAATGTGCTCATCTTGAAATACTATTTTAATCTCTTCATTGCACGGTGGTGCAATGAAATTATCGGGATCAGGCTGTGGCATGCTTTATCTTAGAGCTAGTGGATGTTTTTGGTTAATCGCTTAGTTAGCGTTTTTTTTGCCCAGAGTTTTACCATCGATTTCGGCGCTGGTTAAATCAATTTGATACGTTTGGCCGTCACGCTGTTTTTGTTTTAAGCGAACGAGTAGGTAGTTGTAATCTTTTGCAAACCAAATGTAGGTTTTCTTCTTGCTTTTTTTCTTCTCTATTTGTTCTATTTTAACCGTGCGTAATGTTCCAGCTCGGGTTTTTAGTGATTCGAATCCGACCAGCTGAAACTTAAAGTTTTTTACTTTATTGCGATCAAAAACAGGATAAGTGAATTGGGTTTTTCCTTGCTCTAAATCGATCGTCGCTTGCATTATATAGCTCAAGTTATCTTGAACTTGATCGTGCCAGTGGCCTTTAAATACGGTTTGGTTATCGCCATTTATGATTTGCTTATTGTCCCAATCAAAAAGTTGGTTGCGATCAGCTTCTTTAAATAAGCCCGAGCGCAGGTAACGATATTGTAGTGGTTGAATCGTATCGTCTATTAGACGAAAGTGACTGATTTCTTCTAAGCCAGCAATGGCAGAATCTGCTGCGAAGATTAATTCCGCAGAGCCGTCTTCTTTGTAATGAAGAGAGCGCTGTGCGTCGACATTGATTGGAAACCAGCCTCCAGACCAATTTGCGTTATAGCCCGCGGTAAATTCTGGATAGGTATATGTGTTTTCTTCGGCTAGGGTATTGCTGGAAAAACTGCTGAATATGAATGTAAGCAGTAAAAACAATCGTACTTGGGTCATGAGTGAGTCATTTTGCTAACGATAGGGAAAGTTAGTATATCCTCCGTCGTTGAAATGACAATAGGCAGATAGAAATCAAGCTGAGGAAGGAATAGCCGTGATCTGGATGATCACGGCAGACAATTACTTAAGTTGAACACCTGATTCTGGAAGAACTTTACCATCTAATAGCGCTTTCGTGCCTTTCATAGTCAGTCGTCCGTCGCAAAACCATTTTACTGCAATCGGGTAAATAACATGCTCTTGTTCATGTACACGCTGTTGTAATTGCTGTGCGTTATCAATATCAAGAATTGGCACTATCGCTTGAATCGCATTTGGGCCGCCATCCAGTTCTTCAGTTACGAAGTGTACAGTAACGCCATGCTCATCATCACCAGCATCGAGTGCGCGCTGGTGAGTATTCAAACCTTGGTACTTAGGCAATAACGAAGGGTGGATGTTTAATAAGCGCCCTTCGTAATAGCGAGTAAAATCTGCAGTTAAAATACGCATGAAGCCTGCAAGCACAACTAGGTCGGGCTTGAGGTCTTCGATCATGCGGATTAAAGCATGGTCGAATTCATCACGGCTGGCGTAAAGCGTATGGTCGATGAGGTCAGTATGCAATTCCATCGCTTGGGCTTTGTTTAAGCCTTCAGCAGTCGGGCGGTTACTGATTACACCAACGATGTCGGCATCAATCTCTTCTGATTTAACGGCTTCGGCAATGGCAACCATGTTGCTGCCAGTGCCAGAAATCAGAATTACAATGCGTGGCTTTTCTGCTTCACTTGCTTGCATTGACTATTGGCCTGCCTTCTCGATACCGACAAGATCGACTAGCTCTTCACCTTCAACCGCATCTTCGATGTGGCCAATGATCCAAGCTTGTTCGCCTTCGGCATTTAATAAAGCAATCGCTGCATCCGCTTTATCTGCTGGTACGCAAGCAATCATGCCTACGCCACAGTTGAATGTGCGATACATTTCGTATGCATCAACGTTGCCTTTTTCTTGTAACCACTTAAAGACTGGAGGTAGGTCCCAGCTCTTGGTATTGATTACGGCTTTAGCAGATGCTGGCAATACACGTGGGATGTTTTCTTGGAAGCCACCACCCGTGATGTGGCAAAGTGCGTGCACGTCGCTTGCGTTAATCAATTTAAGTACTGATTTAACGTAGATTTTAGTCGGTGCGATCAAAGCGTCTTTAAGAGGCTGGCCATCTAGGTCTTGTTCTAGATCTGCGTTTGATACTTCCAAGATCTTACGGATCAAGGAATAACCGTTTGAGTGTGGGCCTGAAGATGCAAGGGCGATTAAGGTATCGCCTGTTGCTACTTTAGAACCATCAATGATCTCTTCTTTTTCAGCGATGCCGACGCAGAAGCCTGCAAGATCGTAGTCTTCGCCTTCGTACATGCCTGGCATTTCAGCAGTTTCACCGCCTACCAAAGCACAGCCTGACAATTCACAGCCATCGCCGATGCCGCTAACAACGTCTGCTGCGATATCAACGTTCAATTTGCCAGTTGCGTAATAATCTAGGAAAAATAATGGCTCAGCGCCGCCAACGATCAAGTCGTTA